>Ga0154758_145_pt2 | contig 64543 bp, 57 predicted proteins | sample Rifle2008BG16ft_FD_105766 | JGI IMG/M metagenome (GOLD analysis project Ga0154758, IMG submission 105766) | Spirochaetes bacterium RBG_16_49_21
ACGAGGGGTTTAAACCCCTCGTTAACGGAAGCGCAAGGCCGTCCCCGTTACACTCAAATATTCAGAATCTCTTTTTCCTTATTATCCGTCAACTTCTGCGTTTCGTCAATGTATTTATCGGTTATTTTTTGAATTCTATTCAAGCCGCCTTTCGCCTCGTCTTCGGATATCTCCTTCTCTTTCTCCATCTCCTTGATCATATCGTTCCCGTCCCTCCGGATATTCCGGACAGCCACCCTGCACTCCTCCGCCCTCTGCTTCGCGTGCTTGACGTATTCCTTCCGCCGCTCTTCCGTGAGATCCGGGATCTGTATGCGGATAAGATTTCCGTCATTGGAGGGATTGAGCGACAGATCCGATTTGAGTATAGCCTTCTCAACCTCGGCCAGGTTCCCCTTGTCCCAAGGCTGTATGACCACCAGCTTCGGCTCGGGGCAGGATATGGTCGCCACCTGATTGAGCGGCATGTCGGTGCCGTATACGCTCACCTTTATCCCGTCAAACATTGATGGATTGGCCCTGCCGGTTCGGATGGCTGCAAACTCCTTCTGCAAGGCTGAAATGCTCTTTTTCATCCGGTCTTCTACATCAGCTATGATATCATTTACCATGATTTCCTCCTTAAATTGGGAAATGAGTCTCAGGAAATGAGTGTTCCGACAGATTCGCCGGCAACGATCCTTGAAAGCGAGCCGGGCTTGAATAAATTGAACACGATTATCGGCAACGTGTTGTCCATGCAGAGGGACACTGCGGTAAAGTCCATGATCCTGAGCTGGCCCTTGAGCACGTCGATGTAGGAAATGAATTCTATCTTTTGCGCAGCAGCGTCCTGCTCGGGATCGCTGGTGTATACGCCGTCGACGCGGGTCGCCTTCAGGAGCACCTCGGCTCCAAGCTCCACCCCGCGAAGGCTCGCGGCCGTATCGGTCGTGAAAAAGGGATGCCCCGTGCCGCCTGAGGCTATCACCACTCTGCCGTGCTCGAGATGGTCGAGCGCCTTTCTGATGATATAGGGCTCGGCGATCTCCCTCATGGAGAAGGGACACATCACCCGTGCAGGGACCCCGACCGCCTCCAGTGCATTTTGGAAGGCGAGCGAGTTCATCACCGTGGCGAGCATCCCCATGTAGTCGCCGGCGACGCGCCGTATTCCCAGGCCTTCGCCGGTGGAGCCGCGGAAGAGATTGCCCCCGCCGATCACTACCGCGATCTCAATGCCGAGCTCGTGAATATCCCTGATCTCCCGGGCGATGCCGGAAAGCATCGCGGAGCTGATGCCGGTTTTGTTCTCTCCGGCGAGCGCTTCGCCGGAGAGCTTGAGCAAAATCCGGCGGTAGTGCACTGAAGGCTTCGTGCTGCCGGGCGCCATGTCATGATCCTATCTGATAGCGGACGAACCTTCCAATCTCGATATTTTCGCCGAAGGCCGCTATCTTCTGTTTGATGAGATCCTTTATCTTCACGCTCGAATCCTTTATGTACTCCTGCTCAAGCAGACATACATCGGTATAGAACTTGTTGAGCTTGCCGTCAACGATTTTCTCAATCACATTCTGCGGCTTGCCGGAATCCTTCATCTGCTCCCGGTAAATCTCCCGCTCTTTTTCGACTACCTCCCGGGGGACGTCTTCAACTTTGATGTAGAGCGGGTTGACGGCTGCGATCTGCATGCTCAGCTCTTTTGCGAGCGCTTCGAATCCCTCGTTCCGCGCCACAAAATCCGTTACCGTCAAAAGCTCCACAAGAACGCCGATCTTTTTGTTGCTGTGTATATAGGATGCGACGATCCCCTGGGTGACCTCGCGTCCCATTTTTTTAGCAGCAGAAGCAAGGCCCTTTTTACGGAGTATCTCAACGGCCTTTTCCATGTCGCCGTTCGTCTCCACCAGGGCTTTCTTGCAGTCCATCATTCCCGCCTGGGTCTTTTCCCTCAGCTCTTTTATCATATCGCTGGTTATATCTCCCACAGTACATCTCCTTTAAAAATGGTTATTATTTGATTAGATGAATTTGTTATGTCACTTGCTCCCTCCCCCTTGACGGGGGAGGGTTGGGGTGGGGGTGAGAAATCTATAGTAACCAGATGATTTGGCATACCGAAGTTCACCCTCCCCTAGCCCCTCCCATCAAGGGAGGGGGACTATTCTACGGCTCATACATCCCGTCATCTTCATCATAATACGGGGAATCAGTCGAGGCGCTGTCCGCCGGAGCAGCCCCCTCTCCTTCCGGTACGGCCGGGCCTTCGGTTTCAGCCGCTGTTTCTTCGCCGGCGGCTTCTTCCTCTCCCTCCTCTGCGGCCGCGCCTTCGGCAATGCCTCCGGACTGGCCTTCGATGACCGCGCGGGCAATCACGTCCAGAAAAAGGGCTATGGCACGTATGGCGTCGTCGTTGCCCGGTATCGGGTAATCGATCTCGTCAGGATTGCAGTTCGTGTCCACGACCGCGAAGATCGCGATCCCCATCTTCCGCGCCTCCCTGACCGCGATAGACTCGCGCTTGGGATCGATGATGAAGAGGGCGTCCGGGAGCTTGGCCATGTCCTTGATGCCGGCGAGCACCTTGTTCTTTTTATCCAGCTCCCGCTGAAGCTCAAGCCGCTCTTTTTTCGTTTCAGCGTCCCACGCATCGCGCTCGCGCATCACCTCGAGCTCCTTAAGCCGCTTTATGGAGTTGCTCACGGTCTTGAAGTTGGTGAGCAGGCCGCCGAGCCACCTCTCCGACACGTAAAACATGCCGCATTTTTTCGCGTGTTCCTCAATCGCGGACTGGGCCTGCTTTTTCGTGCCCACAAAGAGCACCCTGCCTCCCTTTTCCGCTATCTCCTTCATGGCCGCATAGGCAACCTTGATGCGCTGCATTGTTTTCTGCAAGTCAATGATATGAATCCCGTTCCGCGCGGTAAAGATAAACTGCGACATCTTGGGATTCCATCGCCTCGTCTGATGACCGAAATGGACTCCGGATTCCAATAATGCTTTCATCGATACTACTGACACAGGCACCCCCTGTCTAAAAAAATTTTATTGCTGACTATTGGCTTGTCATGATCCCTCTCCTGACCTCACCCGCGCTCCGCGCACCCTCTCCCATTAAACTCGGAAGAAAGGAGAGGGTTTCCGCTGAATGAGCCTCGTCCTGCTCCTCCCCCTCTCCAATGTGGAGAGGGGGTCGGGGGGTGAGGTCCGGGTCCCCGGCGAAAGCAGAGGGGGGTAAATAATTTACAACCTACATATAGTAGAAAAATTCATTTAAATTGCCTTTTCACCGTGGAAGGAGGCAACCGGCTCCCGCCGATTTATTCTCCGGAGCCGCTATATCAAACAGCTCCTTTTAATAGCTGCAGGTGCAGCCTAAACCTTCCGGAAGATCAATACGCCGATCACAAGGCCTATGATCGCGGAAAGGTTCATCCTGATATGAAAACTGATAATCTCCAGGTTGAATCCGACCGGTCCGGTCAGGCTCTTTTGAATGACTGAAAGAGCCGGTATAAAGCCGGCCGCGAGCGTCCCAACCGCAGAACCCAGAATTGCGCCGACCAGCATGAAGGCGATCAGATATCCGAGATTATTTTTATCAAATGTCATAACGCAGCAATCGGAACTGACGGTAAATACATTTTCGGATATGGTTTTTGTCAAGAGGTTTTTATTGCACTTATATAGTTATGCCCGGAACGACTTCGTGAAAGGGCAAATCTCTGAAAAGAGTCATAAAAATACCGGTAATTATAAGGATGAGCAGAATAGCAGCAACGATCATGGAATCTTACTTTACATTTCTAACGATTGTTATTACATTTCTAACAGATGCGGCGCGGTTTTCGGTGGATCCCCCCCCACGCAGGTCGTCTATATTCAAATTTGAATATCACGAGGCCCGGCAGTCATGCAGGAAAAAAAACCACAGCACCTGACCCTGAACCGTTTTCTGGTACAGCGACAATTGAAGCATCCCGAAGCGACCGGAGAGCTGACGGCCGTGATGGATCAAATCGGAAAGGTGGGAAAGATCATATCCAATTACATGCGCCGCGCCGCCCTTGAAGGGCTTACCGGGCTCACCGGCGCCGTCAACGTGCAGGGCGAAAAAGTCAAAAAGCTCGATGAAATCGGGAACTCCGTGTTTGTAGAGGCGTTCGAATATGTGGATATGGTCGGGGCCATCGTTTCGGAGGAAATGGACCGGCCGCTCGTGATATCGTCCGCCAATCGGAAAAAAAAGTACGTCGTGCTGGTTGATCCGATCGACGGCTCATCCAACCTCGACGTGGACTGCGTCGTCGGCTCCATATTTTCCATAAGGAATTTAAAGGGGAGCGTGGAAGAGTCGATTCTCCGGAAGGGCACGGACCAGGTTGCTGCCGGGTATCTCATGTACGGCACGTCCACGCTCCTCGTTTACAGCGCGGGGGACGGGGTTCACATCTTCGTACTGGACGGACAGATCGGCGAATTCGTCCTGGAGCATGAGAATATCCGCATGCCCGAGCGCGGGAAGATCGTGAGCTCCAACTTCGGCAATTACAGAAAATGGGCTCAACCGGCGCGCGAATTCGCCGATTCTCTCGCCTCTGAAAGGGAGGAGTATGCCCTGCGCTATTCAGGCGCGCTCGTTGCGGATCTCCACCAGATACTGCACCTCGGCGGCATATATTTTTACCCCGAAGACGCAAAGCGTCCGGAGGGGAAATTGAGGCTGCTGTATGAGTGCGCCCCTCTGGCCATGATCGCGGAGCAGGCCGGCGGAGCGGCGACGACCGGGAGGGCGCGGGTCATGGACATACACCCTGAAAAGGTGCACCAGCGCGTCCCCTATGCGATCGGCAGCAGGTATGAGATCCGGAGATATGAAGAATTTTATCGGAAATGATAATTACTCAATCCCGTTCCGGAGAACAGTGCACGCTGCCGCTGTCATAACGTAAACCTCACCGATGCTTTAATTCCTCCCCTGCTTTCAATGGAAAGCTCACCGTCAATCTGGTTCGCAAGCATCCTGACCAGTCGTAACCCCATGCTTCCGGCAGTGTCCGGGTTGAATCCAGCGGGGAATCCCACTCCGTCGTCCGATACGCACAGCTCTATTGTGCTGTCGGACGAGCCGAGCTTGACGCTGATCGTCCCCTTTTTATTATCCGGATACGCGTGTTTCAAGGCGTTCATTATAAGTTCGTTCAGGATAAGACCCAGCGGCACCGCACGCTTTATGTCCAGTTTTATTTTCACAATACTGGTCGCAAGCTTCACCGCGCCGATATCCACAGCATACGTTTCGAACAGGGAGACGGCTAATTCCTTAATGTAAATATCCAGATCCACGCTGTCAAGGCTGGTCGAGCTGTAAAGCTGTTCGTATATTGCGGACATCGACCGTATCCGGGACTGAGCATTGATAAAAACCTGTATAGTCTGATTGTCGGATAACTTGTCCATCTCAAGTCCGAACAGGCTTGAAATGACGTTGAGATTATTTTTCACGCGATGCTGGAGCTCCTTCAATAAAATATCCTTTTCCGCGATAGATCTCTCCAGCGCCTTTTGGACCTGCTTGCGTCCGGTGATGTTAATGTGCTGTATGATCGCACCGGTGACCCGGCCATGAACATCCTTTATGGGAACGATAGTCGTGTCCAGGATCACCGACGATTTTTTCCGCAGCTCGATTTGCTTAAGCTTGGAAGTATCGTATGTAATTTCAAACCGGACCGCCTCTCCCTTGTCGAATACCTTCCGCACCAGCGGCAATAAACCCTGTTCTTCAACGATGTTGTCATTGAGCAGATCATATCTGCCGATCACCTCTTCTGCGGATATATCGAGCAGATCGCAGCATGATTTATTGATACGGATGAGTATCCCTTTTTCATCGGAAATCCACATGGGATACGGGCTTTGCTCAATTATAATATTGAAAAAAGCCTGGGAACGGCGCAGCGCGTCTTCAACCTGCTTCTGGCTGGTGACCTCCCGTCCGATCCCGACAACGCCCATCACTTTCTTTTCAGCATTATACACCGGCGATAAAGAGGCTTGATAATGACGAACCCCCGAATCACTTTCGACTGACCAGTCATAGATCACGTATTCCCCTGCAAGCGCGCGCCGGTTGGCGGACTCGTGCATTGCCGCGTTTGCCTGACCGAAAATATCCCGCGCGGTTTTGCCCAAAAAGTCCCCGGGAGCGAACCCTTCCTTTTTCAGCCATCTGCCGTAAACACCGGTATGGCGCTGTTGCGCGTCAAGGGTGAAAATCACGTCCTCCATGGAATCAACAAGGGTCCTGAAGCGGCTCTCGCTCTCACGCAGGGCCTCCTCTGCCCGCTTGAGCTCCGTGATGTCGACTGCAACGCTGAGAAGAACCTTTTCCCCGCTCCACTCCGCGACTTTCGTTATGACGTGGAGGGGCAGAACGGATCCGTCTTTTCGAAAATGGCCGACCTCAAACGACAGCTCTCCGTATTGCAGAAGCTGTTTTATCCGGGACTCTATCAGACGGCTGCTTTCAGGTACATCCAGGTCTTTCAGGTTTATGGGAAAAAACTCTTCTTTCGACGAATAGCCGTGAAGCTCAAAGGTCTTTTGATTCGTGTAGAGAAAGTTGCCTTGAAAATCATGTATGGTAATGGCGGCGGGCGCGATATCCATCAGCTCGAAGAGCACCCGCATCCTCTCGTCTGTTTGCTTGCGCTCGGTGATGTCCACTACCATCGGAAGAAAATAGAGAAGATTTCCAATAGAATCTCTCATCGCCCGCAATGACAGATGCCCCCAGATCACGGTTTTGTCCTTGCGGATGTACCTCTTATCAGTCTCATAGTGGTCAATCTCTCCGGCTACGAGCCGCTGAACCTGCTCTATATCCGCGCTCAGATGTTCAGGATGGGTTATATCCGCGAACCGAAGGGAGGCGAATTCTTCGTTAGAATATCCCATCATTCGGCGCATCTTTTCGTTGACCCGGACAAACCTAAAATCCGTAGTAGTGAGCGCCGCCCCGATGGGCGATTGATCGAATATCGTCCTGAACCGTTCCTCGCTCTCGCGCAGCGCCTCTTCTTTCTTCTTAAGTTCCTGGTAGGCCGTATGGAGCTTGAAGGCCATATTTATGGAGGCAGCCAAAACCGTTATTCCCGTATCCTTGACCACATAACCGTACGAGGTTATCTTTTCCGTCTTTTCAACGATCTCCCTTTCGGTATGGGAAGAAAGGAAAACCACCGGTATGTCATGAGTTTTCAGGATTTCCTGCGCAGCCTGGGTGCCGTCCATCCCCTTTCCCAGGTTGATATCCATGAGGATAAGGTCAATCGCGGGAGCCTCTCGACGAACGATATCGATCGCCTCTTGTCCGCTCGAGGCCTGAATGACGGCATACCCTTCTTTTTTCAAGGACTGGGCCTCATCCATTGCGACGATGGCTTCATCATCGACAATCAGGAGTGTCTTGGCTGAGTTTCCCATGATTCCCTCCAAAGCCGCTCATGCCTGATTCTCAATTACCTCATCCGGGTCCCTTCGGTCCGGCAGCTCGATTTTTTTCTTGTCCTTGGCCTTATACATGATAAACAGATAATGAAATCCCCGGAGAAAGTAATTATGCTTGATTGCGGCGGAGTGCCAGTGCCGCTTCCCCAGGTTCACATTGTGACGCTTCACCGCAATGATGTCGACCGGTATAAAAAACTCCTCCATTATTGAAAAGAGCCGGAAACCGATCGGCGTAAACGGCTTCCCCTTTTCAAAGGAGTCGGACACATACAGGCCCATATACCGGTTGTTCCGTAAAATCCGGTGAATCTCAGCTATGACCTCTCTCATGGCGGTGAAGTATTCCTCGCCGCGGGCCGATAGCTCGCCGATGCACTCGGGCAGGCCGGAGTACCTGATGTGGGTAGAATAGGGAGGATCAACGAACACGAAATCCGCCTTGCCGTCCTCCAGGGGAAGCGTGCGCGCGTCGGCGCGGAAAATATCCTTGCGCACCGGGGCCAGGTCGTACCCCAGGGCCCGCCTGCCGAGCTCGCGCGCCACATCGAGCGTGGTGCCGCTGCCGCACATGGGATCCACCACCAGATCTTTGGGCCGGGTATGGCGCTGGAGCAGGTTCCATATGATATACGCCGGCGTCGCTCCCTCGAATCCCTTGTGAAGATATTCAAGCTTCTTGCTGTAATGCTGGGACGGGTAGTCCCAGAGGGTTGTTGTTTCAAGCTTCAGTTTCGGTTTCGGCATAAGCGGATGCCTTCTGCGAGTTCTATCAGAATCTGCAAGTTCCTTGATAAAACTATTTCATTAAAAATTCCTTTATTTTATTAACTATTTTCGCCGCGTTATTCAGATTATCTTTTGCCGTTTTTTCGTCAATATTCGCTATTGCGTCATAATCACCAATCTGCCTGTCTTCAAATAATCCCTGTATTATGCCTGCAAATTCCTTTGGCCATATCTCCGTCTTAATGAATTCTTTATTGAAAGCACCTATAGTCTGACTATGGGATGAAAATGCCATATCTTTAGATAATAGCGCGGCTGAAATAGCATGATAAACGGCATAGTAGGATCGGGAAACGGAATCATCAAACTGGCCATTATCAAAATCAATTCGCGCTGTTTTAAGTTTGCTTTCTGATTTATTAAGAAGCGCCTCAATCTCATCTTTCTTATCGGTCATATTTTTTTGCCTTCTCTTAATATATTGATTCCTATAGGGAAGGTTTTCCTTTTTTCCCATTCGCTCTCATCGTATATAATACTGGCTGAAACCGTGTCGTATTTATTTAAAAAATCTATTTCAATTTCTCGGATAAGTTTAATGATATCTTTGTTTTTTCTATCCAGAATTATTAAAAAATCATAATCTGATCCCTCATGATGGTCTTCCCGCGCCCTGGAACCAAACAGCATCACCTCTTTTAAATTGGATGATAACTTTTTTCGCAGCAATGTTGAAAAATATGAAACCGCAGGGTCCATCAATATACTCCTGTCGCCATCAGCAGGCATTTAATTTAAGTAAACTATTGCACAGATTAAACATTCTGTCAAGAAAGTAACCGGTCGGAATAAATACCTTGACGTATAATCTGAAAACCTCTATGCAATCAATCAAAATGCCGGGAGGTATAAGCATGTTAGATAAAGCCGGACCGGTTGTTGCTCGAAGCAGCTTTGCATTTAAGGTTCTTGAGTACTTGAAGGGCGCTGATGCCGGCATTTAAAATAGGATATGAAGAGTGTAAAAAACCAAAATTTAACGGATACGCCGCAAAACTCATATTGACACTTATACCGACCATTATAATTATGACAACATTTAGTATTACCATATATCCATTATGACCGAACTGCTAGACAAAACTTCCGAACAGATCGTGGATCTGCTTCAAAAGAGGGAGCTCTCTTGCGTGGAGCTCATGCGCCATTGCCGGGAGCTCAGGGAAAAATACGACCCGGTGCTGGGGAGCTTTATATCAACGTATCCGCGGGAAGACCTTGTCAAACTCGCCGGGGAAAGCGACGGCCGCAGAAGCAGGGGCGAACAGAAGAGCCTGATCGACGGCATCCCGGTTGCGGTGAAGGACGTCATCCATTCCCGGGGAATCCCGACCACCTGTGCGTCAAGGATCCTCGCCGGCTACCTCCCCCCGTTCGACGCAACCGCCGTGGCGCGCATCAGGCAGGCGGGCGGCATCGTCATCGGCAAGACGAACTGCGACGAATTCGCCATGGGCTCGACCTGCGAGAATTCATCCGTGCAGATAACCCGGAACCCCTGGGATACCGCCCGCGTGCCGGGCGGCTCCTCAGGCGGCTCTGCCGCCGCCGTGTCGGCCGGCATGGTGCCCCTGGCTCTGGGGAGCGACACCGGGGGCTCCATACGCCAGCCTGCCGCGTTCTGCGGCATCGCGGGGCTCAAGCCCACGTACGGGCTCGTGTCCCGCTACGGCCTGGTGGCATACGCTTCCTCCCTTGACCAGATCGGGCCGATGGCCCGCGACGCGTACGGGTGCGGCCTTTTGCTCAGCATAATAAGCGGATTCGACAGCCGCGACTCCACCTCGCTTTCCCCGCCCGCAAGGGACTACACCGGCGCATTAAACCGCGGCATTCGGGGAATGCGGTTCGCCGTTCTGCCGGAGCTTTTCCAGGAGGGCGTATCCCCCCTGATGCGGGAGCAGTTCGAGGACTCGCTCATGCTCCTCACCCGCCTCGGCGCTTCAGTGGAACCCTCACCCATGCCCTCGCTCCACTTCGCCATCTCCGCCTACTATTTCATCGCCTGCGCGGAGGCGGCCTCAAACCTGTCCCGCTACGACGGCGTGAAGTACGGATACCGGAGCGGAAGCCTGCGCGACTACCAGGAGATGCTCTTCACCACCCGCTCGCAGGGATTCGGGCGGGAGGTGAAAAAGCGGATTCTCCTGGGAAACTTCGTGCTCTCCTCCGGCTACTATGACGAGTATTACCGCACCGCGCTCAAGGCAAGGGCCTTCATCAGGGACGACATGATGAAGCTGCTCGCCTCCTTCGACGCCATCGCGCTCCCGTCGACCCCGGATATCGCCTTCCCGCTGGGCGAGAGCGTCACCGACCCGATGAAGATTTACCTCTCGGACGTGACCACGGTAATAGCGAACCTGGCCGGGCTGCCGGCCCTGTCCATACCCTCCGGCGCGGTTCACGGTATGCCGGTCGGGCTTCAGCTTATCGGGAGGCCGCTTGACGAGGAGCGGCTCCTCCAGATGGCCGGGGCGTTCGAGCGGGAGCGCACGGCCGCGTTCATTCCGCCGCTTGATAAGATCCTCGACAACGGCGCGGCCTTAGCGGCGGCAGTATCGCATCAGGAATCGTACAGCGCGGACCGGACGATGCCGGCCTACACGCCCGAATATATCAGGAAGATATCGGAATCGTATATGCGCGATAGGGAAGCCTCCGCACGGGTCTTCTGCAGCGGGCTCGCGGAACTGGTGGGCCGGAGGGTCACGATCGCCGGCTGGATCCACCGGAAGAAGAGCCTGGGCGGCATCGAATTCTACGAGCTCCGCGACCTCACCGGGTTCACCCAGCTCGTGCTGGAGGGGGGAGCCCCGGACGAGCGCATCAACCTCGAGACCGTGCTTGAGGCAACCGGTATCGTCACCAGGGAGGAGCGGAGTCCTTTTAACGGCATCGAGATCAAAGTCGAAAATGTAAAAATACTGGGAAAGGCGGACTCAAACCTGCCCATACCCGTAAACCGGCCCCTTGCCAACGTGACCCTGCCCGCGGTACTGGATAACCGGGTCGTTGCGGTCAGGAACCCCGAGGTGCTCAATACCTTCAGACTCCAGGCCGAGATCGTGAGGCTTTTTTCCGAATATCTCCGCGATCGTAATTTTACCGAAATCAAGACGCCCAAGATCATCTCCTCAGGCACCGAGGGCGGCACGAATATATTCAAGGTCATGTATTTCGGCCGTACCGCGTATCTTGCCCAATCCCCGCAGTTCTACAAACAGATCATGGTCGGCAGCGGGCTTGAGCGGGTGTTTGAGGTCGGCCCGGTGTTCCGCGCCGAGCACCACGATACGATCCGGCACCTGAACGAGTACGTGAGCATGGACTTCGAGATGGGGTTCATCCGCGATGAGCAGGATGTCATTGACCTGCACGAGGAACTGCTCCGGCACCTGTTCGCCGGGCTTAAAGAACGCGGCCGTGAATTATTCGACGAGGGATCAGCCATGCCCCCGTTCCCGGACCGTATCCCCCGCATCCACTATCTCGAGGCGCTTGAGATCATCGGATCAGCGGGCGGCGGGCTTGAGGACGGAGACATATCCCCGATGGGAGAAAAAATCCTGTGCGATCATTTTGAAAAAAAGGAAAATTCCCTGTTCGTATACGTGGTCGGGTATCCGATAAAAAAAAGGCCCCTGTACACCATGCCGGACGAGCGCGTGCCGGGCTATACCCGGAGCTTCGATCTTCTCTACCGGGGCATAGAGATCACCACCGGCGGCCAGCGCATCCACGACTATCAGATGCTTCGGGAAAACATGCTGGCTTTCGGATGCAACCCGTCTGAATTCAGGCACTATCTGGAGACCTTCAAGTACGGGATGCCGCCGCACGGCGGACTGGGCATGGGGCTTGAACGGCTCACCATGAAGATCATGGATCTGAAAAACATACGGGAAGCGAGTCTGTTCCCGCGGGATATCAACAGGATAACTCCGTAAAATGCGGCCCCCCGTCCCCCGCAGGGGGCGCGCTCAATCGGACTTTGTTCGTAATAATAAGTATCTTGATAAAAGGCTATATGAAAGGAAATTTCCGGATGGATCCAAAAAACATGTCGTTGCGTGCCCCCTCAGGGGGACAGGGGGGTCTTGAGAGATGACAGATAAAAATTACATCAACATCGACAACCTGATTTCGCTCGGATCCTTCGAGGTGACTGAGGCGGAGAAAAAGGAGTTTGAGGCGGAGCTTGCGGATTTCCTGGAATACGCCCGGGTCATAAAAAGCGCGCCGCAGCACCTGGCCCCTGCCAGCCACGCGGTGGAAAAGGAGCAGCTTTTCCGCAGCGATGCAATCGAGCCGAACCAGTATTTAGAGACGCTGCTGCGGAACGCGCCCGCACTGCAGGGAACCAGCTACCTGGTGCCGCCCCTGGCGGGAGGCGCAGGCACCGACGAGGAGCGCAGGGCTGAAGCGGTCAAGGGAAAAGACGCCGTCTACGAGGTCGTGATCGGCCTTGAGGTGCACGCCCAGCTCAACACGAAAAGCAAGCTCTTCTGCTCCTGCCCCACCCTGTTCGGGAGCGACCCCAACAGCAACACCTGTCCGGTCTGCACCGGCCAGCCGGGCGCCCTGCCGGTACTCAACACGGAGGCGGTCCGCATGGCAGTCATGGCGGGACTGGCGATGAACAGCACCATAAACAAGCGATCACTGTTCGCACGGAAAAATTACTTCTACCCCGATCTGCCCAAGGGTTATCAGATATCGCAGTTTGAGGAGCCCGTGTGCACCGGCGGATCGGTTGAGATCGAGCATAAGGGAAAAATCAATAAAATCCGGCTCAACCGCATCCATATCGAGGAGGACGCGGGCAAGCTGGTTCACGTGGGAGCGCCGGGAATATGGGGCTCCAAGGCGAGCGCGGTGGATTACAACCGATCGAGCGTCCCGCTCATCGAAATCGTCACCGAGCCGGACCTGTCGTCCCCGGATGAGGCGCGCGAGTTCATGATCATACTCAGGGCGATTCTGGTGTCCCTGGGGATCTCCTCAGGGAACATGGAGGAGGGAAATCTGCGCTGCGACGCGAACATCTCCGTCAGGGAGAAGGGCGACGCGAAGCTCGGCGTGAAGGTGGAGATCAAAAACATGAACTCCCTCAAGGCGATCGAGCGGGCGCTTGCCTACGAGACCGCGCGGCTTGAGCAGATGAAGCGCGCCGGCGTGCCGATCGAGCAGGAGACGCGGCTTTGGGACGAAAGCGGCCAGAAGACGTACGGCATGCGGACCAAGGAGGAGTCGCACGACTACCGCTATTTCCCGGACCCGGACCTTCTGCCCCTGGAGATCGGCGAGGCATGGATAAAGGGCCTGAAGAAAACGATCCCGCCGCTGCCGCTGGAGCGGAAGAAGCGTTATGAGAAGTCGCATTCCCTCGCCGAATCAGAGGCGCGTCTGCTCATGGTCAATCCCGGCTATGCCGATTTTTTCGATAAGGCGCTCGGCTCATACGATAATCCGCGCAACCTTGCCAACTGGATATTCTCTGAGCTCTTGTCGTATGAAAGCGACTTCAGCCGCATTCACATCGACCCCGCGGACTTCTCACGCTTCCTGAAAAAAATCGACTCCGGCGAGATAAGCGGCAGGATCGGCAAGGAGATGCTCAAGAAGGCCTTTACCGAGAAAAAAGGGTTGATGGAGATAATAGAACGGGAGGGGGTAAAGCAGATTACCGACTCGGCTGCTATAGAAAAAGCGGTGGATGAAGTTCTCCGCAGCAATAAGAAGCAGGCTGAAGAATATCAGAGCGGCAAGAGCAAAGTCCTCGGTTACCTGGTCGGCGAGGTGATGAAGGCCACCAGGGGGAAAGCAAACCCGGGGATGGTGAACGAGATGATCAGGAAAAAGCTGGGGAAATGAATATCATTTCAACGCATTCCCGATCCAGGTAAAAGCAAAATCAAGCGGCAACGATACGGAGATGCCGTACGACCATCGGTATCTTTCCCTGACCGGCGAGGCGATCAAGAGAACAGCCGGCACGACCTGGTTGTTTCCCAGGTGGAGTCCGATATCGTCGACCTTTGCATAGCGCGCCAGGAAGCTCACCGAGAACAGGCCGAAGCAGAGGCCCCCGCCGAAATATAACTTCGAAAATATATTTTTTGATAATTCAAAAGCTAAGTCCACGTGAATCAATGTATGAATATTTTTAAAAAGAACACGAAAATAATCATTAAAATTGTAGGAATAATTTGAGGGGAACAGCATATCCGGCTTGAACCCGAAAGGATAGATCGATCCGATAAACACCGCATTATATTCCTTGATGCTTTTTTTAGTGATCAGGCCATACGAGCCGGTAAACGGCGGCTCGCCGGGGAGCGGCTTAACGCTGTAGAAATTCGCTCTCATGAGCGGGATGAAGAATCCCACGTGTGCGCCGAGATAATATACGATACTCGTTGTGCAGGTAAAAGCGGAAATGGACACGCCCTTTTTTCTCTCTTCAAAATCTTTTTCAGTATATCTGGTTATTGCAACATTATATCTGGTGCCCGAGCGGTCCAGGTTTATTACTATTTTTTCCTTCCCTTCTTTCGCCGGCATAAGGAATTTTTCCTCAGTCTTTCCGGTAAATACCGGTATGACCTCATATTCGATCCTGCTTTTCACGATCTTATAGAGATATTTGTACGGCCGCAGCGGGTCATTTATAATCTCCACGATAATCCGGTCTCCCTTTTCGAATTTGATATTTGCTTGTACGAGCTTGTCGTATATCGAGTCCGGATCTCCTTTGATAGTTCCGTTGGAATCGATAACCACGGTATAATCCCGCGCCAGGATTGCCTTAACAGAAAAAAGACAAAGGAAAACAGCGGTCGCAAAAATAATTCTTTTGAACTTCATATACCCTCCTCTCAACGCTTTATAAAAAGTCGTGATATATTCTCGCAAAGGCGCAAAGACGCAAAGATTTTTTGATCTGAGTGCGCAGCACCAAGCCCCTAAATCTCTCATACGGGGGGGATGAGGCTAGCAACCGCACAATATTCTCCCTTTGCGACTTAGCATCTTTGCGAGAGATAACTAAGCAGTTACTTTAAGAATTTTCCATATTTCCCGGGCCCTCCCGGTACGCCAGGTGGAGCGCGCACACGCCGAAAAGAAAAGTCCGGTATTGCACCCGCCTGAACCCGGCGCTCTCAAGCAGGTCTGAAAGATCGCCGGAAGAATAAAAGTTAATGGCGGAATGGGCCAGGTATTTATATGCCGCCCCGCGGCCCGAGATCAACCCGGCCAGGAAGGATACCGCCGTTCTCATGTACCAATGAAACAAGAGCCTCACCAGAGGCGAGCGCGGCCGGCTCGTTTCCACAATGACGAGCTTTCCGCCGGGCGAAAGCACTCTCAATATCTCCGATAAGTATTTGTCCCGCTCCCTGTTTTTATAAACGAGGTTGCGGAAGGCAAAGGCGATGCCGATTGCGTCGAACGAGCCCTCCCGGAAGGGAAGCTTTCCTACGTCTCCCAGGACGAACCCGACCCTTTGCCCGGGAGCAACGAATTTCAAACGACCCTCAAGAAGCATGGGTAAGCTGAAATCAACGGCCGCAATATGCATTCCGGGACGGGCCTGCCCCGCCATTGAAAGCGCCAGGTCGCCCGTTCCGGTGCATAGGTCAAGCACCAGCCTCGGATTTTCCCGCATGCATTCTTTTGCGGCGATTTTGCGCCACGCCTGGTCGAGCCGAAGGGTAAAGAGCCGGTTGATGAGATCGTAGGTGGCCGGCACCTCTGAGAACATCTTCTGGAGCGGCCGTGCCGCGCGGGAATCAGCAGCCAAGATTTTTCAGAAACTCCTTCTTGGAAACATTGTTAGACTCATGGATAAGCCGGCCGTCCCGGTAGTAGCGGACATAGGGTATGATTCCATTTTTCCACTTCGTCTCCTTGAAATTTTTGAACTCGTCAAAATATTCAACCATATTATAGACAAGCTCATACAGATCAAAATCAAAATCAAGGGAATAGAGCCAGGCCTTCATGGACGTCCACTGGGGACACCAGTCCTGCGTCATAACGACAGCGACTCGTGCGTTCGAGGCGGTCACGTCCTCGCCGAACTCACCCGTCTCAATCGCGTGAAACGCCTGATCCCGGGAGATTTTTTTTAACTGCATCGCGGATGTCCTTGGCTCCGGCGAGAATTCTGGTACGATACCCAGTTGATATAATTTAAGAGATTATATTCGATTCACGTCAATGATTTTTCACATCCACCTGCCCCCTAATAAGGTTGCATCATACCTCATTTTACTCGAAATTTGATGCACACCCTTAACATGCTTGACTATATGAACCCGGAAGGGATCAATTGAAGAGCGACGCCCTGCCCTTGACTTTGAGAAAGGTCAGAGATATAAAATAAAAAATTGTTGTCCTGGTCATGGTCCCCTTTCTTTAATTGTCCTAACGCGAGGACCCCAAAACCTGCATCCCGCTAGTTTGGGGAATCCGCTTTCGGGAGCGCACTATTGAAAATAAAAATAGTATCCCTCGGCTGCAGGCTGAACCAGTCGGAGATAGAGTCGGTATCCTTCGCGCTTCGGCACCGGGGGCATGAGATCACGCGGAGCAACGACGCAGACGTGTTCATCATCAACTCCTGCGCGGTCACGCTCCGGAGCGAGCGCAAGACCCGCCAACTCGTCAATCAGGCCCTTCACGCAGGCGTGCGCATAAATGCCGCACGGAAGATCATCGTTGCCGGCTGCGTATCAGAGAGATTATTGAAAGAAAAAAACGTCTTCCATATCCCCAACGGGTATAAATATCTGATTCCGGAACTGGTGAGCGACTGGAGCTTCTTCGATAAGCTCGCAGCCTGTCGGGAGGCGCGCTTCGCCCTGGGGCCGCCGCTTGAATCCTCCTTCACCAGGGTGAACCTGAAAATACAGGACGGGTGCGACAACTTCTGCTCTTACTGCGTCGTCCCCCTGCTCCGGGGAAAGCCGCAGTCGAAGCCGGCATCCCAAGTCAAAGAAGAATTTATCCGGCTCATCAATGCCGGATACAAGGAGATACTACTCACCGGCGTAATGGTCGGCCGGTACGAGAGCGCCGGCATCGGCCTTGCGGATCTTGTAGAAGAGATCCTCTCCGCCGAAGGACGGTTCCGCGTCCACCTGAGCTCCCTCGCCCCGGTATACCTGGACGAAAAGCTCATGGATATCCTCGGCCACGATAAAATGGTGAAGCACCTTCACCTTTCCCTGCAGAGCGGGAGCGACGCGATACTCGGCCGGATGAACCGCTCCTACACCGCCGGCCGCTATATTTCGCTGGTTGAATCAATCAGGAAAAAGAACCCCTGTTTCAACCTGACCACGGACGTCATCGTCGGATTCCCCGGCGAGACGGAGGCGGATTTCGACGGCACCCTCGACCTGATCCGGGAAGCAGGGTTTTCTCACGTGCACACCTTTCGGTACTCGCCGCGCCCGGGAACCGCGGCGGCGCGGATGGATGATACGGTTCCGGAATCGGTGAAAACCGAGCGGAGCGCAGCGGTCATCGCGCTCTCCGAGGGGCAGAAACAGGGATACTACGCCAGCTTCGACAACCGCGAATCGATCTTCCTGAGCGAACGGACCAGAAACGGCGTCACATCCGGGTTTAACGAGTACTACGTGCCGGTCGCGGTGAACGGAAAGCTCAAGCGCAACGAGTTTTTCACGCTGATGACAATACTGGAGCCGGGCGGGCTTCGCCTTACCGGAACGATCAAACCCGGATCGGAAGAATCACGATCGGTATGCCCATAAGATAGAACCTTCTCTGTATGGCAAAGGCCGAATAGTTGTGGAGCCAGCGGGTGAAGAACGCCTCTTCCGGGAATACCAGCTGGCCGGCGAAAAAAATCGAGTTGGGGAAGCGCTCGATGATCTTCGGTGCTATAGCGACCGATTCCTCGATGACGTCAATCGCGATTGAGGTGATGCTCTCGGCGTAGTAGCCGTGAAGCTTCATGTACTTCACGTATTTTGCGCTGTCGGCTGCGATATGGCTGCGGAGCGTTTCAATCTCCTCACCACCTTTAAACACGCCGGAATCGATAATACCGATCTGGACGAACACGAAATTCTTGTACATCCCTTTAAAGAAGCGTATAATATTGAAAAGGGTATGAAGGCCGGTTCCGGTGAAGCCGTTCACAAAAAGAACCGCCGTTTTTTCCAGAGGATCGAATTGCATCTCCATTGCTTTGGGATTTGTTTTCTGCCGCTCCTCCAGGTTGAGCATCTCCGTTTCCGCCACTTCAACCAGGCCGGTAAGCCGGGTGAGAAGCCTCCCGGTCCTGTTGTAATGACGCCTGATGAAGATCGACAGCGCCACCAAAAAGCCCGTTATGAACAGGGTGAGCCATCCCCCTTCATCGAACTTCAGTATAATAACGGAAAACAATATGAAAAGGGTGAGGATCAGGCCGATGCCGTTTACCGTAAGCTTTTTCCTCCAGCGCCCCTCTTTCCTCCGCACCTGCCACCAGTGGCGCACCATGCCGAGCTGGGACAATGAAAAGGTGATGAACACGTTTATGCTGTAGAGGATAACGAGAAATTTTACCGAGCCCTTTGAATAGATCATGAGAATTATCGCCGATATACCCATGATGAGGATGCCGTTCTGCGAAACCAGCCGGTCGTTTAAAGAGGCGAACCGTCCCGGAGCCCACCGGTCCAGGGCCATGTTCGAGAGGACCCGCGGGCCGTCCAGAAATCCGGCCTGCGCTGCGACAAAAAGGAGGGTGGCCTCGGAAAGTAGGGTGACCAGCACGAAGATATCGCTGATTGCGACCCCCCAGTGCTTCGTGATCGCATCAAACAGTACCGCGTTTAGGGTTTTTCCCGGGACGGGGCTCACGTTAAAAAGAAGATAGGCGACCATAAGGCCCGCCACGGTAAGAGCAAGGGAGGTGGCCATATAATTCATGGTGCGTTTGGCCGTCTGAACCTTGGGGTCCCGGAGTATGGGTATGCCGTTCGATACCGCCTCGATGCCGGTGAACGTACCCGCTCCCATGCTGTAAGCGCGCATGACGAGAAAAGCCATACCCAGGAATCCCATCTCCGCCTGCGTATTCCGGATATCGGCGGCAGCCGATCGGATCATTTCAGGAACATTCGTCAGATGCAGCCCTATTGCGTAGATGATGGCGAACGCGTGGGTTATGATGAACACGATGAATATCGGCACGAGCGGAACGACCGACTCCTTGACTCCGCGGAGGTTGAACCAGATGAGCAGCACGACACCCGCCACGGCGACCGCCTGCTTGTAATCGAGAAACTCCTTGGGCAAAAAGCTGAACAGGGCGTCCGCGCCGCTTGCAACCGAGATGGTTATGGTAAGAAGATAATCGATGAGGAGCGCACAGCCCGAGATCATCCCGACCGAAGGCGAGAGAAGCTTGCTCGCGACCAGATATCCGCCTCCGCCGGTCGGGAAAAGCTCGATTATCTGGTGGTAGCTTCCGCTGATTACAAAAATGGTTATGACCGTGCCCAGCGCGACAAAGATGCTCAGATACGTATGATTTCCCAGGGCGAGGAACGCCTCCTCCGGGCCGTAACAGGATGAGCTGAGACCGTCGGCGCCAAGACCCACCCACGCGAAAAATGCGATGAGCGAGATTTTATGGAAAATCCCGGGATCTGAAAAGCTCCGGGCCTTACCGATGAAGACCTTTTTGATCTTTTCCGCGAGCGGCCGTTTCGAGTTATCCGTCACTCACAACCTCCGCAACGTGAATAGGGGATCATAGAACTTCCGGCAGAAAGATCCATATGATTTTTCCGCTCTTCAAAACTCAGAGGGGAATGATGAAAAGATAGAAAGTGACAAATCATAAATTAAAGAAAAATATTAGACTTGTTGTAAAAATCAATAATCAATAATGCTTGCCCCGCCGCCTTCGGCGTCGGGGCAAACAAAAATGAATAGTTTTGATTAGTTACGCAACAAGTTTATTTAATTAAGTCATGGTTTTTGTCAATCACTTAGATACTGATTGTTTTTCAAACGCATCTCAATCACAATAGTGATAGAATTTATCGATTTTCTCAGCAATCCTATTTCTCTGCTCCGGAGTCAGTATATTATGAAACTCAACAATCTTGTCTATCAGAAACGGCTTGAATTCCTTCATCCTGGCCTCACGCTTGCTGATGAAATTATCAACAGTTACACGATCAAGTTTTTCGCTTTTCGCCATATCGAGGAGTTCCTTGCGGGTGGCCTCGCGGTCATCCCGGTAAATCTTGGTCCGCGCCAGTATTTCATCCTTTATTTTATTGAGCTTCTCCGCCTGCCCCTTGTCCAGGTCCAGGCTATGGGTAATTCTATCTACGATAAATTCAGCACGCTCCTCAGGGGTTGAGCAGATGAAACGCTTTCTTGCGCATCCGGTAATGAGGATGCCGGATACAATAAAACAACCAATTGCTGCAATGGGTATTAATTTTCTTATCATGGTCCTCTCCTTAAAGAATTTAAACATTTTTTTTAAATATAAAGAAACTTCCGCGCTTCGCACACAAAGGGTAAAAAAAACGTAAATATATTTTGCGGTTGTAACAATCTGACGCTGAAGGATACTTATATTTTTTATAAAAAACTCGACACTTTGTCTGTTAAATGAGAACCGGAGGATTTAGCATATGAAAAAATTTAATATTTGCCTCATTATCATTACGGCAATACTGGCCAATTCTCTCTGCTCGAAATCATCTTTTAACACGGCTCTGGTCGGATCCTGGGAATGGTCCGGGGACGGATGCGACGAACAAGGCGCATGTAAAAAAGATATTATAACGGACGAGGAGAGCAGGGATACATTTACCGAAGAAGGTCTTTTTCTTTCAAAAAATTCACGGAATAAATATGCGCTCAAGGGCGATACCATATACTTCGCATCGGAACATAATTCATATGACACTCGGTATGCTGAAATCGCTTCCATCAGGGGAGACGTGATGCTTCTTAAATTCAAAAACGGGATAAGAAAATACGGAAGGGTCAAAAAACATTAGACTTTTCTAAATCTTTTCATCAGGGTGACCGTATTCCCTGTTTTATTATAGCGCATTTCGTCAAATATCTTTTGAGTCATGTAAAGGCCCCGGCCGTGCAGCTGTAAATTAATGTTTATGTCCGCGATCGCATTCTTAATAAAAGAAGAATGGTCAAATCCCCTGCCGTCGTCTGATATCGTGTACGACGCCATTTCAGGATTCATGCCGTACCTGATGCGGACCCGTCTTTTCTGGTAACGCGGGTTCTCCTGCCGCCGGGCGACAAACTCAAAATAATTTCCCGATCGCAATGCCTCGCTCTTTTCCTGATACGATATTTCAAGGTTGCCGTGCTCAATGGCATTTATGATTATTTCGACCAGGGAAAGGCGGACGAGCTCCGCAGTTTCAGAGTCCAGATATCTCGTGAGGTTGCGGGTCAGGCGGTAGGCGATATCGCCGGCGAGAAAGAGCTGATTGCCCATGACCAGCTCCTGTCCCTCCGACACGATAAGTCTCATTATCTCGTCTTCAACGACCCAGGTAGCCCTTACCATGATCAAACTCCCACCCGGGATGTCAATCGACTCCAGCCGCAGGCCCATTTCAACCGGCTCATTGTTGAAGTTCGATCTAAACACGGCCTTTAAATTAAGGGGGCGCCTGTTTTGTAAAAAATAATCGAGCTTCTCCTTGATAAAGATCACGGACTTAAAATTCTCTTTCGCCGGGACAAACAGAAGATCTAAAAAATTTTTCATAACGATATCCGCCGGCCGGATGTTCAGGAAGTTGATCACGGCCCGATTAACGGTCAATACGTTCAAATGATCGTCCAGGGTGAAGATGATGTCGTTCGTTCCGTCGAAAAGGCTTTTGTATTTCTGCTCGCTCTCTATCAGCTTTTTTTCATATTCATATCGTGTAAATGCGGTCTCGATCGCGACAAGCAGGTCCTTTTCACGGTACGGTTTGATGACGAATCCGAAAGGAAACGACTTTTGCACTGCATCAATAATGTCCTTGTCCGAATATGCCGTTGTAAAGACGACCGGCACATCCATTTCCCGGGATATCTCGCGGGAGGCATCGATCCCGTTTAATTCGCCGGGAAGCTTGACGTCCATCAAAACCAGATCAGGTTGTACCTCAAGGCAGCCGGCGACGGCTTCCGCTCCGGTCGTCGCGGTTCCCGCAACATCATACCCGAGTCCTTCCAGAACTTTCTGGAGCTCAAACAGGACGACGCCCGAGTCTTCAACAATGAATATTTTTTTTCGGTTCATTATACAATCCGTGTAACAAATGGATAATAAAATCAACTCTTAAAATTATCGGCATATTCCCTCATCGGAGATAAAATGAAATCCTCTATATCTATCCTAGCCGTGGTGATCTTCTGTTGCATATTGCTTCCGGCGAATGCGGAGCCGGGGAGCGGATCATCGCAAGAAGCCCTGAGAATGAGCATCGTCAACACCGCGAAAAAGTACCTTGGGATCAGGTACAATTACGGCGGCATGAATGAAGCGGGATTTGATTGCTCCGGTTTCGTACGGTTCGTATATAAGCGGAACGGGATAATCCTTCCCCGGACGACTGCCGGACAATTCGAGCAGGGAACAAAAATAGACCTGGCGCAAGCATCAGCCGGGGATCTCGTCTTTTTCAAAATAGACGGCGAAAAAATATCGCATGTCGGGATAGTTATAAACACGCGCGAGTTTATTCATGCCCCATCCACCGGGAAACAGGTTACCATTGAGAAGATTGATACCGAGTACTGGAGAAAAAGATTCGCCGGAGCGGTAACCTATATCAATAAGGTTTTGCAATAGAATCGGCCCGATCCCGGGCAAAGGCGATCCGCTTTTTTATCGAGGGATGACTGTAGAACAGGAACTCAGTCACCGGATTCGGCTCCCGGTCGGCAAGGTTTAAGTCCGCCAGCTTATTCATCGCCGATATGAACGCGCCGCTGTCACCGGTGACCTCCAGGGCGTACCGGTCCGCCGCGCGCTCGTATCGCCGCGACACCGCATTGGACAGGGGCGTGATCAGGAGGCCGAATAGAGCCAGATAAAAAAAGAGGATGGGAAGCGCCGCTATATCGTACACCTGGGTGTATCCATACAGCGCCAGCGTTAACCGGTACGACTCGCCGCACAGAAAAAAAGAAATAAAAATGATGACGGTGCTCATGACGATCCCCTTGAGGATGTGACGCCTCCGGTAATGCCCCATCTCATGGGCGAACACCGCGCCGATCTCCGCGGGCGTGAATTTCTCGATAAGGGTATCGCTCAATATTATTCTCTTGCTTTTTCCCAGACCGGTGAACCCCGCGTTCGCCTTTTTGGTATCCTTGCTCATGTTGAAGGAATAGATTCCCTTGATCGCTATTCCCTGCTTTTCTAAAAGACCCATGATCGCCTTCCGTACCTCATCAGATTCGATTTCCTTGAATTTATAAAAGATCGGATAGATGACCACCGGCGCGATCCTTGCGAGAAAGACTGAAATAAAGAACGCGAAGACGCTGAAATAAACCCACCAGAGGGCGCCGGTCGTTTTCAAGAAAAAATAGAAGGCCAGCATAACCGGTACGCCGATGCAGGCGCCCACGCCGGCGCTTTTGGCCTTGTCCGCGATCCATGCCCGGAATGTCTGGTTCGAAAGATTAAACCGGTGCTCGAGAACGTATCCGCCGTAAAAATCGAGAGGAAAGCTGATAACAGAATAGATGATTCCTGCCGAAGTGACGAATGCCAGGAAGGCGATGTAGTCATTAGTGATGTAACGACCGATCCGGTCGACCGCAGCGGCTGAGATGCAGCTGAAAGCCCAGAGCAAAAGGAGGATAAGGTTGATGGCGATGTCTGCCATGGACAACCGCAGCTTGATCCGGTTGTACGCTTTATCGCGCGAAATAGGTTCGGCTGATCCCCTGCTGTCCATCGGAAAGCACTCGGTTAATTAATCGTCGCTTCCTTCCGGAGCGCCGTACCTTCCAAAAAAGGAAGCCAGATTTGCACTGAAGCGGATAACGACAAGCGCGATCAGGCATGCTGAAACCGTGGCCACCCCCAAACTCAGATAGAAAATCACCCCGGCAGACACCATGATGGATATCGTAATGATCCAACCGGCCGCGCCGAAGACGATCCCGGTGATAATGCGGCCTCTCGAGTGAAGACGGAAATAGCTTACCGCCGTCACCGCCAAAGCCAGCGCTACAAACGCAATGAGAAGAGCGGCGATGTAGGGATTGTCGGCTTTAGCCGGATTATGCGCATTCCTCTCCGCAAGCGCAAGAAGCGGAAGCGATGTAAGCGGCAGAAAATACACCAATCGGTTCATACGGGCAGCCTCAAGATACAAAAGATGTCAGAATCAGCCGCACAAAAACTCATGCGGGAATTCTATAGTCCCTGCCCATTTTGAACGCCTTCATATTCATCTCCGCAAATTTTTCCTTGACCAGAGATTTTATGGCGGCCTCCCACTGGGATTCGTCGAATTCAAGGTAGTTTGACAGAACTCCCAGCATGACGATGTTCAGGGCCTTGCGGGTGCCAACGTGCTTTAATATGCCTGCCGTGTCAACAAATAATGTGCTTTCTACGTTCCTCGAAAGCCATTCCTGCAGATCCGGGGGATATCTCATGGCGCCGGTGCGCACCGGCGCAGGATCGACCTTTTCGAGGTTTACGATCAGCCAGCCGTTCGGCGCAAGGTAGTCCATCTTCCGCATTGCCTCAAGCATCTCGAGGCTTACGATGAAATCAGCCGACTGCAGGGGAATGAGGGGGGAGTAAACCCTGTCGCTGTACCTGACGTGGCAGTCCACGCTCCCCCCCCGCTGGGCCATGCCGTGCACCTCCGATTCTTTCACGTCATAGCCGGCGTCCATGGCCACCTGCATGAGTATCTTGCCCGCCAGGATCACGCCCTGGCCGCCGACGCCGGCGAATATAACGTTCTTCATCTCCGACCCCTTCACAAGTCTATTTTAATAAGATACACCTTCTGTTCGATATGATGACCGACGGCTCGGGTGCGGCCACCTCTTCCCGCACGATGCGCTCGAATTCGGCCGTGTCCTTCGGGTCGGCCGTGACCACCCGCTTCACGCCGACCGCCCGGGCCAGCATCGCCAGGTCAAGCTCATGGGTCTCTTCGCCCGTAAGGGTTTTCCCGGTGGCCGGATGATCCTGGTGGCCGGTCATTGCAGTGCTCCGGTTATCCATGATGATCACCGTGCCCGTACCCTTGTTGTACACCAGGTCGATGAGCGGCGTAATGCCGGAATGAACGAACGTCGAATCTCCGATGACCGCAACGCTCCGTCGCGCGATATCCGGCCCGTGCGCCTTCTCCATTCCCAGATGCATGCCGATACCCGCTCCCATGCACCCCTGGGTGTGCATCGCCGAATAGGGCGGAAGCGCGGCAAGGGTATAGCAGCCGATGTCGCCGTTCACGTTCAGGTCGAGCCTGGCAAGCACCTGGAACACGTACCCGTGCGGGCACCCGGCGCAGAGCGCGGGCGGACGCGGCGGGATCGGATTTGTTTCGTATCTCGGATACGCCCCTTTCCTGTTCGTGCCGTTCAGGGCCTGGCCCACGATGTCCGGCGTAAGCTCAAAGCACAGGGGGATTATATCCTTGCCGACGCATCGTATGCCCAGCATCTTCACCCAATCCTCGATAAAGGGGTCAAGCTCCTCCACGACAAAGAGCTTTTCAACGCCTGCGGCGAATTGCCGGATGAGGTCGTCCGGCATGGGCCACACCATGCCGATCTTGAGCACCGAGTCTTCCGGGCAGGTCTCCTTTACGTACTGGTATGCGACGCTGTCGGTAATAATGCCCCTTGTGCGGCTTCCCCACTCGATCCGGTTGAGCGGCGAGGCGTCGGAATAGTCCTTGAGCTTCCTCATCTGCTCCTCGATGAACACGTGCCGCGGCCGCGCGTGCGCCGGGAGCATGACGAATTTCTGCGGATTGCGGACAAAGGGCTTTACCGCGACCTCGCTCTTTTCCGAAAGCTCCACGATCCCCTGCGAATGCGCCACCCTGGTGGTTATGCGCACGATCACCGGCCGGTCGTATTCCTCGGACAGGTCGAAGGCGAGCCTGGTGAAGTCCTTGCACTCCTGCGGGCTCGACGGCTCGATCATGGGCACCTTGGCCGCGCGCGCCAGATGCCGGTTGTCCTGCTCGTTCTGGGAGCTCCAAGCGGACGGATCATCCGCGTTGACGATCACGAGCCCTCCGTTCACGCCCGTGTATGAAAAGGTGAAAAGCGGATCCGCGGCCACGTTCAGGCCTACGTGCTTCATGGCGGCAAGGGCCCGGGCGCCCGCTATCGACGCTCCCGCAGCCACCTCAAGCGCCACCTTCTCGTTCGGCGACCACTGGGCTTTTATGCTCCGGTAGTCCCGCCCGATCGTCTCCAGAATCTCGGTGCTCGGCGTTCCCGGATAGGCGGTCGCCACGTGGCAGCCGGCCTCGTACGCGCCGCGCGCGATGGCCTCATTGCCGAGCAGTACCTTTTTCTCCATAATCGTTATTCCTCATTCTTTGGAACTATTCAGCTATTTGATTTCTCGCAGAAACGACCTCACCCCCCTTCTCTTATTGAGGAGAAGGGGGGATGGGGGGATGAGGTCAAATCTTCTATCCCCCGATTATTTCTATATTTTTTAAGATGCTGTACCCTTCCTCGGACAGGGCCTTCTTTGCCGTCTCAATATTATCGAAGCGGAATATCATGACCGCCCGGTCTCCACGCTTCTCGGGAAACGCATACATATATTCGATATTCAGATTCTTCTTGGCAAAGGTGTCTATGGCGCTGTACAGGGCGCCGGGCTTGTCCTCTATCTCAATGGCGAGCACGTCCGTAGTGGAGCAGGTTATGCTCGCATCGTGCAGGATTTTCTTCGCCTTCGCCGGATTGTTTACGATCATGCGGAGAATCCCGAAATCCGAGGTCTCGGCGATCGTCAGGGTTATGATATTGATGTTCGCCTCAGCGAGTATTTTAAGGACATGCAGAAGATGCCCGGGCTTGTTTTCCATGAATACGGACAATTGCGTTACGTTCATTTCCATGCTCCTTTTAATTTGTCATAATGCCAATATTTCGCGGCACCCCCCTCCCCCTCGATGGGGGAGGGATGGGGAGGGGGTGATTCTATCCGCCAACAACCACCCTCCCCCGGCCCCTCCCATCAAGGGAGGGGTGAATCCGCGCTCTTATATCTTCCTCTTATCAACAACCCGCACCGCCTTACCTTCGCTCCGGGCGATGGTCATCGGCTCGACCAGGGTTATCTTGGCTGTTATGCCCAACACGCTCCTGAACCGGTCGCTGATCCTCCCCCGCAGATCATCCAGGACCTTGACCTCGTCCGAGAAGAGCTTCTCGCTCACCTCCACCATAACCTCGACGTCGTCAAGTGACGCCTTTCGGTCCAGGATGATCTGATAGTGCGGCTCGGTCCCCTCTACCTCCATGAGCACCTGCTCGATCTGGGAGGGGAACACGTTCACGCCGCGGATGATGAGCATGTCGTCCGAGCGGCCGGTAACCTTCTCCATTTTAACGAGGCTCCTGCCGCACGCGCACGGCTCGCGAAAGAGCCGGGTTATGTCCCGGGAGCGATACCTGATCCCGGGGAAGGCCTCCTTGGTAAGGGTCGTGTACACGATCTCGCCCTTCTCCCCGTCAGGAAGGATATCACCGGTCTCCGGATCGATGATCTCCACGTAAAAATGATCCTCGTGCACATGGAGTCCTGATTTCGCCGAGCACTCGCACGATACGCCCGGACCGATGATCTCTGAAAGGCCGTAGATGTCGAAGGCGTCGATGCCGAGCCGCGCCTCGATCTCCTTGCGCATATTTTCCGACCAGGGCTCTGCGCCGAACGCGCCCGCCCGAAGCTTCGTTGCGCGGATGTCGTAATCGGGCCGCTTCTTCTCGATGTAATCGGCGATGTTCAGGGCGTACGAGGGCGTGCACGCGATCAGGGTCGTGCCGAAATCCTTCATGATCATGAGCTGACGCTCGGTATTGCCGCCCGATACCGGAACCGTAAGCGCGCCGAGCTTTTCAGCGCCGTAATGGAGCCCCAGTCCCCCGGTGAAGAGCCCGTAGCCGTACGCGACCTGGATCACGTCCTTGTCTGTGGCGCCGTAGGCAGCCAGGCAGCGGGCGACCACCTCGGCGAAAACCTCCACGTCGTTCCGGGTATAGCCGACGACCGTGGCGTTGCCCGTGGTCCCGGACGAGGCATGTACCCTGACGACCTTGTCCAGGGGCACGGCAAACAGGCCGTACGGGTAGTTGTCCCTCATGTCCTGCTTTGTAAGAAAGGGAATCCGCCTCATGTCATCAAGGGACTTGATCTGATCAGGATGGAAGCCGGCGGCATCGAATTTTTTATGATAAAAAGGATTGTTATTATACGCATGGCTGACCGACCACCTGAGCCTCTCCCGCTGGAGCTCTCTCATCTTCTTTACGGGCATTGTTTCATATTCTTTATTAAAATACATGGCATCACCCCTCGTCCAGCCTAGGAAGGGATATATTTTTTTCAAGGAAAAAACAGGGGATTGGCGGCGATCCGCAATGGTTTACCGGCATGTATCCGCAGCTACCGGTATCCGATCTCCGGAGAGAGCTTGATCTTACTTCTTGTAACCCGTGCTCCCACAAGCTTCACAATCGGCGCTGAATGCATCATGTTTTCGAGCCTGCGGTAATGAGCTTTTTTTGTCATCCTGATCGGAGTTAGGCGGGTGCTGAATGGCAATTGCCGCCCCGGAGCCTTGTGTGGCCCCGGAGACGGCATCCCGCCGCTATTTCTTGCTTTTTGCTGTTTCGGTTTTTTTGGATCTCTCCGGTATGCCGGCGAGCCTTCTGACCATCTTTTTGCGCAATTCTACGTCATACTGGCTCGTGATCGCGATAGCTTCCATGATCGGAGACCCCCCGCCGTGGTAGGAGCCGAATTGATGGATACCCCCGGTCGCCGAGCAGACCATGTCCCCCACGTAGCGCCAGAGCTGGGCCGCGTCCTCAGGGGGTATATCCGGATTGCGGGTGATATACTTGTTGAGCAGATCTCTCGTCTCAGGATTCATAAAATCCGCCTCATACGGGAAAGTCGCCGGGATTCCCCCGGACACGTCACAGAGTATTTCGGCCTCGCGGAAAACCGCCTCTCCGGTAAGGTTGCGTCCGACATTGGCGTAAATGGAGTGCGGGATGTAGCTTCCGGGCCCGTACGGCAGAAAGCCGACACCCGGTATGTACACCTCCGGTTTCCCCAGTTCCGAAGCGGTAAATCCTGCTGCATACCCGAGCTCGGATACCCTGATGATCTCAGCAAGCTTGTCCCTCACGTGGGGCGTCTTGGCAATCCCGTTGTATTCAGCGGCGAGCGCCACCGTTCCCAGCATCAAGTCGCCCAGGGCGGGCTTGCACCCCGAGTAGCTGTGGCGGTGGAACAGGGCGAAGAGAAGAGCGCACACGCCGCCATGCATGGTCTCACCGCACAGGAAAACCCTTTCCCAGGGGATGAAGGCGTTGTCGAAAATCGTATACGAGTCCGTGGCACCCGGCGTAAACCCTCTCTTGAAGTGTTCGCGCTCGCGCAGGTTATGCACGGTGACCACCTGCTTGACCCCTTCCCAGTCTCCCGGGACCGCGAATGCGACCGCCCAGTCCTTCTCCTCGGGCATGAGGGCGCGGGTCGGCACCACCAGGATTTCGTCGGCCACGGAGGCCTCGGAGTTATGCACCTTGGCGCCCCGGACTACGATCCCGTCGCTCTTCCTCTCCACGACATGAACGTACATGTCGGGGTCAATCTGCTGGCTCGGCCGCTTGAGCCGGTCGCCCTTCACGTCGGTTTGGGCGCAGCAGCCTACCAGGTCTTCCCTCTGAAAGCGATCCAGCCACTTCACAAAATTCTTGTGATATTCGGTGGCCCCGTTGTTCGCCTTATCGGCTTCATGGGAGACATTGAAAATGGCGTTTGACCCGTCGCAGCCCATGCACCGCTGGATGCATCCTCCGGCAGCCTGGCAGAGCAGACGGGTCATATCCTGCTTCTTATGAAGGTCCTCCCTGCTCTGATGGATATGACAGAACCGGTTGATCTTCTGCCCGCTGATATGCGACGTGGCGGTGCATAATCCCTCGTTCTCCGGCATGGCGGCGTAGTCAAAAGTCAACCCGATGGTGTTGATGGTCGCCATCTGAACCTCGTCATCCCGGTCGATCTTCTGGCCGTTCGCATAAATGTTCCTGCGCATCGTGCGCAGGCCCTTTATATATTGTTCTTTTGTTCTCATATTGTTACTCCTTAATTAAATTATTACACTTGTTGCGGACTTAGAATTCTACACCAACCCTGTTAGTTTTAAACCGGCATGATCAGCACCGCCAGGCAATAAAACATATTTAACAAAAAAGAGACCTCTTTTGCATATCACGCGGGAACCGATTAAATGTCAACACTTCATTAAAAAAAATGACACCCGACATGCAAATACATGACGATGTATTTTCAGGATTAGCCTCATCCATCCTCCCCTCTTTAACCTTCAAGGTGGCTATAAGCGTGATCATGCACTGTTCTCCGGTCTGTTGTTAAAATTTTAAAATATATTCATGCTGGCTGGTTATGACTGGAAAAGCAACAATTTCTATATTGCTTAATCTTTGCAAAACTTATACCAGTAAACGGCGACAACGCCCCAAATAAAATTATAGAAAATTACGAATAGAGGAACTAACGACCCTAAGGCAATACCGAAAAATTCCTTATTGTCCTTCATCGGGAATACAACCATGAGCTGGACGATAGAGGGGAACAGGCTCAAGATAAACCCTTTAAAAACCAGGTGCTTATTGAACAACGGTAACAGGACAAGTACACCCCAAATGCCGCCCCAAACAACCTTGCTGTATAAAAAGGGGGGCGCCAAGGGCGGCGCAATATGCACGTTTAACATTGCGGTTATACCCAGGTATCCGAAGAGCCATACAACCAGGCCGTTAGCCAAGCCGCCCAAAGCGCCCGCAGAGAAGACACAACTTAAATTTTGATACATATTTTTCATAGAATAGCCCTCCTTCAAAAATTATATATATGATAAGGGCAGGCGGCCGGAAAATCAACTTAATTTTAGTGCAAACTATTCATATGCGCGCGAAGACCGACCTCCTCCCTTGATAATTACAATTTATATAGATTTTTATGAAAATTTATTCATTTTTTTTGTAATAATAATAATTAATATTGATTTTAGAAAAGCCATATTCTATTGTTTTCATTCAGAACTACGGATCATGGAGGAGGGGTATGAAAATCGAGATTACGGTTCTTGGTCTTTTAATGGAAGAAAATCTGTATGGATATGAAATAAAGAAAAAGATCGAAGAACGGCTTGAAGATTACGTGGATATTAAATTCGGCTCGATTTATTATGCGATAAAAAAAGCCGTCGATAATGGCTGGGTGAAGCGGGTCGGAACTGAGAAGGACAGCGGAAATCCGGAGCGCTATATTTATGAGATCATGCCCAATGGGAAGAAGCACTATAAAAAACTTTTGAAGCAGTATTACGAAAAGACGCTGATACATTTCGATATCGATATCGTGTTGATGTTTTTGAATTCCCTCACAGAAGATCAGAGAAGGCAGTTCATCGAGCAGAGGCTTTCAATACTTAAAATAAAGTCGGAGGCTCTAAAAAACAAGATTGAAAGAGAGAAAGGAGGCGATGATGAGAAGTCTTATCTCCCGATCTTCAGCTATCTTGAGCATCACCTGAAGGCAGAGATGAGCTGGCTTAAATCGTTGTCATGGTAGATATCGGCGCATCAGAACTTTGCAATCAAGTCCTGTAAAAATTCTGCATCCTTTCCCCTGACGACATCCTCTATTTTTTGCTTCAATCTGATCAAATCCTTGAGTGTTTTCTCCGAATGCAGCGCCTCTTTTTTCCCCATTATAGTCTTGTCAATGCCTTGCTCAATTATGGATTTGTTTATGTGGGCGATCTTTAAAATATTATAATAGTGCCTTTTTGCAAGCGTCCGGGCAATGCTCGGCAAAAAATCGCTTTGTTTCAGAGCGGCATCCTTTAAATCCTCTTTTGTCAACCGCGTCATGATGACCCTGTTTTTCGCTTTCAGGGTCGCCGTCCTCGTTTCACCGAGGAGGAGGGCCATTTCCCCTATTACCGTTCCCGGTTCATTGACAGAGGCCACCTTGTTGCCCTGGATAATCACATCAAGCGATCCGCTCTTGAGAATGAACATCTCGCTCCCATAGCTGTTTTCTTCGCAGATCACCGCCCCTTGGGGGAATTCCACGTCCTTATCCGAAAGGCTCGCGGCGGGCAAAATTTTCGCCGGCTCGGAGGACTTATGGTAAGCCTCGCCCCGTGCATACGTCAGTGAATCGATGAATTCCATTATCAGACTCTTGAGCCAGGGATATTTCCTCTTGTTGTATTCTTCCTCGAGTCTGGATACGATATGGTAGTAGGCGATGGAGCATTCCTTCGTTTTATTCTCATCGTCTTTCAAAGCGGAGAGATTTTTCTGTATGATTTGATTCGTGAGCATGATCTGCTTGGCAAGGACCGTCAGCACGTTCAATCCGAAAGAAAACGAGCTTAGGCCTTCCAGAAATGTATCAACGGCGATCTTTTTAATCACGCTCGCCGGATCTGCGATCGCCGTTTCGATCCTCGCGGTTTCGCTGCCGCAGAGTCTCGTCATGATGATTTCCGTAGCGCCGAGAACAAGATTCTTTCCGCTGATCGAGTATTTATCCACATTGGATGCGTAGAAAAAAACCGACCCTTCGCCGAGGAAAAAGACGGCGTCAGCAGCCGAGGATGCGGCATACAGTTTAATATAATTTCCGCTCATTTAACGTGCATCACAACAAGCAGATTTCTATGCCAATAATTCCCTGATTATAGCCACCAACCTGTTCTTGTCAAAGGGCTTCATGATATATGCTGACGCCTTGATTGTGTGGTCGTTCATTTTAATGGTTTTTTCATTAAGCGCGGATATTATGATGATTTTGGCGTTTGGATCGAATTCATTGATGGCCTTCACCGCTTCCATGCCGTCCAATCCGCCCATGGTGATATCCATGGTGACGAAATCAGGCTTCAGCAGCATGTATTTTGCGATGCCGTCCGATCCGTTGTCAGCCTCGTCTACAACCGTAAATCCTCCGCTTTCGATGGTTTCCTTGAGTATTTTTCTCATGAACTTGGAATCATCAACGATCAAACCCCTGGCCATACGTTTCACCTGTGGAAAAAGAGAGATTTCAAAAAATTCAATAGATCTGTTGCGAGAATAACTTAAATGTCATTGCGAGGAGCGTCAGCGACGAAGGCCGGCGCTTTTTGCACATCCTGTGCGCGCCGGCACAAGATCATCCTGATCTTAGCAATCCGCATCAGAATAGAAAAAAACCATTATCATACATTAACAATAGTCATTTTTTTATAACATTAACAGATTGCTTCGCTACGCTCGCAATGACAGTGTGCAACAAGTCTAATTATAATTTAGTTATGCAACAAGTCTAGTAAGTTATCAATAACTTTTATATTTTTTTTGAGCCTCGATTCATCTGAACTATAATAAAAACGCCGGATTACGATCCGGCGTTTGAATGGTACTGCAATGTCGGCTCAATGTTATTTCAGTAATTCCAATACCGTCTGGGATTTTGCGTTCGCATGCGCGAGCATTGAGGTGGCCGCCTGCGTCAATATCTGAAACCTGATGAACGACGACATCTGCTCCGCCATGTCGGCGTCCCGTATCCTGCTCTCCGATGCCTGAGTATTCTCATAGGCATTCATGAGTCCCTTGGCCGCATGTTCGAGCCTGTTGTAGTATGCGCCCAGGTCAGCACGCTGCTTGGATACGATCCTCAGCGCTTCATCGCACAGCCCGATAACCGCATTTGCCTTGCCCGGCGTTGATATGGATATGAAGGTCAACACCGTCGGATTTCTAAGGCCCAGTGCTGATGATGTCATGGTTTCAATGAAAACGCGCTCCCGCTGGTGCATATTCGGCCCCATGTGGAACCACATTGAAGCGGTCGGATGAAGCCGGCCGAATGAGCCGGTCAGGAGCTTCATCTTGTTGAATTCAGCCTGTGAAGAGATCCGGTCCACCTCATCAACAAGCTCGGACACCTCAACCTGTATCAGTTGCCGGTCCTCGTTGCTGTAGATGCCGTTGGCGGATTGAACCCCGAGGACCCTGATGCGCTGGAGAATGGCATGGACTTCCTCAAGGTACCCTTCCGTGGTCTGGATGAAGGACATGCCGTCTTCAGTATTGCGCTCCGCCTGCCTGAGGCCCTGTATCTGCGAACGCATCTTTTCAGATACTGCCAGACCGGAAGCGTCATCGCCGGCTTTGTTTATCCTCATGCCGGATGACAGTTTTTCAATATCCTTGGTGAGGCTCCAGTCATGAAATTTAAGCGTGCGGTGGGAGAAGATGGCAGCAATGTTGTGGTTTATAATCATATTTTTCCTCCTTGAAATTTTTTTACCATCATCCTTGATAGTACGGTGAAATTTCTATATTTTCAGTCTGATATTCGTCAATTAATACGGTTTGACTAAATACAATAACCAGCATTTAAAGCTTTTTATTTAAAGATATGATTAAAAATTGAATTATTTTAAATGATTTCTATTAAATTTAATTTTTTTCTCAGAGTTAATTCCTAAAACTATGTTAGAATAACAATATTAAAATCATTTACTGCTTCGCCACCAAATTCTTAAGACCCCCCAACCCCCTGAGGGGGCTGAACCAATATTCTGGGAAAAGCCAAAAGACCGAAAAATATGCCGGAGCCCCCTCAGGGGGTTGGGGGGTCTACAAAAAGGATATAGACATTCACCCCCTGCCTTATGAGCAGATAAAAAATTTTAAGGAATTAACATTGTTTTTTTCTTTATATTTTATTCTTGAAATTAACAATAGCTAAATAGATTTTAGCTTTAAAAATGAGGTCCCCATGGCGCGCTACCAAGGCAAGAAAACCCGATTCTCAAGGGACGGCATCATACGAACCCGGAGCAATACTCGGAAATTGGATTCGGTCGCCGATGCCGCAGGCAGCGTGATCGACCGCCTGCGAATGGCATTCGTATCATTGCTCGACTTGTTCGGAAGAAAAGATTCAAATGCAGATGTCGTAGACAAGGTGATCGGAATGATTGGGTCGCTGTTTTCCAGAATCCGAGAATCAAAAATCGCCATTTTCGGCATCTTGACCGGCATCGTGATGGCTTTCATAATACTCTTAATATTCGACTTCGTCAAGGTACGATCCCTGGCTAATTTTCACCCAAGCATTACAACGAAAATTTATGACAACAATGGAGTCCTCATATCCGAGCTTTTTTTGCAAAAACGGGAAATAGTGCCGCTTAAAAAGATACCCAAGGACCTCATCAACGCTTTCATCGCCATTGAGGATAATGAATTTTACGACCATTGGGGAATAAATCCCAAGGGAATAGTGCGTGCGTTTTTTATTAACCTTTTTTCCGGCAGGATCAGGCAGGGCGGGAGCACCATCACCCAGCAGCTTGCCAAGATATTGCTGACCTCCGGCGAGAGAAGCCTGTACCGCAAGATTGAGGACGCCTTTATCGCAATCATGATGGAGGCCACCTATTCCAAGGACGAGATCATCAGCCTGTACTTAAACCAGATATATCTCGGCCATGGGACATACGGCGTTGAATCGGCAGCGCGGTATTATTTCGACAAGCACGTGCGGGACCTCAACCTCGCCGAAAGCTCCCTTCTCGCGTCGCTTCCGTCGGCGCCGAACCAGAATTCGCCCATTCGCCATACCAAGCGCTCCATGCAGCTTCACAAGATCATCCTGGCCAAGATGGTGGAAATGGGATTCGTAACCGTCGAGCAGGCGGAGCAGGCGTATCTGGATTTTTGGAATTATTATAAGGATTATGTGAACGAGCTTTCTCCAACCATGACCACCATGAGTTCGCGCACCAATAAAGCTCCGTGGATTACGGAGTATGTCCGAAGGGAGCTCGTGAAAAAATACGGCAGCGAGATGGTTTATGAAAAAGGGCTGCTCGTGTACACCACGATCGATTTGAAAAAACAGCTGGCGGGCCAGGAGGTTCTCAGGAAGAGTCTTGAGAAACAAACGGAGACTTCCGGTAATCTTGCCTTTAAAAACATCGATTACATCGTTGAAAACTATGCGGATTCGGTGCAGCTCTTTTCAGCGCTTTTTGACATACCATCGTTCACCAAGAAGGGTTCCCGGCAGAGGGAAAAGCTCAACAGCCATATCCGCACCGATATAGCGGAGGAGCTCGACGGCCTTAACTCCCTGGTCGGCATCAACAGTCTGAGCAAATTCCTCGACCAGTACCGGTCATCGTTTAAGGATGACCGGAATTTCCAGAAGGTGGAGGGATGCCTTGTCTCCATAGACCACCGGACCGGAGGTATCGAAGCCATGGTCGGCGGCAGCGAATTCACCAGCAATAACCAGCTCAACCGGGTCGAGCAGGCGAGGCGGCAGCCCGGCTCCGCCATCAAGCCGCTCATTTACGCCGCCGCTATCGAGAGCGGCCGGTATACCGCCGCCACCTCGGTGCTGGACTCGCCGGTGGTGTTTCTTGACCGGGAGGGAGGGGACTGGATTCCCGAGAATTACGAAGGGGATTATTCCGGCTTCGTCCGGCTCCGCAAGGCCCTGGCGCTTTCGATAAATGTCGTCTCCATCAGAATAGCGGAAAAGCTCGGCATCGAGTATGTGATGAAGGAGCTGTCAAAGCTTCTGAAATTCAACCGTGCCGAGGTGAAAGAGCGCATCTCGCGGAATTTTTCCATCGCGCTCGGGTCCACCGAGGTGAGCCCCCTTGAGCTTGCAACCGCATACGGCATTATCGCAAACGGCGGCAGGGATGTGATCCCCTACATCATTCGATCCGTCAAAGACCGGCAGGGGCGTGAGCTCGAAAACCATGAAGAAGAGGTGCAGCGGAGCCTGACGGAGGAGGAGCAGGAGGGCACCATCCAGATCATCAAGCCTGAAACCGCGCAGGTGGTGATCAGCATGATGCAGAGCGTGATCAGTACGGGAACGGGGAGCGCAGCTTCGCCGGGCAGACCGGCTGCCGGAAAGACCGGCACCACCAATAACTGGAAGGACGCCTGGTTCGTCGGATTCACTCCCCAGTTGACCACCGGTATCTGGGTCGGATACGATAAGATGGGCCTGTCGCTCGGCATTGGCCAGGCCGGCGGCGCCGTTGCCGCGCCCATCTGGGGCGAATACGTGCGCGAGGCGTTAAAGGACGAGCCGGTAATGGATTTTCCCCAATATGGCGGGCTTGTTTCCCAGGAGATCTGCGCGAAATCAGGACTACTCCCTTCATCAAACTGCCGGGAGACTTTGGAGGAGTATTTTGTGCCGGGAACCGTACCGGATACGACCTGCGATGTATGCACCGGCGCCTCAGGCGTGAACATTGCTAAAAAATCTCCCAAGGAAAACATAATAAAAGAACAGAAGCAGGCGATCAAGAAGCAGATGGATAAAAAGAAGGAAGAGTCGATCATTGAACATATCAATAATGATCTGCTCGAGTAAGTTTTGATACCGTTCTCCTTTTTTCCTTGACGCTTGGGTTTCCCCGCATTTCAATACCCCTATGGCGGCGCGGGTTTGTTTTTTAATAACGCTGGTACTCATCTCCTTGTCTGCCTCGGCACTGAATTATGCCAGGAAAAATCCTTTTGTCGTGCCTGAACGGGGGTCTGCGAGCTACAGCGGCGGGCCTTTCGGCCAGACACTGAACCCGGTCTTTGCCGACCTGCAGAGCACGCCGTTTTTAGCGTATCAGTATGAATTCTATAACGGAAAAAAGAGCGGCAGCCATTTTGCGCAGGCTGGATTATTCGGCTTTACGTTTCTCTACGGATGGTTTCAGGACATCTATCAGGAACGCAGGGATCATATTGATCATGCGGGTGCCTCTTATTATAAGTTCACGAAAGGCTTTTTCATTAAAAATATCTTCGGTTTCGGCACAAGCTACTCATTCAGCAGATCCCCTGACCGGCACTATAAGGGTTACTTGGGTCTCGACGTCGGCCTGCTCTTCAGACCCTGGCGGTATATCTCCCTTGGCTTTGTCATGAAAGACGCCCGGGCGGAGATCAACGGCAACCGGCTCAAGTGGCGGGAAGTCTATTCCCTGTCGATACGGCCGTATACCGAACGGGTTACGATTTCCCTGGATGTCATACATAAACAGGGAGCCAGGGCTTCCCGGCTCGATTACCGGGGCACCGTGGATGTGCGGCTCTGGTATGACCTGTCTCTTTTCGCAACCCTTGACCGGAACATCAACCTCTTCTTCGGCGTTTCACTTCCATTGCAATTCCACTCGCTTTACGCAACGGGAATAGACCTGCACTATTACCGGACCAGCAACAGAAAATCCGCTCCTGATCAGAACACCTTCGGCTTGAGCGTGCCCGCATTCAAAGACCAATCGGCGCTGGCCATACCGGGAGGGGAAAATTATTTGATGATCACCCTGGACGGCCCGATTGATGAGATAGATAAGAGAAGCTTTTTCGGCAATGAGCCGGTCGTATTTTATGACATACTCCGCTGTATCAGCAGGGCGGGACAGGACCCGGGCATCGACGGGATCATTCTGAAGATAAACAAGGCCGGCATCGGGTTCGCCCAGGTCCAGGAGCTCCGCCATGAGCTTAAAAAAGCGAGGTCCGCGGGCAAGAAGGTGTATTCAATCATGCGCTCACCGGGCAACAAGGAGTATTATCTGGCGTCAGCGAGCGATAAAATATATTTCACGCCGGACAGCACCTTTTATTTTACCGGCCTGGCGATGCAGGTCTATTTCTTCAAAGGGCTCATGGATAAAATCGGCGTGCAGCTTGAGTCGGTGAAGCGCGGCGCGTATAAATCCTTCAATGAATCATTCACCCGTGAGCATATGTCGGATGCCCTGCGGCAGAACCTGACATCCCTTCTTAAAGATCTGAACGGGCAGTATATCAACGATATCATGGCTGACCGGGGAATAACCCGCGACGCAATCGACGGCCTCTTCAGCAAGGGCCATCTTTTTCCTGAAGAGGCGGTGAAGAGCCGTTTTGTCGACAAGATAGGATATGCTGATGAAGCCCTGGACGACATCTCGCCTCGGATAACCCTCCTGAGCGTTTCAAGCTATCTGAAGAAAAAAAAGAAGGACTATTCCTGGGGGTTTACGCCGCGGATCGCCGTCGTCTATATCGACGGCAGCATCGTAAGCGGAAAGTCTTTCAATACCGGCTGGTTCCGCTCCATCGGGGACGTTAAATTTGCGGAAATGCTCAAAAAAGCCTTCAGCGACTGGTCAACGGCTGCTCTGGTGATTCGCGTCAATTCAGGCGGGGGATCGGCGAATGCCTCCGATTACATGTGGAATGCCCTGGTGAAGATGAAGAGGAAGTATAAAAAGCCGGTCGTATTTTCATTCGGCAATGTCGCCGCCTCCGGCGGATACTATGTGGCCTGTACCGGGGATACGATTTTTACCGACCGGGGAACCATTACCGGCTCCATCGGCGTGGTATACGGCAAAATAACCGTGAAGGAGCTGTATCAGAAGCTCGGCATAAACAAGGATGTCGTCAAGATGAGCGAATTTGCCGATATTTTTTCTGAATCGCGGAACCTGACTGAAAAGGAAAAAAAGCTGCTTCAAGAGGCGATCGATTTTTCATATGATCGTTTTACCGGCAGGGTTATAGAAGGAAGAAGGATAAAAGCGGAAAAAATTGCCCGGCTCGCCGAGGGAAGGGTCTTCACCGGCCTCCAGGCACTCGACCGGCGCCTCGCCGACGAGGTAGGGAGCCTGGTAACCGCGGTCGAGTTTGCGAAAAAGCTCGCACGAATCGACAGGGATATTGAAATCAAGAAGCTCCCTGATGACCGGGGCCCGCTTCTGGACCTGTTCAGCCTGCCGGATATACGCCTCCTGTCGAAGCTTATCAGGGGCATTCTCAAGAACGTTCATCATACGGAACTTCTCGATGAAAAGTCCCTGTACCTGTTTCCCTATCAGATTGAAGTGCAGTGAAGTATTTAGACTTGCCGCATAACTGGCCACAAAAATTGCCCCCGCCGCCATCGGCGGCGGGGGCAATTGATATACCCAATTTTTTATTTTGTTGACAAATTATTGTTATTATATAAAAATTCTCGTAACCAAATCTTAACTGCCGCAGGAAAATGACATGAATCTTCTTCTCGTAAATAATACCAAGTCCTTTCACAGCGCCGTCCTCAATGCCTTGAAGAACTATAAGGTGAAAATCATAACTTCGGAAGAGGTCGGCAACGCCTTGGTGGAAATCCAGAAGTACAACATCAATATCGTGCTGGTCAACTGGTCAGCGGGAGATTTAAATATTGAGGAGCTGTGCAAAAAGATCAGGAAGTTCAAGCACACAAGATATATCTATGTCCTGGTGCTCGTTTCACGGGAGAGAGAGGAGTATATTGCAGGGTTCCTGGAGGCGGGAGCCAATGATTTCGTGTTCAAGCCTTTCGGCAAGGATGAGCTCATTTCAAGAATAAGAATTGCGGAAAAAATAATCAAGCTTGAAGAAGATATGCTCAAAAACAAAAAAAGAATAATGAAGCTGGTAAAGGAAGATCCCGTCACCGGCCTTTACAACAGGCGCTCTCTCCTCGATGAGGCTCTCAAGGAGATGGGCAGGGCTTCGCGCGAGATGAAGTTCATATCGGCACTGATAATTAACATCAGCTATTTTAATGAACTCGCCACCAGGTATGGCCTGCCGGTTATGGAAGAGCTGCTCCATGAGAGCAGCAGAAGGCTTAAGACATCATGCAGGCCCTATGATAAGATTGGAAGATATACGGTTTCCGATTTTTTGCTTTTCCTTCCCGATTCCGGGAAGCTCAATGCCGAGAATGTCGCGAGGCGCATAATCGCGTCGATGGTCAAAAAGCCGTTCTACATCAAAGGGAATAAGATCAATCTTGCACTGGCTGTAGGCATATCTGAATTGGATCCGAAAGAGATATCAAAGAATAATACCGTTGACAGCAATCTTCTGAATGATCTGATCCTTGATGCGCTCATTAAAAAGGCGGATACGGCGGTAAAAAAGGCGTTGAAACTCGGCGATAACAGGATTACGGTGTTTGCCGATTAGCGCCATTAATATCTACTCAGGGCGCTCGCTGAATTACATCCCCTCTTTCAGGTCTTCCCAATAGTGTAAAACATCGCTCCTTTCGCTTTACTGTTGTAAAGCGGGATGCTCATTCCGTGCCCGGATTCCAGATAAGACAAGGCGGGGTGTAATCCCCGCCTTGTAACGTCACTTATTTTTTCTTTTGGGTCGTTTTTTTAGCAGATTTTTTTCCTGCTTTTTTCGTACTTTTTTTTGATGTTTTTTTTGTTGCCACGATTTTTTTTACTCCTTTTTTTGGTTATTTTTTAGCGCCCTTTTTTTGGGGAGCCCTTGTAAGAGATTTTTTTCACTATTTTTTTTATCGGTTTATTGCGTGCCTTTTTTTTAGCATGTTTTGCAGTTTTTTTTGCATTGAAGAGTTTTATAATCCATCGCGCAACGGTCTGAAGAACATCTTTATTATCAATTTCATTCATCGTCTCATGATAGAGTCCGTCGAACAGGTAAAGCTTCTTGTTCAGCGACGATGCGTCTTTATGGATTTTTTCACTCCCGCGGCGATCGATGATCGTGTCCTCTTTTCCGTGAAAGACGAACAGCGGCAAGCGGAGCTCGCGCGCCCGGTTCAGGCATTCTTCGCAGCTCTTGAAAAATTCCGTGTACCACTTCGCCGATACGAGGTCATGTACAAGATGGTCATTCTCATAAGCCTCCACGACATCCCGGTCATGAGAAAGCTGTTTCGGGTCAAGCCCGGTGGGCATGGAGATTCGGGGCAGGTAATGGGAGAAGAATGCGCCGAGTCTTTTTTTCCAGGCCGGAATCTCGACTGAGGGGATAAAAGCGGGGGAAGAAAGCACGAGCCCGCTGATGTCGTCGGAATAAAACAGCGCGTATTTGCAGGCGATGACGCCGCCCATGCTGTGGCCGAGGAGAATGATTGAAACATTCTCATTTTCTTCCTGAATGATATTGATGAAAAGCTTTAAATCGTTTACATAATCCATGAATGAGTCAACGTGTCCTCGTTTGCCGCCCGATCTTCCGTGGCCCCGGTGGTCCAGCGCATACACGGAAATCCTGCCGCCTTGAAGCTCGTTGATGATAGCGCCGTATCGCCCTGAATGTTCTCCGACGCCATGAGCTATGACAAGGATTCCTTTGGGTTTGTCAACGCACCAGTTTTGGAAAAAAATTTCCGTCCCGCCCTTCCCAATGAACGTACCGGTGTTATGCGCGTACGATCCCATCAATGTCTCCTCATAAAATACTCAACCGATGAACATTATATGATATCATTTTATTGTTGTCTATAAAAAAATTGTTTTTAAAATTATTCGACGACTCCCCCAATAATTTTTTTCCTCAGCGAAAAAATTTTTGCACGCGCCGTCTGAATCGCGGAATTCTTCCGCATATGAAGGAGCGGCGATATTATTACAGAACGGCGATCGGGCCACGGGCTCTTCCTTCTATGATTTGTTTTACATATACATTGTCGGTCTGCTTGAATTCATCGGGCGAACCGGAAAAAATTATTTTTCCCTCATGAAGCATCGCAATTCTATCCGCGAGCCTCAAGGCGGATTTTATGTCATGGGTTACGACGATAGATGTGATGGCGAAGGCATCCCTCATTTTTTTTATGAGGCGGTCGACGGCGCCGCCGGTAATCGCGTCAACGCCGGTGGTGGGCTCGTCATAGAGCATGATCTCCGGCCTGAGCGCGATGGATCTGGCCAGTCCCACGCGCTTCTGCATGCCGCCGGAAATCTCCGCGGGAGACTTGTCTTCAATGTCCCTGAGCCCCACGTTCTCGAGCATTTCCGGCACGATGTTCCGTATCTGTTCCTCCGGAATTTTTTTTCTCCTCAACCCAAAGGCGATGTTATCGTAGATGTTGAGGGAGTCGAACAGCGCTGCTCCCTGGAAGAGTATCCCGTATTTCGACAATATCCTCCGCCTCGTTTCAGCGCTTGCGCCGGTAAATTCCTCGCCGTCCACGAATATTTTCCCGCTGTCCGGCGCAAGTATCCCGATGAGGTTTTTTAAAATCACTGACTTTCCTACACCGCTTATCCCGATGATGCAGAGTATCTCGCTTTCATAAACGGTGAGATCAAGCCCGTCAAGAACCACCTTGGCGCCGAACGACTTGTGCAGATCCTGTATGACTATTTTTTCTTTCATCTCAGCCCGTAGATTAGACTTATTGTATAACTAAATTATAATTTAAATTTGCCCCCGCCGCCTTCGGCGGCGGGGGCAAATTTAAATATTATTGCAGTTTTGCAACAAGTCTATTAATTAATGCATGAATTGTCTATTATGTCAATCAGTTTATGGATTATGTCGCATAATTTTCCCCTTTTTGGATCACTCAATAATTTTCTTGCAATTTCCTCTGGCCGCATCGTTTATCGACAAGGAAGGTGTTAGAGCCATGATACTCCTTCAAGGACCCCGGCTGAGCTATTTTCTATCCTGCCCGTACATTCGGGACGAGGAGTGCCGGTTCGAATATTTTTACGCCAATAACCTGGACGGTACCGACCTTGATGAGCTCCTCAGGCTCGGGTGGAGAAAATTCGGCGAGTATTATTTTCGGCCAAGCTGCGGAAGCTGCCGCCGCTGCATTCCCCTGCGGGTTCTGGTGCAGGAGTTTAAGCCCACCAAGACCCAGAGAAGGGTCATGAGAAAATGCGCGGGCCTAATGGTGCGGTTCGGAGGGCTGGACTACCGTGATGAGATATTTGATATATACCGGGACCACTCCCGTACCAGATTCGGAATGGAGAGCTCTCCTGAGGAGTTTTTCGCCACTTTCTATACAAAGTCGTGCCCGGCCATGCAGTCTGAATATTTCCTTGATGAAAAATTGATCGCCGCTGGCTTTATCGATATATCAACTGACTCCTTAAGTTCGGTATATTTCGCGTATCGTACCGCATATGAGCGGTACCGCCTGGGCACCTACAGCGTCCTCAAAGAGGTTGAATATGCTGCAATAAAAGGCTTGAAATATTATTATCTCGGCTATTACGTAAGGGATAACCGGAGCATGGCTTATAAGAATCATTTTCATCCTAACGAAAAATTCGATTGGGAAAGCCGGGAGTGGGTCAGGGAAGGAACATGAATCGACAATTTCGGTGAAAATAGTGTACAAAATGATATTTTATATGTATTATTAATAAAAGTGCCTGCATGTTTGGAGGATGATTATGCCAGATAATTCAGGTGCTGATGATCAGCTTGATGAAGATCTGAGCCTGAAGACGGAGAAGAAGCTCGATGAGCCGAAGATGTACCGTGTTTTTCTCCACAATGACCACTATACCACCATGGATTTCGTGGTGGAGGTGCTGGTAAAGATTTTTCATATGCCTGCTGCTAAGGCAACGCAGATCATGCTTGACGTTCATAAAAAGGGGATTGGAATCTGCGGGGTGTACACCTATGATATCGCCATCACGAAGGTCACGCAGGTCCATCAGATGGCGCAGGCGAGGATGTTCCCGCTTAAATGCTCATACGAGGAAGTGTAATGGAAATAAATCATGAGTTGAATAATATACTGATGGCTGCCTTTGAGGAGGCAAAACGCCGCAAGCATGAGTATCTCACGCCGGAGCATGTCCTGTACGCCTCGCTGTACAATGACGTGGGGAGAGACATCATTGAGGGGGGCGGAGGCGACACGAAGAGCCTGATTAATCGGATTGAGGATTTTTTCAACAAGCATATAGCCACGGTCGAGAACGACGAGCCGGTACAATCAGTGGGATTCAAAAGCGTGCTTGAGCGGGCGATCTGGCACACCACATCGGCACAGAAGGATGAGCTTGACGTGAGCGACGTGCTGGTTTCCATATTCGACGAGGCTGAGTCGTTCGCCGCCTATTTTTTACAGGAAGAGGGAATCACCCGCTACGGACTTTTGAATTACATATCGCATGGCGTTCCCCAATATCCCCGTGAAATGGATTTTGAATCGGAGCCGTCCGAGGAACAGGAGGTTGAGCGGGAGCCAAAGGATAAAAAATCCCCGGGCAAAAGGGCCGTCGAGTCTTTCACCACCGATCTAACCGCCAAGGCGAAGGCCGGCGAGCTTGATCCGCTCATCGGCAGGGAGGATATTATCGAGCGCACGATCCAGGTACTGTGCCGGCGGATAAAGAACAACCCGATACACGTGGGCGATCCGGGCGTGGGCAAAACCGCGATCACCGAAGGACTTGCCCAGTTCATAGCCAGGGGCGAGGTGCCCAAGCCGATTAAGGGATCGCGGATATTTTCTCTCGACATGGGCTCGCTCATCGCCGGTACCCGCTTCAGGGGGGACTTTGAGGAGCGGATGAAGCGGGTCATCTCGGAGCTCCAGAACATGAAGAACGTGATCCTGTTTATCGATGAGATACACACGGTTGTGGGAGCCGGCGCCGTGTCCGGCGGATCAATGGACGCCTCCAATATGCTCAAGCCCCTCCTTTCTTCGGGCAAAGTCAAATGCATCGGCTCAACCACGTATGAGGAGTATAAGAAATATTTCGACAAGGACCGCGCGCTCTCGCGGCGGTTCCAGAAGATAGAGATACCGGAAACGGCCATTGAGGAGACCTACAAGATACTTCTCGGACTGAAAGACCGGTATGCGGAGTATCATGACGTGGAATATTCAGACGAGGCACTGCGCTCGGCGGTTGAGCTGTCGGCGAAATACATCAACGACCGCTATCTTCCGGATAAGGCGATCGACGTCATCGACGAGGCCGGCGCTTTTTCCCGCATGACCAGGGGAGAGGGGGACGATACAAGCGCCATCACGGTGCATGACATTGAGCGGATTGTGGCCAAGATCGCGAAGATACCGGAGAAGAGCGTAACCTCCTCCGAAATGAGCAGGCTCAGGGACATTGAGCTCGAGCTTAAAAAGCAGATTTTCGGCCAGAGTGCGGCGATCGCGCACGTGTGTGAGGCAATCAAGCGGAGCCGGGCCGGGTTCGGCAACCCGGACCGCCCTATCGCCTCGTTTCTTTTCGTGGGCCCGACCGGCGTGGGCAAGACCGAGCTCGCCCGCCAGCTTGCAGGCACCCTCGGCGTTAAGCTCCATCGCTTCGACATGAGCGAATACCAGGAAAAGCACACGGTCGCGCGGCTTATCGGCGCGCCCCCCGGCTACGTCGGTTACGAGGAGGGGGGGCTCCTGACCGAGGGTATCAGGAAGTCACCCTATGCCGTGCTTCTGCTTGATGAAATTGAAAAGGCTCATCAGGATATATACAACACCCTTCTTCAAATCATGGACTACGCCACGCTCACGGATAATACCGGCAAAAAGGCCGATTTCCGCAATGTCATTATCATCATGACCTCAAACGCAGGAGCCCGCGAGATCGGCAAGGCGCAGATGGGCTTTGAAGAGCGGAAGATCACCGAGACCGCGATAAAGGACGCGGTCGACCGCATATTCTCCCCCGAATTCCGCAACCGGCTGGACGCTGTCGTTAAGTTCAACGACCTCGATGAGGAAATCATCGTCCAGATCGTGAGGAAATCGATCAACCTCTTCCGTCAGCAGCTGGCAGAGAAGCGCGTCACCCTGGAGGTCACCGAGGAATGCTACCGGTGGCTCGGAAGGAAAGGCTATTCTCCCAAGTTCGGCGCGCGGGAGATCGACCGCCTGCTCCAGGATAAGATCAAGAGATTTTTCGTCGACGAAGTTCTCTTCGGGGCGCTCGCCGGCGGCGGCACCGCATCAGCTGATATAGAAAATGACGATGTGAAGATTACGGTAAAGAATTAATTCATTCTCTCATGCCCCCCAACCCCCCGGAGGACTAACAACTACCCACAAGTGTGTAAGCAAGGGAGATAAGAAGATAGAAGAGATGATAGAGATACATTTTTAGCGGAATATTGTTAAAATTGAAGAGGAAAAACAATCTGAATCTACGCTTCCGGAGCTTCGGTCATTAATTGTTTATCATGGCCGTCCGCATCGTACTCTCCGAGTATTTTGTAGATTTCCCAAAAGGAATAAAAGAGCGTGAGGAGGAGAGGTCCGATAAAAACTCCGTGAAGGTTGAAAGCCTGTAAGCTTCCGATAAGAAGGAAGAAAAAGACGAGCGGGTGAAAATTAAGCCTTTTACCGAAAACCTTCGGCTTTACGACATTCTCCAGCAGGAGATAAAATCCCAGGCACCATATCCCGAGGAACAGGGCCGCCAGATACGATTCCTCGAAGATCAGATACAGCACGGCCGGGACCCAGACCAGACTGGTACCTATGATCGGAATCAGTGACAGGATCGCGGCTATGCTTCCTCCGAGGACGGCTGCCGGAACAGCGGCGATGAAAAGCCCGATGCCTACCATGAGGCCCTGGAGCAGCATGATAAGGATGTTCCCGGCGAGGAGCACCCTGACGACTTCTTTCAATCGGTTGATGACGCTTTTCTCCAGATCCTCGGGGAAGGGAAGCGTTTTATAAAAAAGGGATTCGAGCCGATATCCGTCTTTAAATAAAAAGAAGAGGATAAGGAGCAGAAAGAAGAAATTAATAATGAATCTCAGGGGATATGCGATGACGGCCTGGGCGCTTGACAGCGCCTTGCCGGATAAATTCCGGACGATATCCGTCGCTTTGCCGACAATATTGGATGAGTCTATATTCAAATAACCGGCCAGCTTCTGGACATAATAGCTGTGGTAAATCTGCTCAATGACGCCTTCTTTGATCTCACTTTGCACAATTTTATACAGCTGAAACACCTGGTCCACTATTGCCATCGTCAGGAAAAAAATGGGGAGCAGGATAAGGGCAACCATGAGGAATATCATGATACCCGAGCTCACGCCCCGGTGTTTGATGAATCGCAGGAGAAAATCATACACCGGCCGCAGGGCCATATACATCATGACTGAATACAAAAAAGGCCAGAAAAAATAGCGAAATACAAAAATAAGGGCCGCGATCACGGATCCGAAAAAAATGAAAAAGAGAATTCGCAATGTCCTGTTGCGGTGCAGTTCAAAATAAGAATCTCTCTTTACCATCATTATTTTGTCAGATAGTGAGATAGATCAGTAGCGATTCTGGTGATTGCATGCTCAAGATAGGACTTATCAGAGATTTTTTTCTTGTATTCCCTGATCTTGTCAGAATCAACATCCCTGTTTTCCCGCTTTATCTCACGATCATCCTTTTTCATGAGATCTCCCATAAAAACCTCCCGGGACACCCATTCCTCCTTGAATTGGGTTTTGCCCATTTTAAATTCGGCAGGATGTGAGCGAAACTTTAGTATTTTTTTAGGAAAATGTATGGAGATGCTTCCATGCGTGAATTAAATTTAGGACTCAAGAGTCTCTCTTCCCTTCGCAACTAATTATTGCCCATATCTCATGCCCCCCAACCCCCTGAGGGGGGCTTACCTCATCCCCCCCTTCCCCCCTTCTCCTTAATAAGAGAAGGGGGGTGAATAAAGTTTATAGTTTTAAGCTCCCCTCTCCAATTTGGAGAGGGGCTGGGGGTGAGGTCAAGTCCCCCTCCGGGATTTAGGGGGCCGAGGAGCTTGAATTAAGGATCTGGGTAATGATTAGTTCATGAGGAGGGAAGCCATTCCATCAGAAAAGTGGAATGAGCAGGATTAACAGGATAATTTGGACGCACGCTGCATTGACTGCCGTGTAAAATTTTTCGATCTGCCCGGTAAATAATTGACAAGCCTCTGAAAGTCTTCTTATATTATACTATAAATTAGATTAGTGGCGTACAATCGCAGTCCGGGGTTGTCTAGAAGAGGGACATGTTTGACATCAGAGATTATTTTGAGAATGAATATAAGCTTTCGGGCGTGCGGCCCGACATCGTCAATATAGACGACGATATAAGCCATGATATCACCAATCTCCTTTCCAACCGCTTCAGCAGCCTGTACCGGCGGGACCGGTACAAGCACCGGGACAGCGGGATCGAGATAATTTATCCGAGCCTGCGGTATCCCGAAAACACCCGCCTTCTGCTGAATCCGGACAGAATTCGCTACCTCCTCTCGTTCTATCCCCACAAGGCCGACTTTTGCCGGGTCGATAAAATCGTTATGCGTCCCCGCTACATCGAGATCGGCAACGTGGAGCTCATATCCCTCTATTTGAGGCGGAAAAAGATACTGGTACTGTATCTGTTTCACCCTCACTTTTATAAGATGCGGTACGCCGGCCCCGGCGGATGCGATGGCGAATGTGATGAAGACGAAATAAACCTCGGCACGATCATGGCGGGCAAGCTCATGGGCGGCACCTTCCGGATTGATGATAATGCCGGCATCTATGTCCACCCCCTCTGGTATCTCCTGTCGACCATAGGCTACGGCAATGACGACGGGATAGACAAATTTTTCATCAAGAAAGAGTCCGTCAACGACACGATGTATGAAATCCTGAATGACGTTTCCTTCTATTACTCGCGGCACGGTTACTGATAAGCATGGTTGATTATCATATGCATACACCGCTCTGCGGCCATGCATCCGGGTCCGCGGATGAATATGTGGAGTCTGCGATAGCCGGGGGTTTCCGGGAGATAGGCTTTTCCGATCATGCGCCGATGCCGGAAGGGCTCCGAAAAGGGATTTCAATGTCCCCCGATGAAGCTGAAGGATATGTCAGCTCCATCGAGGCGATCAAACAGGAGTATGGGGGCAAAATCAAGGTGAGACTCGGCTTTGAGGTCGATTTTCCCCTTTTTGAAAGCTTCGACGAAAAATATTTAACCGATGCGCGGATCGACTATCTTATCGGATCCTGCCACTTTGTCGACGGCTGGGCCTTTGATCATCCCGCTCACATCGACGGCTACAACGGCAGGGATATCGACGATCTGTATGATCGATATTATTCCCAGCTTGAGGGGCTCGTCGAGTCCGGTCTCTTCGATATCGTGGGCCACTTCGACCTGGTGAAAAAATTCGGATACCGGCCGAAAAAAGATTTTAGCCGTACAATCGAAAAGATCGCCGGAATAGCCGCTGCGAAGAAGGTCGCCGTTGAGATCAACACCAACGGCATCTCCCATCCGGTCCGCGAGATATATCCATCCGATAAAATCATCGGGATTCTGTTTGACCGCAATGTCGCGGTCACCTTCGGCTCGGACGCCCATTCCCCTGATCGGGTAGGATACCGGTTCACAGAGGCGGCGGAAAAAATTAGGAGAGCCGGATACCGGAAGATCTGCGGATTTTCCGGAAGAAAGCGGTATGATATTGTTTTGTAAAGTAACTATTCAGCTATTGGGAAAATTCTCGCAAAGATTGACCTCATCCCCCCCACCCCCCTTCTCCTCAATAAGAGAAGGGGGGTGCATAAAGCTTATAGGTATAATCACCCCCTCTCCATTTGGAGAGGGGGCCGGGGGGTGAGGTCAGGCTTCGCGAGAAATAACTGACCAGTTACCATAAATTTATGACTTTTTTTAAACAGATCAACGATGGAGTCCTTGAGGTGAACTCCCTCCCTGCCGGCCTGCATATCGGCGTGATAGCAAAGAGAGCGAATACCGTTGACTATAGCTTGGATTCGGACGATATCCGGGCCGGCGAAGGGAGGCTCATTCAGGGAATCGTCGGGAACGGGAGCACAAAGATTCTGATGCTCAATCAGATGCACGGGGACGCCATACTTTCCATAGAGGCTCCGCCGGCGGAAGAGTTTTATATCGCCGGAGATGCGGACGGCCTTATCACCCCGCTTCAGAACGTCTGCTTGGTGATACGGAGCGCCGACTGCGTCCCGGTGTTCGCCTATGACAGGGCACAAGGCGTTCTCGGCGCCGCTCATTCCGGATGGAGGGGATCCCGACTTTCGGTCGCACGGAAGCTCGTGCGGGAGATGAAGGAAAGATACGGCTCGGAATATAGTGAGGTGCTTATATTCATTCTTCCGTCCATCGGACCCGAGTCATACGCCGTGCGCCGGGACGTGGCCGGCCTCTTCCCCTCGGACATCTCGCAGAAGGACGGCATCCTCTATTTAAATTTGTGGCGGAATATCGAACGCAGCCTCAGGGAGGAAGGCATACCGGCAGGGAATATTTTAAATAGCGGCGTGTGCACGCTTAAAAACAAAACAGAATTTTTCTCCTACCGGGGAGGCGATACGGGGCGGAACTTAAATTACGGTGGTTTTATTTCATCACCCTGATTGGTGTCCGCTTCCGGCTGACGGTTTAAGGGAACCGATACTACGACTTCGTTCTTGGAAAGACAGGAGACCCGTGAGCGGCACGAGCTCTATAATTAGACATTAATGCATTTGTTTTGATATAAAAATTTGTATTGTTTGTTGAATAAAAATCGCGTCCTCTTTTGAGGAATCTCTGAAAAAAGAAACAGATTTTGCTTGATTATTTATAGATATTTAAAATATTTAATAGATGTTTCTTAACTGCCATTAATTATTCAAATAACCCCCGCCGCCGAAGGCGGCGGTGGTTATTTGAATAATAATTAAATTTTGAAACAAATCTAATAAAATAGACTCGTTGTATAACCATTATGAGACAGTCCGGCCAGACATTCCAGATTAACGCTTATCATTCAGCCAAGCTCAAACAGGTTGAGGAAAAAAAAGATAAATTGAAGGATATAATCAATACCCTGGCCCATCTTAAGTATGAAAAGGGAACCAGGGAGGGTGATTATCGTCTGCGGGATAGGCTCAAAGATCTGGTTAATGAAACGGAGAATAATTACAGAGCGATCAGGGAATTAGGCGGCGGTAAACCCGGCACGGCGGAAGACTTTGGCGAATTTTTGACATTCTATCGTGACCACTATCTTGATAACTTCCTGCTTATCGATTATCTGAAAAGATTAAAAAAGGAGATCGCGGATCAGGCGAGGCTCGATCGGGAATATAATATGAATAATCCCGGCCGGAGCCACGAGCGCAGGAAAAATCTCTTCGTGCTGGATTTTGAGAGGGATCTTGCTGAATGGGAAAAGACATTATCCCTGAAAGCCGTTCCTCTCCTCAACGATTTTTTAATCGACGCGAATGAGCTTGCGCTGTGCCGCCGGATGAATGCCCAGATAGATCGTCTCGTAACCGCGGATGATGTAGTTACCGTAAGCGGGGCAATTTACGATGATTTCAAGAAGAGCGTCGCCCGGTTCGTTGAAATGTATGTTAAAATTCGGAAACAATTTCTGTCAGAGAAAGATATCCGGGATTTGGTCAATCAGGCCCTGGAAGAGATGGGATTCAAAAACATCATCCTGAGATCGAAAAATGTAAACCAGCTGAGATTCAATGTGATCCTTGATGAAATCATCAAGGAATACGGCCTTGAAAACCTTGCGCAGAAATTTATGCCGGCGGGCGCCCGCGCAGTTGGAGCGCCGGCGGAAAAAGAAGGCGACAACCTCACCCGGATTAAAGAGATGGGCACTATAATGGAGGACCTCTGCTTTCTTGAAAATATTCCCCAGACGGGTCCCGGAGAGAAAGACGGCGTTGAAGCCGGCCTTGCGAACAGGGAGAACGAACGGTACCTGTTTTATACCCCCGGAACCTTCGACGTGTCCCTCAGGTACATTGCCGAATATTTACGGGACGCGCTGATCTTCGTAATCGACTGGCTGCTCAAGGAGATGCAGAAGAATCCTGAATTTACGGAAACCCTTGAACCGATTGGGGAATCCGTTGTGCAGGTCAATAAATTCATAGAGATGTACAAGCGGGGACTGGAGATCGCTGCAATGAAAAGCAACCGGTCTGAATCCAAGGTTTTGTCGCAGGAGAAGCATTATATATCAAAAAATATGGCGATGGATTTGATTCAAACGATCACGGCGATCAGCAAAAGCGTCCAGCAGGCCTTGATCGATTCTTCGTATAATGCCGCAAGTCTCGCAGGCAAAGGCTCCGTCCTCTTGAAGAAGATCAAGATCATCCAGGACTCCTTTAACAATTCATTCGTCAAAATTACCAAGGGTCTTTCGACCATAGATACGGTGTGACGCGCCCCCTTCCCGGCGGAGGAAGAGCTCCCCCTTTTCCGTCAGGGGGAATTTTCCTTTATACACAAGGCCGGTTATATCCTCGAATTTTCTTTTAATGACGAATGCGTTAACATCAACATAGCCGATGTCCATCAGCTCGAGAATGATAAGCATATCGTTATAGTCGGTAATGCTAACCGGTGATTCGGCATCGTTCAGACTATGATGCATATCCAAGAGCATCGAGATGACCGGCCGATATTGCTTTCTGTGATTTTTTAATTTCTTTAATTCCTTTTTATAATTCATGACAGTCACACCCTCTCTCCCAGAAATCTAACTTCTACCCATATCTCTATCATCTCTTCTATTCCCATATCCCCCTTTCTTACACATGTGCGGGTAGGAGTCAGCCCAGAAACTTCTCAAAATGATACCACTGCAAGGGATAGAGCCTGGCTTTGTCCGCCAGAATATCCGCATACCGCTGCGCCGACTCCTGTATGGCCCCGGCCCTGCCGGAGCGGGAAGGGGCGCTCACCTGAATCGGCGCCGATATGGAGATCCGGTATCTGCCGCGGCCGGTACGGAACGCGAAAAAGACAAGGAGCGGAGCGCCGGAGGCGAGCGCCATCGCGTGCGGCGCTTCCGGCAAGAGCACCGTGTGGCCGAGGAAGCGGACCGGCACCATGCGCTGGGCATTGTTCCAGACGCGGTCTCCGGCGAGCGACACCAGGCCGCCCTGCTTCAAAAAGCGCAATCCCTCCAATATATCAAAGGGCGACCCGCCGTCCTGTTCGACCGAAATGATGGTGAGTCCCTTTTCCGATAACTGGGCCTTCTGAATATTTTCGACCTGCTCCCTCTGGCGGGCGCCCATGTACAGGAGCAGGTTGAGCCCTCGTTTGCGCAGCAGATGAGCGGCAATGTCCCAGTTCCCGGCATGGGACATGAGGATGATGCCGCCCCGCCCCTTTTTTGCCACCTTTTCGAGGACGTCCCACCCCTCAGATTCGTAAGCAATATTTCCCGAATGCAGGAGAAGGAACCGGTCAAGGAACACGTTTGTGAAGCTGTGGAACTGCAGCCATGCGCTTTTGATATGGTGCAGCCTGCTTTTATCCGGAAAAAGGGCCCGGTAGAATCGCATGCTCTCAGCCACCCGCTTCGGGAACAGGAAAAAATACCCGGCCGACACAAGCCGTGAGAATACGGCGAAAAACCAGTATCCGAAGATTCTTGAAAAGAGGGTGATGAATTGGTAATAAAGTTTAATCATATCCGTCACAGCTTTTTTCTTATAAAACGGGGGATGAATATCCTCTGGAAGAGGAGCCGCATGAAGGTGCCGGAGTTTCTCATAAAATCGATGAAAGGCCTGAAGTGGGATACTCGTTCCGTTCCCGGCGTATAGGCCACGCTTACCGGCGCCTCGTACACCGGCACCCCGCTCCAGCCTGCTTTAACCAGTATCTCCACCTCGAACTGGAACCGGTCTGCCCTGACGTCAAGGCAGATGCTTTCAGGCAGGGGATATATCCTGAACCCGCTCTGGGAATCCCTGACCAGGGGCCCGCCGCAGACCCATACCCAGAAGTTTGAAAACTTGCGGCCGAACCGGCTTGTCCAGGGCACGTCGACCGCGGTCATGTTCTCGCGCATGCCGATTATTATGGGCCGGCGACCCTTGTTCATCGGCGCTCCGTGGACTGCATTGACGAGGTTTCCGGCATTGGCCGGGTCATGCTGGCCGTCCGCATCAAGGGTGATCGCCCAGTCCGCGGCGCGGCACGCTGCCGCGAATCCTGTTTTCAGAGCCGCGCCCTTGCCCTTGTTGGTGTTATGCCTGAGAATGGTGATGCCCGGTATATTTTTAATTTTTTCGTACGTGGAATCAGTGGAGCCGTCATCAACAACATAAACGGGGTACCCGAGCGCAAGCGCGCCGCGTATTACGTCTTTTGCCCTGCCTTCGTGGTTGTACACGGGTATGATGACGGCGAACCGGTCTGTATTCATAGAAGGCTCATTCCGGAATGAAGGCTATCGACCATGTGCCTGGTCCGGCGTGCACGCCGGTGGTGAGCGACAGGGGCTGTATTTTAATCTCTGCTCCCGGATATCGTTTCGCGATTTCAGGCAGGATCGCGTCTTCGACCAGGGAGCGGTTATCGGTGAATTGGAGCATGATAAAGGGACGGGATCCGGGGGCGGCCGGGGAAGCGAGCCTCTCCAAAGCGAATGCGAGCTGTTCATCCAGATTTTTGACCACCCCGGCCTTTTTCACTCCATCGGCGGTCGGGGTCACCACGGGCTTCATGCCGAGCATGTTGCCGAACAGGGCCTGCGTCTTGGAAAGCCTGCCGCCCGCGGCCAGATATTTCAGGCTGTCGATAAACAGATATTCGCTGCACCGCTCAATGGTCTTTTTCGCGAATTCGACCACTGCGTCAGGATCATCGGTTTTGTTGGAATACGCGGCAGCGGCGAGCGCTATGCTGCCGAGCCGTCCCGATGCAGCGCCGGTATCCAGTATGATGAAGCGTCCCGTGGGGTCGTTTTCCATTTTCCAGCGGCATGCGGCGTCATAGTTGCCGGTAAAGGCGGAGCCCACGCACAGGTAGAGCACTCTTTCATGCCGGCTCGTGACGCTCCGGTACAGCTCGCCCCTCTCGAATTCCGAGGCCTGGGAGGTGGTGGCTTTTACGCCCTTGCGCATTAAGGCGTAGACATCATGGGGAAGCATATAGGTCTCCGGAGCAGACAGGTCGCCCACGGTCACATAGCTGTCGAGCAGGGTCATGCCGTACGTTCGCGAGTCGTCGCGGGTTATCGATCCTGCCGCGTCAGTCATGATGTGTATCGCCTGCCGCATTCCCTGACGCTTGAACTCATGCACCTGCTCGGCCAGGTCGTCGTCCGACCAGCGCACGATTCCCGCCATGGATGCCATGCTCCTGCGCACCTTTTCCGCGTCGCCGGCGTGGAGATGAACCTTGACATACTCCTCTCCCGGAATGACCACCACGCTCTCGCCGATCCGGGAAAGTTTATACAAGACATTCTCGCGCCCCGCCCGGCCGTCCAGGGTTATATCGAGGCAGTATCCGTTTTCGTCCTCTATTTCGTATGACGGGGAGATGCTGAGCATGCCGTTGAAAACGGCGGTCACCGGCCTCTGCCTGCCTGCCGTTCCGGCAAGGGCGTTGAAAAATCCTTCAAAGAATATGAACATCCCCAGCGCTCCTGAATCCACAACCCCCGCCTCCTTGAGCTTCGGAAGCAGGTCCGGCGTGGAGCGCACCGCATCCTCGAGGCGGCTGACGACCCGGGATGCGAATCGCTCGCTCGGCTCAACCGCGGAGGTTTCCATGAATTCAGCCAGGGCGTCGAACAGGGTGAGCATGGTGCCGGGTTTCGGATCGTGCACGGCGGTCCAGGCGCGCTCCCGCCCCAGGGTTATTGCCTCGGGCATTGTTTCGAGGGAGCCGGCTGTCAGGAGCCCTGAAAAAAAGCGGGCAGCGATGTTTCCCGAATTGCCCCGCGCATTAATGAGCAGGCGGTGTATGGTTTTTTCCCTGCCCGCGGCAAGCCCCCGCAGCGGCGCGAGGCTTATTTTCAGATTTCTGCCCGTGTCGCCGTCCGCGACCGGGAATATGTTGATGCTGTCCAGAAGATCGGCCCAGGCGGAGACCCGCTCCGCGCCGATGACCAAGGCTTGTGCGATGATGCGGTCCATGGGGTATTATTCTTCATCCGGCCCGAACAGATCGTGTTCGGATATCGCCCGCGCCAGGGACGCGATATCCTCGTCCATGGGCCGGTCCGAAAGGGTCGGGCCGGCGAACGCGCGGATCTTTTCCAGAAGTACGGATATTTTCGGCCGGCTGCCGCAGTTCCCCCTTATTTCGCATGCCTGGGCAGCGGCCAGGAGATGGATGGCAACGATCTTTTCCACGAGGTCGCAGATCCGTGCGGCGTCACGCGCCGCGATCGTGCCCATGCTCACCTTGTCCTGGTTATGCGATTCGGTCGAGCGCGAGAAGGAGGACGCGGGCATCGTCGCCTTGAGCGCCTCGGCAGCCAGGGCCGAGGAGGCTATGGACATGGCCTTGAACCCGTGGCTGCACGGTATCTCGTCCTCTTCCGCGCGAACCAGGTCCGCGGGCAGGCCGCGGTTTACGTGGGGATCCACCATGAGGGCGACCTGACGGTCGCACATGTCGGCGGTTGAAGCGAGCGCGGACTTGAGCGAATCCATGGCGAAGGAGATATGGCCGCCGTAGAAATTGCCGCCCATGAGCACCGCGCCGGTATCCGGATCCATAAGCGGGTTGTCGTTGGCGCTGTTGGCCTCGATCTCGACCCAGGGGATGATCCAGCGCAGGGCGTCATGCAGCACCCCCAGTATCTGGGGAGAGCAGCGAAGGGAGTAAGGGTCTTGAAGAGTCTCGAGCGCATCCGCCTCAAGCAGCGACGGATCTTTCTCGGTATACAAAAGCCGTGCTATGCTCCGTGCGATATGCCCCTGCCCCGGATGCGGCTTCGCCCGCGCAATCGCCGGATCATAGTGATGCGCGTTTCCCATGAGCGCGTGTATGGAGAGCGCGGTAGCGGCGATTACCGCGTTGGCGATCTTTTCCGCGCGGTCAATGACGATGGCTGCAATGCCGGTCATAGTCGACGTCCCGTTCATGATGGCAAGGGGCTCCTTGGGCCCGTACACATAGGGCGTAAGCCCGGCCCGGGACAGCGCCTCGCCGGCGGGGATGCGCCCGCCGCCGTAAAATACCTCGCCTTCGCCCATGAGCGCACGGGCCACGTACGACATGGGCGTGAGATCGCCCGAGGCCCCGACCGAGCCCTCGCACGGCACCACGGGGGTTATGCCCCTGTTCAGGAATTCGACGAATCGCCGGATGAGCTCAAGCGAAACGCCCGAATACCCGCGGGCGAAACAGAGAATCCGCGCAAGCATGGCCGCGCGCGTTTCCGGAATGCCGACCGGCTCGCCCGTTCCGCAGCCGTGGAATTTGATGAGGTTGAAGCTGTTCTTTAAAGCGGTATCCGCGGACATCCGCTTGCCGCATGATTTGCCGTAGCCGGTGTTCACGCCGTACACGGGCAACCCTCTTTCCAGGGCTGTCTGCAAGGTACCCCGTGAGCGCTCGATTTTTTGTATGAAAGAGGAATCGCCGCTCAGCCGGATCTTTGCTCTGCCCCGCGCAACGTCAAGGATCTGTCTGAGGGAAAGTTCATGATCGCCAACGGCGATCTCAATGGCCTGCCTGTTCATAGGAGGATAACCGGCTACTATTCAGATTTAAAGGGAAGACGGATTTAATCCTGTTTAAGCCCCTCATTCTTTTGTCAAGGTTTTTTTGTTGCGTAATTTTACGCTCCTTTGAACGATACGATACATCGAGGGAAAACTTTGACTCCGGCCAGGAAAATCGCATCGATTATCGCCCGCACCGCCTTCGCCCGGAAGGCCCTTGATGAGAAGGCTGATCTGGGCCTTTTCACGGCGAAGCCCTCCGCGCGGATGCTGTTCGGGATCTTCCTCATCGGCTTAAGTTATCTGATCGGCTGGCCGGCGGTCGCCCTTTTCGGCGTACTGGCCGTCTATTGCAAGGAGCCGCTCATCGTCATCATCGGCGGACCCGCCGTATACGGCCTCTCCCACCTCGTGTTCATCGCCGGCATGTATTTCGCCGGCGCCCAATACGCCTATGCTTTCCTCAAATGGGCCACCAGAAAGGCGCTTGAGAAAGTGCTGGGCGAGGATCCGGTTCAGGTTAAATAAGAGTAACGATATGCTCTTCGCGCGCGCATGCGATACAATACCGCAGGCCCTCGCTCCGGTTTTTTTGCGGTATGTAGTAATGGTTAAGGCTGTATATCTCTTTTCCGCATCGTGAACACTTCATAATAGGTTCCTCTCTATCGTGGAATTGCGATCAATATTATTTTCGGTATGATCCGACTTTTTTTATTTATTTTTTTAGGAAACTGAGTTTAATGAGCAGGTTTCCGCGGGACTCGGTTGCTTCTCTACGATAATCGCAGCGACGTAAATGCTTACGGCCTATTTAGAGAGGATTCATTCTTGACAAAAAGAGCGCTCCGTGCAATCAGTTACTTAAAATTTTTTCTCAATTTTCTTCCCTCAATGGCCCTCCGTGCCATTGAAAGGGCTTTTTGGAAAAGGTCGCATCGCGCAGTTCCAGCGTTTTAAACATCGACATCAGATATGAAACAAAGAATCTACTTTTTCACTTTTTTGACAGTAATATTTTTTTCATCACTTCCCCTCTTTGCGCTTGAACCGGTAATTTTAACCGATTCACCAGAGGAATATCCATTAGGACTTCATATGGAAATCCTGGAAGACAAAGAAAAGAAGTGGAGAATAGAGGATGTCACTTCGCCTGGATTCTCAAAAAAATTTATTAAAAGTAATCGAGAAAATCCGAATTTCGGCTTCACCAATTCCGTTTATTGGGCGCGCTTCAAGTTAAAAAATATTTCCGGCATGAATGAATGGCTGCTCGAAATAGGTTATCCGCAATTGGACCGGATAGAATTATATATTGAACAATTATCTCGGCTTGATAAAACATATGATCGGTTTGTCGTTAAAAAAGCCGGTGACTTTTATCCTTTCAAGGAACGGGAGGTAAAACATCAAAATTTCGTCTTTCATCTGCCGGTTGTTTTTAATAAGGAACAAATCTTCTATATCCGCATTGAAACAGGAAGCTCAATGCAAATACCCCTGACCCTCTGGTCCTCTGAAGCATTTGCAGAAAATGACCACGATGAACGAATCGCTTTCGGGGTCTATTATGGTATTATACTTGCCATGGCTTTATACAACCTGTTTCTTTTTTTCTCTCTCAGGGACAGGAATTACCTTTATTACGTGCTCTACATTATCAGCTACGGGTTTACACAGCTCAGCTTGAACGGCATTGCTTATGAATATCTATGGCCTGATCTCCCCTTGTGGAGCAACAAATCTCTGGCGTTTTTGGTCGGCTTTTTGCTCCTCTGGCTATCTAAATTTTCCAGTAACTTCTTAATTACCAGGATCCACGCTCCGAAGACGGATAAGTTATTCTCAATGCTTGTGGGCCTGTCGCTCCTGGTTATGCTGTTTTCCTTTACCGGTGCATATCAAATGGCAGCCAGGGTGGGAGTCGGATTGCTTCTGGCTTTTGTTCTTTTGGCAATGACGGCAGGGATCATCACCTGGCTAAAAGGCTACCGGCCCGCCAGGTATTTTGTAATAGCCTGGTTTATATTCCTGTTCGGCAGCTTTTTATACCTTTTGAGGGCCTTTGGGGCCGCTCCAAACAATTTCATTACCACGTACAGCATGCAAATCGGCTCTACCCTGGAAGTGGTTCTACTTTCCCTGGCTCTGGCTGACCGGATTAACGTGATGAGGAGGGAAAAAGAAGAAGCCCAGGCCCTGGCAATAGACAATCTACACAAAGCGGATAAATTAAAGGACGAATTTCTTGCCAACACGTCTCATGAGCTGAAGACCCCTTTAAACGGAATTATCGGCATTGCCGAGGCATTAATTGACGGGTCTGCCGGCAAGGTTACGTCCGCCCAAAGCTCCCGGCTGACCATGATCCTGACCAGCGGGAAAAGGCTGTTGAACCTTGTAAACGATATTCTCGATTTCTCCAAGCTAAGACATCATGATATCGCTCTCCGCAAAGAGCCGGTTGACATGAGACAGATCACGGAGCTCGTCATGATCCTGTGCAGGCCCATGCTCGCGGGGAAGCCATTGAAGCTTGAAAATGAAATCGGTGAAAATCTTCCGCTGGCAACGGGAGATGAGAACCGGCTGCAGCAGATTATGCACAATCTCATTGGAAACGCGATCAAGTTTACGGAATCCGGTACGGTTCGCGTTACCGCGAAAGAGCTTTATTCGGAACAGCGCGAAGGCGTGAGAGAAAATAATTATCTGGAGATCACGGTATCCGACACCGGCATCGGCATTTCTAAAGATAAATTTGATACGATCTTTAAATCATTTGAACAGGCCGATGCCGGAATCTCCCGGTTGTACGGCGGCACGGGGCTCGGCCTGAGCATTACAAAACAGCTCATCGAACTACACGGGGGAACGATACGCGTGGAGTCCGAACTCGGGAAAAGCTCCGATTTCATTTTCACCCTGCCGGTATACGGAGACAGGGAAGAAAGAATACAGGAACCGCCTTTGCGGCAAATTGCCCTAACCAGGGAGGCCGCGGATGCTGAGATATCCCCTGTAGAAACGGCACGGCAGATTATTTCTACTGATGGCAGTACAAAAATCCTTGCCGTAGACGATGATCCAATAAATTTGCAGGTACTGGTCGATCAGCTTTTCCTTCAGGGTTATACGGTCAAACAGGTTACCGGAGGGGCGGAAGCCCTGGATGCCGTAACTAAAGAACAGTATGATCTCGTTCTCCTGGATATCATGATGCCCATGATGAGCGGCTATGAGGTCTGCAAGAAGCTCAGAGAAAAATATTCATCCAATGAGCTTCCGGTTATTATGCTGACCGCCAAGGACCGGGTTCCCGATTTGATCGAGGGATTTGACGCAGGCGCAAACGATTATCTTGCAAAGCCGATTTCAAAAGGGGAGCTGTTGTCCAGGATTAAAACCCACCTTGAAAGCGCGTTTTATTACCGGGAGTTAAAGCATTCAAATGAAAAGCTTGATAATTTAATGAAAGAATTTTCCCGGATAACCGCTAAAATCCATAATTCGCTGAAAAATAAACTGGAATCGATCAGGAATTTTCTGAACCATTCCATCGTCCTTTTTGATAATAAGGATAAATTGATGGAAAATTTGAAAAAGGTCAGGAATTTAATTTCACACTGCAGCAATGAGAGCAAAAATATTTTATTCGTAGTCGCTCATAAGGAATGCAGCCTGGAGACATTTGTCAAGGAATTGGAGCTGCAGGCGGAGCTTGCGCTTGTCCGGGAGCGAATAGGATATTCCCTGCATAAGCATAATCTGCCCGAGCAAAGGATTCTCAAACCGGCCATTGTTCAAAATCTTCTGGATATTTACACCGAACTCCTGAATAACATCATAAAGCATTCCGCCGCGAATATGATCGACATCGAAATAAATTGCGATAACGATACGATGTCTCTGATTGTTACAGACAACGGCGTCGGTTTTGATTATAATAAACAAATAAATAACAGAGGCACATACGGATTAAGGATTCTGGAAGATCTGAGCAATGAAATCGATGCATCGCTTCTTATCGATTCTCAATCCGGACAGGGGACTACGGTAAAAATTCTTGTGAAAATCTGACGTGGAACCGCCCATTCAGAAGGCGGGGTTGCGCAACCCCGCCTTCTGAATCTACAAAAAAACTCAAATAATTTTTCAAGAAAATCCGCAAAAAACACTCATTTGTACCAAATCGGGTACAACTGCTTTCTACGCAACTGTGATACATTAAACATTAACTGGGAATCTATATTATAAAAACTGATCCCAGTAAATTCAGAAAATTATTTTGCGTCAATTTTTTAATACGCTTTGTAAATCGACGCTCCACTGCCTCGACGAAATGTTGATGTTTATGTCCTGCAATAAAAGGAGAAAACCATGAAACATTTGATCAAAATCACTGCTCTGACCCTCATCTTCGCTGCCATTGCGCTAGCAGGATGCGAGGACGGGAAAGGCGATAATAAGAGCATGCTGTTGTTGTTATCAGGAGGCGGCGGGACGACGACCCGGGCTGCGGGAGATAGAGTCACCTTTACCGAGGACAGTGTTTCTTCTGCATCTGCGGGAGATAAAGATACTTTTACCGCGGACAATGTTTTTTTCGCAATGGCTTATATTCCCGGCGGCAAGACTTTCCCAACGGGAGGACTTGACGGCAGCGCGGCAACCGTGTCCAATGCCTACTGGATAGGTGAGACCGAAGTGACATACGAGCTATGGAGCGCAGTGCATGCCTGGGCGACACATGACGACAGAGGCGCGAATAAGTACTATTTTGCCAATGCCGGAAGGATGGGCAATGAATCCAGCGGCACGGGTATGACTGACCGGCACCCGGTTACCTATATCAACTGGCGCGATTGCATGGTCTGGTGCAATGCGGCAACCGAGTGGTATAACGCAAAACAGGGGACGAGTTACACCTGCGCGTACACCTATGCAGGCGCCATTATCCGCGACTCTAGAGATTCAAACGCGACCGCGTGTGACAATGCCGTGACTGGACCAACCGCCAGCGGTTTCCGTTTATTGACCTCAAACGAATGGGAGCTCGGGGCACGCTACAGGGGGAGCGATCAGACAAATGTCGTAACCGGAACGATCAATGGAACTGATTTCTCAAATCCTGCCGACGGCATATACTGGACCAAGGGGAATTCGGCGAGCGGGGCGACCGCTGATTATACCGATGCGGCGGCAACCGGCGCGGTTGCATGGTATAACGCAAATAGCTTCTCCACTAATGAAGTCAAAGGAAAAACCGGAAATGCTTTGGGCCTGTATGATATGAGCGGCAATGTGTGGGAATGGTGCTTTGAACCGAGCGGGTCCAACCGCCTGTGGATGGGCGGTAGCTTTGCCCACGCCGCATTACAGCAGCGGATAGGCAGTCAGTCATGGTTTGGCCCGTCTACCGAGGATACCGACGTGGGATTTCGCTTTGCGAGATCGGCCGGAGTCTCTTTTACAATGTCATATGTTCCCGGCGGCAAGACCTTCCCGACGGGAACCAATGATGAAGGCTCGGCCACGGTGGCCAATGCTTACTGGATCGGTGAAACCGAAGCGACCTACGAGCTGTGGAATAAAGTGCGAACAT
>Ga0154758_148_pt2 | contig 59692 bp, 41 predicted proteins | sample Rifle2008BG16ft_FD_105766 | JGI IMG/M metagenome (GOLD analysis project Ga0154758, IMG submission 105766) | Spirochaetes bacterium RBG_16_49_21
GGCAACGGCTGGAAGACGAGCCGTTCTTTTCCGTTTATCCGCACAACTATCGGATTATCGCGGATTCGCTGCATGCCTATATCCGCAGCGGATCGGATATCGACCTGCAAGGGTTCATACGCGACTACTATGACCACGCGAGGCTGATGAGCATCACCCCGGACGGCGCTTTCAGCGATATTGACCGGGACGAGATTAAGTCAATAATAATGGAAAGGGTGGACTCTCGGGGAGGCATCTCCGGATTCGTTCAGGAGCGCAAAAGCAGCGCCTTTTATCGGAATGTCGTGTTCGGCTCTTCCGTATTGTTTTCGAAACCGGATATGATCTTTCCTCCGGCGGCATGCGGGATCGCAAGAGGGGAGCAGATACTGAATATCGAGCTGAGCGGCGTGTTTCCCTTTTTATGGAAAAACGCCGAAGCCGGCGAATGTGAAACGCTGGTCATCTCCAGCAGCCCCAAGCCTTCAGCCACGAGCGTCGTAGAACCGTTTCTCGCTTATGTCGCGGCAATGTCCGGGTATGCGGAGGGTCTTAAGGATTTTATCGGTTCCGGCGCGTCTACCATTCATGTGTCGTATACGGGCGGAATAGCGTCGTTTCCGTATTGTCTGGGCGGGCGGGAAAGCAGAGAGTATATGGACCGGCTGATGCACGACTTCCTGGACGAGTCCTGCTTTGACCTGCTCCCCCTCAGGATCATATCAGGCATTAAGCGGCTTTTGCCTCTTGCTATGAAACCGGACGTTGATGATTCGCAGCGGAGAGAGTACCGCAGAGAATTGGCGCGGCTGATCAACGACGACGCTGACCGGTCTTTTCCTCTGCTGCGCTCCATGCGTATTCTTGAGGTCGCGAGCGCCGAAGTACCTGAAGACGCCTATGACAAGGTGCGGGACCGGCTGGCTGTATTGCTTAAGCCCTTTGTTGCAAGAGGAGGGCCAGGGGTATGAGCGGACAAGCGACATCTCCCATGCCGATCCGGGGCTTTGACGAGATCGATCTGGATTCCCATTCGGTCATTGAGGCCTCTGCCGGGAGCGGAAAGACCCATACCATACAGGATCTCGTGGTCGAGCTGCTCCGGCGCGGAAAGGTGCAGAGCCTGGATGAGATTCTTGCCGTCACCTTCACTGAAAAGGCGGCCGGCGAGCTCAAGGACCGGATCAGGAATAACATTAAAGAAGCGCTTACAAAGGAGCGGTCTGAAATTCTGAAGATTTCGCTCGATAACTTCGATTCAGCCTCGATCCATACGATACACGGCTTCTGCAATAAAGTCCTCCAAGAGTATGCCTTTGAAAATCGTGAGAAATTTCAGAATGAGCTGGTCGACGACCGGCTGGTGTACCGGAAAATACTCCGAAAGATACTGCGCGAGCAATGGCCCCGGCAATACGGCGGCTTCTTACAGAGAATATTGAAGCTGTCGAACTTCCCGGATATCACCGCAGATGGGAGGAGCAGATGGGAAGCCCGGGTCATTGAAATCGCCTTGAGATACGAGCCCGCAGCCGGCGACGCGCTCGTTCCTCTTCCGGACCAGGACATCGTGCGTAAAATCAGCGGCATGGAGGATGCCTGCACCGGCTGTCTGGAAGCGCTGGCGAGCCTGGCAGGGGCGATCGATGAGCAGGACATAGGGCGGAGCGCGTTGTGCCGCCAATATACAAATTTGAATATCAGAAAGAACAGCATCCCGAAGAGGGTGCGAATACTTTGCTCCCTTCTGGAGCTCGTTGCCGCGCACAAAAACGGACGAATATCCCTGGCTGAGGTGGCGGATTTTTTGGCCGGCCCGGATATTCCTGACGGCGGGTTTCACGAGCTGAACACGGGCTGGCTCAAGGGGGTGAGCGATTATGATGAAAAATTTCCCCGGCTTTTAGATATCATCGAGGTGCTTGAAAAACTGAGGTCCCTGGATTTCGCCGGATTGCGGAACCTTCTTGCTGCCGCGACCGTACGGCAGATCAAGACGGAGTCGGCCGAGTATAAAAAAATCCGGGGCCTTATAAGCTATGACGATATGGTCAACCATGTATACGCCGCGCTCACCGACGGTTCGGGCGGCTTGAAAAGGCTTTTACAGAAGCGGTACCGGTACGCCCTGGTCGACGAGTTCCAGGATACGGACATGCAGCAGTGGAGGATATTCAAGGCCGTATTTTTAGAAACGGAACAGAACAGGCTGTTCGTGATCGGTGATCCGAAGCAGGCGATATACGGATTCCGCGGCGCTGACATCAACGCCTATTACCTGGCGCGCGATGAGATGCTGCGCTCCCATGCGGCTCGGTACTATTGCCTGATTGAGAACTGGCGGTCGTCGCCGGGGCTGATCGGCGTTTTCAACGCCCTATTCGGCAGCGGCTGGTTTTTCGCAAGCGGGATCGACTATATTCCGAGCCGCTACCCCTCAAAAGAAGACCCGCCCGATCATCCTGATACAAGCCCGCTCTGCGTCATAGACTGCGGACGGGGTACCGGAACCGAGGCGAAATTCAGGGCAGCGGGGTATATAGCCGGCGAAATCAACGGATTGATACACGGCGGTGCGGGCGTCGCCCCGAAGGATATAGCTGTCCTGGTCAAGAAGTGGGCGGAGGCGGAGGCTGTGGAAAAGGCCTTGAACAGGGCCGGCATCAGATATTCGTATTACAAGAAGGAGGGATTGTATCAGTCCCGGGAAGCGCTTGAGCTTTTTTATCTGCTGTCGTGCCTTGCAAAGCCGGGAGACACGGCTGGCCGCAATAAAGCGCTCGTGACGAGATTTTTCAATGTGCCGCTTCGTCTTCTTCCTCAGTATGATGATCTTCCGGCCGATCATCCCGCTTCAGTCCTGTTCGACCGGTGGCGCGCCTTTTCCGACCGGAAAAACTGGCCCCATCTATTTCAGTCGATCATGGAGGATTCCGGGATTCTGTTCAGATCCGAGATCGACGACTATGACCGTACGATGATCAATTACCGGACTATCATGCAGAATCTGCTGGTTGAGGCTGCGAAGGGGAATTACGGCATTCACGATATCGTCGATTACCTGAGCCGCCTGCGGAATCAGGACGCGTCCCTGCCGGAGAGCCATAATCTGCAGAGAATCGACCTGGAGGAGCCGGGCGTGCAGATAATGACCATACACGCGAGCAAGGGCCTCCAGTTCAGGGTCGTGTTTATAGCAGGCGGTTTCACGCAGCGGGATACAGCGGAGTTCTGGACATACCACCGCCCGGCGAGGACCTTCGACCTCCTCCGGGACGAGGGAAGCAAAGGGCTCTACGACCGGGAAATGAACGGGGAGGAGGAGCGGCTTTTTTATGTCGCCCTGACCAGAGCGAAAGAGAGGCTGTATGTTCCGGTATTTCAGCCGACCGCGACATCGAAAGGGAGCTGCGGGATGCTGGGAGAAAAGATGCCGGTCGCCCTTGAAACGGTCAGGCATGAACAGGGCGTGAGATGGGTAGATTTTGATTCAGATAAGTTTGAAAAATCCCCGAGTCCTATCGGTTCGCCCATGAAGAAAGGGAGCATCATGATGCCTGATCCGCTGTTTCCCGATCCCCATCTGGGATTTCTGGACCGGAGGATATCCGTGGATTCCTTTTCAGGGTTAAGGCTGCAACTGGATCGGCAAAAAATACCGGAGGAGATATTCGCTGAATTCGGCGATGCCGGCCTGCAGTCAGGGGAGGACGATATCCCATTCGCGCCTGTTCCGGAGCATGAGCCGGGGACTCCTCAATCAATACCGGAGCTTCCTCCCTCCCGGGAAACCGGCCTTATGCTGCATGAAATACTGGAGCGTATCGACTTTGGGCATGTCCGGAGCGCGAAATCTCCGGGCAAGCTTCTGGCTCCGGACGCCGAAGCGGGCAGGATAATCAGGGCGGCGGTGCAGAAACATGCCGGGCTCCTGCAACAGGAAGATAGTGATCTCATCAAGAATGAAACGGCAAAAATCGTGTGGAATGCGCTCCATGCGCCCCTGAACGGCTCCGATCTTGTCCTCTGCGCAATGGATGAAAAAATTCATGAGGTTGAATTCTACTATCCCTGTTCAGCCGGGGAATTTTCCCCTGCTCCGGGAATCGCGCACGGGTGTGGTTTCATGCACGGCTTTATAGATGTGATCTTTTTGTTCAACAACCGGTATTATATCGTGGACTGGAAGTCCAACTATCTCGAAGAAGGATATGCTGCGGATGAGCTTGAAAAGAACATCAGGGATATGCATTACGATCTGCAGATCTCGATATACGCCTCGGCGACGATCAGATGGCTGAAACGGGTCGTAGCCGACTATTCCTATGAAGCTCTATTCGGCGGCGTCTATTACCTGTATCTCCGGGGCATGGATGTCAGCAATCCCGGCAGCGGCGTCTATTTCTGGCGGCCTCGTGAGGAGTCGGGAATCTATTAATCTTGACTTTCCCGACGATGTTTTATAGTCTAATCTGGATTGGAATCATTGTCTAATTACTTGAGTTAGGCGATTTTTAATTAACGCCTCTTACTCCCTCCCCCTACATGGGGGAGGGTTGGGGTGGGGGTAATAAATTTATGACGAATAGGTGACTTATGTATGCCAAAAACATCTATTTCACCCTCCCCTCACCCCTCCCATCAAGGGAGGGGGACTGCTTTATTTAAAATTCGCCTAACTCGATCTAGTTAGATTCTGAAAAAGCATCCGAGGACAGATCATGAAAAAAATTGCCAGCATTAGTTTAGCAATACTCGCCATCCTGGGAGGGTTCATCGCCTATCTCATATACAGCGAGAGGATGATGGCGCGGCTTCCGGTAATCATCAAGAAAAACCCCAAAATCACCTTCATTTCAGGCAGTGCTTATTACCGGACATCGGTCGCAGGCCGCTGGAATCAGGCGATGGTGGGCCAGAAGCTGCAGACGGGCTATGAAGTCAAAACCGATAAAAATTCACAGATGGACATTCGTTTTCATAATGATATGGCTATCCGCGTTTCGGATAATTCCATCATGAAGATTGATGATCTGACGGTGAGGAAGGTTTTCATCAATATGAGCCGCGGATCAATATATGGAAAATTTGAAAAATTATTCAAAGAGTACAGCATCAATGTACAGACGCCGACCACGATCGCGGCCGTGCGCGGGACTGAATTGGGATTCGAGACCGGAAAAGAAGCCACGACGGTATACTCATTATCAGGAATAACGGAGATTTACAACCCTAAATTCAAGGATCAGCGGGTCTTACTCTCATATCAGAACAAGCTCGCGGTGAAAGAAAACGACCCCCCGTCGAATCCGGAGAAATTGACCGAGTACGAGGTAACAAAAATCCGGTCAATCCTGAACTCCATTCATACCGAGGAGGTTCTCTTTATATCCTATAAAATTAATTTTGAGGTGGGGAGCTCGAAAATTCTGCGCAACTCCTATGATGAGCTTGATACAATCGTTCAGATAATGAAAGAAAAAAAAGTGAGGATCAGAATCGAGGGGCATACCGACAGCCAGGGACCGGCCGCTTTTAACCAGGCGCTTTCCGTACGGCGGGCTGATTCAATAAAGATGTATTTTGTCGGCAAGGGAATCAATCCCGAGCTTCTTGAAACTGCCGGTTACGGATTGAGCAAACCGATCGCCAGCAACAAGAGCAAACAGGGAAGGGCGGTGAACCGGAGGGTGGAGTTTATAATTGCTGAATGAGCGGCTTGGTTCCCGATAAAATCAGCGGTATCCGGGCAGAATAACGGCCGTGTGTTAATGCACCATGTCGTTGCTGTCGGGATAATAGCGTTTCCGGGCCCACTCAAGATCTCTTTTTTCCTTCTCGGTCAATGAGCTCATCCCCTGCCGTGCTATCTTCTCCAGCAGCTCATCGATGATCTGTTTTGCCTGAATGCGGGCTTCAATCTCTTTTTTCTTTCTTTTCATTCGGGCCTTCTTAATGGCCAGGGATATAAAATTTTTCCTTGCCTTGTCTTCGGCGGATCGTACGGGACGCCGTATGCGCACCAGCAGATACAGGTAGCCTGAGATAATCCCGCCCAGATGGCCGATATGGCTGATGGTGCCGGGTGATCCGGAAGCCGCCGACAGGGTGCCGAAAAACGAGATGATCCCGAAGATCAGCACCATATATTTTACTTTTACCGGCAGAAGGAGCGGGAATATTATCACCCTTCGATCCGGCCAGGTCATGCCGTAGGCGAGCAGTATCGCATAGATCGCTCCGGAGGCGCCTATGGTCGTTGTATTGGCGCCGTAACGGATATAGGAAAAATAACTCAGCAGGGCTATAAATAATCCAGCGCCGGTCCCGGAAAATATATAATAGCGGAGAAAAAGCCGGCTCCCCCATACCTGTTCCAGTTCGCCCGCAAACATCCAGAGACCGAGCATGTTAAAAAAAATATGCAGCCATCCTCCATGAAGAAACATGTAGGTGAACACCTGCCAAAACTTGAACTCATGAACGAACCCCGTATAATTGAGCCCGAATGTATATTCGATCAGATTCGGGTAAAACATCCCGGTTATCTGCTGTATCAAAAAAATTATGCCGTTTATGATCATAATATTTTTTACAGACGGCGTCAGCGGGCCGCCGATTCTCAATTGCGTGTTTTGGCCTAGCATGGTTTCAACGTATCAAGAGTTAAATCTCATTCTTATTTCGTTAAATTCATCCGCATTCTGATAAAACAGTTGAAATAATTCAGGATCGAATTTCGAGGACTCACCCTGCATTATTTTCAACGTCTCTTCATGCGGCAGCGCTTTTTTATACGACCTGGCCGTAGTCAGGGCATCGTACACGTCGGCGATGGCGACGATCCTGGCGGATAAGGGGATTTCCTTCCCCTTAAGCCTCTTCGGGTATCCGCTGCCGTCCCAGCGCTCATGATGATATAGAGTGATATCCATAGCCATTTTAAGAAAGGAATCCTCTCCCAGGTCGTGTGAGGCGGATTTCAACGCCTCGTATCCCTTGGAGGCGTGCGATTCAATTATCTTGATCTCTTCATTCTCCAGAGAGTCCTTTTTTAAGAGGATACTGTCGGGTATTCCGACTTTTCCGATATCGTGGAGAATCGACGAGTCATATAAATCCCTGATAAACTGGTTCGTAATGCTTTTTCCGGATCCGGAATATTTAAGGAGTTGGGCCAATAAGACGCAGTAACTCCGGATTCGTTCAAGATGATCTCCGGTGGGCTGATCTCTGGTCTCCGCTATTTTACCGAGAGCGAAAATCGTGGTTTTCTGGGTTTTTAAGATTTCCTTGGTACGGACTTCAATGGTGTGTTCAAGATTCTTCGTGTGGCGCTCTATCTCCTCCACAAGCTCGCCCCGTTCGATGCTGAAGGAGATCTGCCCGCCGATCGATTCAAGGAATGAAATATGCTCCTTGATGAAGACCCCTGTCTTCTTGGATGCAAACAGCAGAAATCCGCGGATCCGGTCGCTCACAATCAGGGGCAGGATCAATACCGATCTCGATTCATCCCGTTCCAGCATATCTATCAGGCGGGAATTCGGGAACTGGAACGCCGATTCATGGATATCGTTGAGCGAGAGAACCTCCGTGGTCTCCGTAATTTTTTTAAGCAAACTGTCCTCAAGATCAAATTTCGTGTCCTGCTTAAAAATTGATTGCGAATCGGATACGACGAGCCGCGACGATATCTCTTTTCGGCTTGAATGTATGAGCATGAGAGCCAGGGTATTGAAGGGCATTATCTTTTTCAAGGTAATGTCAAGCGCATTAAATATATCCTCGGTGCTGCTCCCCCTGTTGAGCAGGGCGATTATTTCATTAATCTGATTGACTTGCGACAAATACCGGATTCTCTCATCATTCAGTTTTTTCCGTTCAATCGCCCTTTTAATGGAATGATCGAGTATTCCGAAATCGGTGATCGGTTTCGTGAGAAAGTCGTACGCGCCGGTCTGAAGCGCCAGGATGATGTCTTCATTGGTGCCGTGTCCGGTCAATACGATTTTGGGGATATCGGGGAAGTTTTCGGACATGATCTGGAGCAGCTCTCTGCCGCCCATCTTGGGCATGCGCAGATCGGTGAGCACCAGATCAAACGGTTTTGACTCCAGTTTCTCCAAGGCGATTTCGCCGTTGTCGGCGGTTTCGACGTCATGGTTTTTTCCGATTAAATACTTCGATAAGACTTTCTGGATAAAAGGCTCATCGTCGACAATCAATATCTTATCAGCTTCATTTTTTATTGATCTAATATCTTTCATTGTTTAAAACAGGATTTTAGAATAGACGTGCTGCTGAATTAAGGCAAAAATTGAAGTTCATCGGGCACCTTAGCGTCCCGGTGTCTCCATAGCTGATTTATTAAACAATACTGCAAACGTCAATTATAATTATGAATATCTCCCTTATATTTTTCGTCGATTTTTAAGTGCCCGGACAATATGATACTTGCATTCCCAGACAGTATGTAATAATATTTTCTCCATGGGCTGTTCGTCGGGGCCGTCTCCGACCTGTACGGGCTGGAAACGGCGTTTTTACTTTTGCCGCTGGCCCCGATGTTCAGCGCGATAGTGTTCTTTATAGGGTCGTTCTATTATGAGCGGGATCTGAACAGGGTGGAGAAGATAACCCTCGTGAAAGAAGGATGAAAAGAGATTACCCGGAATCAGCGGATGCTCTCTATGAGCCTCTAAAAATGAGGAAGGTGCTTCCCAGTTTGATTTCATCCCAATCATGAAGCTGTTTCGGGCGCAATAATTTTTTACCGTTTAAAAAAACGCCCTGTTCCGAGAGGAGATCGTATAACTGATACGCGCCGCCGCGGTTTTTTATCTTCGCGTGGTAATCCGATACCGCATCGTCGTTTATTACTATATGGCTGCTCCTGCTGCGTCCGATCGTGACCTCCCGTAAATATACGGGGAATTTTTTGCCCGCGTCAGGTCCGTTTTTTTGAAAAAGCCACGCATTTCGGTATAACGATTCCGGATCTATGCGGCTTTGGAGAAGTCCGGGAGCCTGCATATCCGCTGCTCCCTGACCAGGTTTTTCAGCCGTCAATTTCCTTTCAATCTTAAATATCTCTTCAAAAAATTTTTTTTCTCTCCGCAGAAGGAATATAATCATCGCGAACAGGATTATACAAAGCAGGGCGATTATCCCGATGAGCAGAGTGTTCTCGGACGGGAGCGGACAGCGATCGGCGCCGCTTTTCGCTGCGCGGATGACAGCGCTGTCGCTGTCCTTTGTGGCTCCCCGCTTTAACCGGACTTCAATAGTGTGAAGCCGGCCGTCGGCTTTCAGGTTCGATCTGTACCGTACCAGATAATTATGTTTACTCATTGCAGGGGCGGCACTGAATATAGCGGCTATCCGGGCGCTGTCCGCATGGTAGGCGACCACGCCGCCGGTCAGGTTTGATATACGCTTCAACAGTTTTGTATAGCCTGTACGGCGGGGGCAGATGAAATATATCGGTATTCCGGCATCACGCGCCGCTCGTGCGATATCCTCTTCCGTGGCGCAGCTCCCCTCATCTTTGCCGTCGGTGTACGCTATTATCCTTTTGTCTCCTTGTTTGATTTTATCCAACAGGCGAATCGCATCATGCAGGGCGTCGTACAGAAGGGTCCTTTTGCCGTGCCGCTCGATGGAATTGATCTGTCCGGCTATCGTGTCCGTATCGAGGCTGAAATCAGTCAAGAGCACGACCGAGTCGTTGAATCGATAAACGGCTGTCTTTGTTTTTGGCCCCCTTCTCTTCGCCAATTCTTTGGCGGATGCCTTGCTGAACCCAAGAAATTTTTTTCGTATGCTTTTGCTTGAATCTATTGAGATGACGAGATACGAATAATCTTCCACGTCCGGCTGCGGGGTGAGTGTAAAATCACCGGCCACCTCGTTGCCGTCCTCATAGAGTGATATAGTGTCCTTCTGGAGGAGGGATTTCGAGGGAGTGAGCGCGGATATGAACAGGTTAACCGCCGGGTAGGCGGATTCAGCATCGATTTTTTCTATCTTGATATATTGTCCGCCGAAGACGGCTGCGGAACAGAGCAGCACGGAAAAAATAGCCCTGGCGGCGATTAAAATATACTTTCTCATATCTGATTATGATTTGCCTCAACTATATTATCGGGATATAAGATTTATTTAATAATATTCGCATTATATTCCAGGGCTGTCCAAAAAGATGCTCTCGCAAAGGCGACCTCACCCCCCGGCCCCTGCCGGACATGGACGTCCCAATGCCGGCGGAGCCAGGAGGGCGGAAGCCGGCCTCTCCCATTAAGAAATGAAAAAAGGAGAGGGGGAGTTTAAAGATAAGGCTTGATATTTCGGAAACCCTCTCCCCTGTAGAGACGCAGTGCACTGCGTCTCTACAGGGGAGAGGGTGCGCGGAGCGCGGGTGAGGTCGCCTTTGGGAGAATATAACACGGCTTTTTAGACAACTTCGGCTATACAAAATCTGTTTAATTATCCTTTTCCATTCTCTTCTTATATATCTTGACTGCCTTTTCCCTCATCTCCCGTACGGTCATGCTGCCGGGTTGGATGGTGCTCAGTTTCTCAACGGAGATTGTATTTTCGATGCAGGAATTAAAAAAAATTTTTCCGGGCGGGAAAAGACGGCGGGTGTTATGTATGTAGATCATCTGAAGAGGCGCCTTATATTTTCGGGCGATCGTAAATGCGCCCTTTTGGAAATTCCCCAGGCTGCCGTTGCGGCTCCTTCTGCCTTCCGGGAAGATAAATAGATTTCCCCCCTTGTCCATGAAACGGGCAATGTTCTTTAAGCTCTCTTCCAGGTAATTATTAAATTCCCCGCTCCGTATATAGGGAATATAGCCTCCCGACTTCATGACCCAGCTCATTATCGGTATTTTAAAAAAAACACCCTTTACTATGGTCTTATGCCGGGGGAATAGGGATATGAGCAGGATCGGATCAAGATAAGAGCCGTGGTTTGAGATGACCACTGAAGATCTGATTTTCTTCACCTCGTCGCCGACCGTGATGGAGAGCCCGGGAGCAAGGGCGCGGAGTCCGCGGAAAAATATCCGGTAAAAATAATGATTCATCATCTGGAACAATGTCTCTCTGTCGCCGATAAAGGGGGAAAACAGAATGAGGAAGGGTATGTAGACGAGCAGGTACCCGAACATGAAATAGACCCAGAGGAGGAATGTCAGAAGGAAATCAACCGCCGGTTTAAATACTTTGAAGACCGGAGCCATGAATTGCTACTTCCATTTTTTGATGAAAAGGCTCGTGTTAACGCCGCCGAACGCGAAATTGTGTACTGATACGATGTTGACATCCCGTTCATATAATTTCATCGCATGATTCACCATGTTGCAGCGCGGATCGACCTCCTCGAGATTGAGCGTGGGAATGATGACACCCTCCTGCATCATATATATGGCAAAAATCGCTTCAATGGCCCCGCAGGCGCTCATGGTATGTCCTATAAAACCCTTGAATCCGGAAACGTACGGCCGGTTCCCGTATTCGGCGTGTATTGCCTGGGCTTCCACGATGTCGCCGACCTTCGTCGCCGTGGCGTGTGCGCTGATGAAATCGACATCATCGGGGTTGATCCGTGCGTTCTCCAGGCCCATCCGTATGGTTCTTTTAACGCCCTCCGCGTTGGGGAGAATCAGATCCCCGCCGTTGTTGCTGCAGGAGAACCCTATTACCTCGGCCAGTATCGGCACTCCGCGCTTTTTGGCATGATCGTATTCCTCCAGCATGACGGCGCCCGCGCCCTCGCCGATGACCAGCCCGTCGCGCCTGACGTCGAAAGGCCGTGGGGTCAGATGCGGGGTCTCGTTGAATGCGATCGAGCAGGCCAATAGATTGTCAAACACCGCCACCGTCGTCAGGTCGTATTCATCCGCAGCACCGCATATCATCGCATCCTGGAGCCCGTATTTTATGGATTCATACCCGTACCCGATCGACTGGCTTGCGGTCGTGCATGCGGTACAGGATGATATGACTCTTCCGGTGATTCCGAACATGCGGGTGATATTCACCGCGGTCGTATGCACCATCGATTTCAGATAATCGGTGGCGTTGACTTTCGTATACCCTTTACGGCTGGGGTCGAAGAAAGCCTCATAGATGTTGCGCTGGACCGTCGGGCTTCCATGGATCGAGCCGAAGGCGACCCCGACTCTTCCGGAGGAGAGGATTTCCCGGCTCAATCCAGCCTGATCTATTACCTCTTTCGCCACCTGGCATGCGTAGTAAGCGACCGGGCCGAGCGTCTTGGCGAATTTGCGCGAAAAATCATAGACTATTTCATAATCGACTATGCCGAATACCCTGGAGTGGAGATACCTTGACAGAAGATCATCCTGGTTTTTAAGATTTTTTATGCCGGATACACCCTTGACAAGATTATTGAATATCTCTTTCTTCCCGTGCCCGATCGGGGTGATTGCCGCTTCAGCGGTGATTACGACTCTTCTTTCCATATAATAAAAATATTATTCATTTTCAGCTTTTTATGTCCCCCTTTGGGGGATTTAGGGGGATATTAGACGGTCCCACCATATAAAATTATTTCTTATTCTTCATAACTTTTTCAATATAATCGCAGATTTGGTTGATGGTCCGGATTTCCATGGCCCGCTTTTTCTCCTCCTGCGTCAGGGGCGCGCCGATTAAATCTTCGACATATTCAAGCAGCGCAATCGCGTCTATGCTGTCAAACTCATATTTCTCGGTCAGGTTTTCATCCAGAGCGGGATTTATTATTTCAAATTCTTCCTGGAGAATCGCCAAAATTCTATCAACAATCATTTCTCTCGTCATTAAGAAATCCTCCGGCATCTTCCCGCGTTCGCAGTATTCGGTTTAATATCGCTTGGAGGCTGTATGGAAGAAGGCACCGTGCTCTATTTTTTGTGATCAAAAGCGATTTAAATTGACAACTACACAACCACAATTAAAATTCATAAAAAAGTCAAGAAAAATTAACGATGGCAGGGCTTGTCCGAGATTTTGACCGGAAGGCTCTTTATTTTTTGTCTTTGGCCGGGATCTTGAGCTTTTGTCCCGGATAAATAATTGCCGGGTCTTTAATGATGTCCCGGTTTGCCTGGTAGACATCCTTCCATTTTGAATAATCATGCAGAAGCTTTTCGCTGATGGAAACCAGGTCGTCTTTTACCTGAACCGTGTAGTAGTTCGCGCTTTCTTCATCCGGGACACGAACGCTTTCCTTCTCAGTTGCGGCTTTCGGTAATGCGGTGATTTCCTTTTTTTCCTCCGCAGTCCGCGATTTTGAAATCCCGCCAATGGATATATATTTGTTAATCCATTCACGCGCTTCAGGCGACAGGAACAGGCCGATGGCGATTATTACCAGAACAATGATTATCGTCACCGTTGTCCTGGCTGCGGTTCTTGTGCCCGATTTCTTTTCCCGCATTCCCTCTCTTTGCAAGAGCGCGGTATCTTCGCTCCGGTATTCCTCCTCAAAAGGACGAGCTTCCCGTGGAAAATTTTTCTCACTCGTTGTTGATATCTTCATGACTCTCGCGGGCTTTACCGCGGTTTTCCCGGCTGTTTTTTTGGCTCTTTTCCCTGCTGCTTTCCTGGCCGGCTTGCCGGCGGATTTCTTTCTTTTTATTTTTTTAGAATTGATAGCCATAAAGGCTCCTCCTGGCTTTTTGCAAGCTGTTAATCGTATGGGGCTGCCAATTTCGCCGTGAACATGGATACTTCCCGCTTCATATTGAAAAATATCATAGTCATGAAAAATTGTCAAGAAACTATAGGAGAAAAAAAGCCCGAGTTTCTTGATTGAATTTGGATTGACGCACCAGTATTTATCAAGTGAAATACGCGGGTGACCATTATCCCGTTACACCAGTGTCCCGAATATGCCCCCATCCTCGCGTATTGGGCATACCAGGAATGGTACGAGGATCGTTCCCTTGGATTTGATCTTGTGCTGAAGGCATATCTCGAAAGGGTGAAGGACGATTCCCTGCCCCAGTGCTTTGTCGCTGTCGAAGATTCTCTTCCGGTCGGCATGGTGATCCTTAAGCTCGACGACCTCTGGTCACGGAAAGATCTCAATCCATGGCTCTCCTCGCTCTTGGTTGTTCCCCGGTTCCGCAACCGGGGAATCGGACAGGAACTCGTCCGTGCGGTCATGGTGCGGGCCGGCCAGCTCGGGTTCGACCGGCTCTACCTTTTCCTCGGCCGGAAGAGGAGGGGCAGGCTCGAGCGTTATTATACGAAAAGAGGCTGGGAGGTTATTGATAATGCGGAGGATAATGACGGCTACAACACAAAAGTTCTGCAATATCGCTTGTCTCAAGGCATCTGATAATTATACTGCGTGAAGACCTTCTCGCAGGTATCCGCCACGTCCCTGTCGTATAGTTTTCCCTTGTTGGACGTAATTTCCTCCAGGGCTTTGTCGATTCCGAGCGCGGCGCGGTACGGCCGGTCGGAGGCCATGGATTCGACAACGTCGGCAACGGCCAGAATACGCGCGCCGATCAAAATATTATCGCCCGTGAGGCCGAGGGGGTAGCCGGAGCCGTTGCACCGTTCATGATGCTGGTATACCAGGTCCGCCAGGGGCCAGGGGAACTCCATGGATCTCAGGATGTCGTATCCGATCCGGGGATGCGTTTTCATGAGCTCGAACTCCAGGGAGGAGAGGCGGCTCGGCTTGCTTAAGATTTCGCTCGGTATTGATATCTTGCCCAAATCATGGATGACGGACGCCATGAAGATTCCCTCAACCTCAATTTCGGGCAGGCTCATCTTTTCCGCTATGGTTTTGGCCAAGTCCGCAACGCGCCGCTGATGGCCTGCGGTATAGGGGTCCCGCGTCTCAAGGGTCTGCGCCATGGCCTGGACGATGCCGTTGATCGCCTTTTTTATCTTATGGTAGGAGTCGTTTAATTTCGATTCGAAATCGACCCGGTCGGTATCGTTTCTGAGAATGATGACCGACCCGACCTTGGCTCCGTTGATGTCTTTGATGGGTGAAATGGTGAAATTGATCGGAACTTTATTCCCGCTTCTGGACATGAAATAATAATAGGATATGTCGTTCGCTTGGCCGCCGTTGCTACTATCTATGCCGTGATATTTTAATTTAATGATTTCATTAAACCGTTTGCCGACGATCTTGTCGATGGTCAAGTCCATGAATCTTTCAGCGACGGGATTTGCATAGCTGAGCCGGTCAGAGGTGTCAAAAACCATGACCGCGTCGCCTATGCTGTTTAATACCGTAAAAAACCTAAGCTCGTTTTCTTTAAGCTTCTCCTCCATCTCATGGCGCAGGAGGGCCATATCAATGGCCGATTTCAGCTCCTTTTTATCAATCGGCTTCACGATGTAGCCTGAAGGGTTCGTGGCCAACGCGCGCTGCACGGTGAGCGTGTCCGACGATGAGGTAATGTAGATGACCGGCGTACGGTATATTTCATTGATCTGTCTGGCCGCGTCGATGCCGTCAATCTCTCCTTCGAGGATGATGTCCATTATCACAAGATCAGGATTTGTGTGAGCCACTTCCCGTATCGCCTCTTCGCCGGTTGAGACGATAGTGCTGATTGAATGCCCTATATCGTGGACGAATTTATTCACGAGAAGTATTGTTGTTTTTTCATCTTCTACGAGCAGGATTTTTTTAGTCATATATTTTTCATAAAAGTAAGGCCATATTTTAACTGGGGAATTTGATTTTATAAAAAACCGACTAAGCGTCCGGTATTTAATTATAAAGATATACAATTATAACAAAAAAGTCTGAATATAGATATAATTTTTTATTTTTTTTAAAAAAATTAGAATTAATGCTTTAATTTTGCTCCCCCATCCCCTCCGTAGGCGAGGATGCGCATCCTCGCCTACGGAGGGGAGCAAAATTTTTAAAGAATTAACCCTAAAAATAAATTGAATTTTGGATTAGAGGTTGATTAATAACCGCATAAATTGTTTTGAGGAATTATTATGTACAGTCTTGGCATCAACATTGGGTCTTCAAGCATCAAGATCATTTTACTGAAGAATCAAGAGATATACTGGAAAGCGGTCGTCGCCCATGAAGGAAACTTCATGGAATCGCTGAAGAATGTTTTATCGGACCGGCACGTTCCGGAAAATGTCGCCTCCCTGGTAACCGGCACGGAAGGCCGTTATCTTCTCAACATGAACAATGTGCTCGAATCGATATGCATCGAGAAAGCTCTTGATGATCTGGATCTCAAGGTTGACGCCGTCGTGTCTCTGGGTGGAGAGAATTTTGTCGTATATACGATCGATAAAGATTCCAAAATGCTAACCAGCTTTGCCGGTAATAAATGCGCTTCCGGAACCGGCGAGTTCTTCAAACAGCAGCTGGGCCGGATGGATCTGCGGCTGTCTGATGTCGAGCGTATGCCGGAGAACGCGCAGGTATGCCACATGTCCTCCCGCTGCTCGGTTTTTATGAAAAGCGACTGTACGCACAAGCTCAATAAAGGCGAGGCGACCAAGGCGGACATTGTTCTGTCTCTTTCGGACGTCATGGCGACCAAGGTGGCTGATTTTCTGAAACGCGCCAGGATAAAAAAGGGGAGGGTGCTGCTCGTCGGCGGCGTCGCCCGTAACCGATACATAGTCGAGTTCGTGAGAAACAAGCTCCCCGGTATCGAGTTCATTATACCGGAACAGGCCCCCTATTTCGAGGCATACGGCGCCGCGCTTTTGGCCAGTACCTCGGGAAGCCCCTTCCCTCCGCCGGGCAATCTCCTTAAGCCCCAGCAGATTGAATTCGCCCGGTACAAAAGCCTTACAACCGCCGAGGGAAGGGTCACGTATCTGAAATCGAGGCGGGGGAAGGCAAAGCCGGGCGGGGAGTATATTCTCGGCGTGGACGGCGGCTCCACCACCACCAAGGTCGCGCTCATCGACATGGAGACCGATGATATAGTTGCCTCCCACTACGGACGGACTCACGGCGACCCGGTCAACGCACTGAAGGAGTGCCTTACTGCGGTCAAGAAGCAGCTCAAAAGCCAGATCGGCGACGCAGCGATAACCATATCCATCGCTTCCACGACCGGCTCGTCGCGGGAGATACTGGGCGTGTTCCTCGAAACGCCTGCCGTGTACAACGAGATCATCGCCCATGCGGTCGGCACCACCTACTTCAAGCCGGATATCGATACCATTTTCGAGATCGGCGGCCAGGACGCCAAGTACGCGCTTCTCAAGAACAAGGTTCCGATAGACTACGCCATGAACGAGGCCTGCTCCGCCGGGACCGGTTCCTTCCTCGAGGAATCCGCGTCCGGCGACCTCAATATCACCGACGTCCGGGATATCGGCGATATAGCCGTGCGGGCCAAGGGACCGCTCAAGTTCGGAGAGCAGTGCTCGGCCTTCATCAACTCGGATATCCGCAAGGCCATTCAGCTGGGCGCGGAGCCGGAGGATATTACCGCCGGGATCATCACCTCCATCGTATCCAATTATCTGAACCGCGTCGTGGGTAACCGGACCATCGGCGATAACATCGTGCTTCAGGGCGGCGTCGCCCTCAACAAGGCCGTACCCCTGGCCTTTGCCATGCTTATGGACAAGGATATAACCATCCCTCCTGACCCGGAGCTTTTGGGGTGTTTCGGCGTGGGGATACTGGCCCGGCAGAAGCTCCGGGACGGGCTCATCGACAAAGGAAGCTTCAATATCGACGATATACTGAACACGCAGATAATCTACGAGCGCGAGTTCCGGTGCAAGGCCTGCGAAAACGAGTGCCCGATCCGCGTGCTTACGGTGAACGGCCGCAAATACATGTTCGGCGGACGGTGCAATAAATACGCCAATATGAGAAAGAAGAAGAAGATCGACGAAGCCGGGATATTCAATTATATAGAAAAAAGGGAGCAGCTTCTTTTTAACGAATGCGCGCCGAAAAAAGAGGATTTTGTTAAAAAACGGGATTTTATAATCGGTGTGCCCAGGGCTTTTTCCGTGTATACCCTCTGGCCGCTCTATTCAAAGTTTTTCCACTCGCTCGGCATCGAGGCGAGACTATCGGACGAAATCTCCCATGATGGGATTGCCCGGACAGAGGGCTCCTACTGTTTTCCTGCCGAGATCGCGCACGGAGCGGTTCAGAACTTATTGGATTCTAGGCTCGATTACATATTCGTGCCTCATTTCCGCGATCTGGAGAGCTACGTCGACAATGTGCACGCCAACTTCTGCCCCATAACCCAGGCGCTGCCGTATTACATCAGAAAGGCCTTTCCGGAGATCGATGAGAAGAAGTTTCTCGCCCCGGTTGTGAGCTTCAAGTTCGGGAAAGAAAAGGCCCTGGAAGGCTTCGTCGCGATGGGGCCGCAGCTCGGCGCCACAGAGCGGGAGATACGGCGCGCTTTCGACGTCGCCTGCCTGAAGCAGCAGGAATTCTGGGACAAATACCGGCAGATGGGGATCGAGGCATACGGCCGGGCCGCAAAAGAAGGCCATCCGGTTATCGCCATCCTCGGCAGGCCGTACAACGCCTTTACCCGCGACGCGAACATGGGCATTCCCCTGAAGTTTACCACGCGCGGTTATTCCGTCATCCCCTTTGACATGCTTCCCTTTGAGCAGGCGCACATATTCGACAACATGTACTGGTACTACGGGCAGCAGGACATGAAGGCGAGCGTTCTCCTGAAAGACGAGCCGAACGTCTACATCACCTACATTACGAACTTCTCGTGCGCGCCCGATTCATTCATGCTCCACTACGTGAAATGGATCATGGGAACAAAGCCGTTCCTGGTGCTTGAGCTTGATTCCCATTCCGCGGACGCGGGGATCGACACGAGGGTCGAGGCGTTCCTGGACATCATAGAAGGCTACCGGTCGAAGATCGACGAGATACATGAAGAGCGGTACGACAACAATTTACGCTTCATCAACAACGGCAGGGATCCGCTCCACCTGGTGGATATACGCTCCGGCCGGAAAATAGAGATTTTCGGAAACGATCGGGTGAAGATGCTCCTCTCGAACATGGGCCGGCTCTCCACCGAGCTCCTGGCTGCGTCCGTGCGCGCTGCGGGCGTCCGGGGCGAGGCCATGCCCCTTCCCGACACCTACACCCTGCAGATGGCGCGCAACCACATGTCCGGAAAGGAGTGCCTTCCTTCGCAGCTGGTTCTGGGAAGCGCGCTTAAATATTTTTCTTCGGATAGATACAACCGGGAGGACATCTATCTCCTGTTTGTGCCGACGACAACCGGGCCCTGCCGCACCGGCCAGTATTTTGTTTTTTACGAGAATCTTTTCAAGGACTTGAGGCTTCCGAACGTCGTTGTGGTGACCCTGGATTCCGACAACTCGTACAACGAGCTCGGAAAAAATTTCAGCAAGAGCGCGTGGTGGGGTCTCTCGGTCGCGGATTATATGAAGGATATTGAGACCTCGCTCCGGACCTGCGCGGTGGATCCTGCTGCGGCGATCGCGAAATACGACGAGCTCTGGCAGGAGCTTGTCGACATCACGGAGACCGATATCGCCAATGTCCTCCCCGCCCTCAGGCGAATTGCGGAAGAGATTTCCCAGATACCGCTCAGGCGCAGGATCGACGAGTGCCCCAAGGTTCTCATCGTGGGCGAGATATACGTGCGACGCGACGATTTCGCCGTTGACGAGCTCATCCGGATGTTTGCCCGGCGCGGGATCATTGCCAAGGTTTCGGGCATAACCGAGTGGATCTATTACTGCGATTATATGAGGAAGCATGATATTGTGAAGAGATGGGGGCTCATTCCCTGGTACAAAAAGCTCTTCTGCAAGGAATTGCGGGAGCTTCTTTTATGGGAGATCGATAAGCTGTATAAGCACAGCGTGGAAAAGAAGATCAGGAATGTGCTTGCCGCGACCGGCCTCGTACCCCGCATGCCCCACGATATGGACCGGATAATGGGCAATGCCAATACGCATTTTGTGACCGACGAGCTGTATTCCGAGATATCCGTATCAAGCGGCGTTGCCTCCACCGCCATGATGGAGGATTATTCCGGCATCGTGAACATATCGCCCTTCGCCTGCCTTATCGGCAGGGTGATCGAGGGACTCGTCACCCCCTGGGCGCGGGAGCGGCGGTTCCCGACGATCTCGGTGGAGATAGACGGCGATATTCTCCCGCCCGGCATTGTAAACAAGCTTGAGATATTCATGCTCAACGTGCTCCGGTTCAGGCATCATCCGCACATCGCGGAACTGGTGGAGCGGGACGGAGAGAAGGTCGTGTCCCTGGATAGAAAGATAATCAAGGCGTGAGAGGCGGGGCTTAACGGTTTATCATCTCCACGATCTTTTTCACCTCCTGGGAGGAGTCCTTGTCTATCACCAGGATCTCGTCGCCGGCTTCAACAACGACGATGTTTGACAGCCCCACGACCGATACCCTCCTGTTTTCCGTGAACACCGAGCAGTTGTTCGAGTTGAGGAAGATCGTCCGGTCCGACTCCGGGGAGCGGTTGTTGTTCTTGTCGGACGGCACTATGTCGTCGATCGACTTCCAGCTTCCCAGGTCGGTCCAGCCGAAGTCTCCCGGTATCACGACCCGGTTGATAGCCTTTTCCAGAATGCCGTAATCGATTGAAACCGGGTCCACGGAGTTGAATATCTTTTTCTTTATCTCCCCTGCGCGCCCGTCATTGGATGCGATCTCCGAAGCGGGAAGCCCCGCGAGGGGCTGAAACGCCTTCACGTGATCAGGGAGGAGGATATCATACTGCTTAAGCAGAAGCGAGGTCTTCCATATGAAAATGCCGCTGTTCCAGTAATATTTCCCGGATTCAAAGTACTCGCGGGCGCGCTCCATATCCGGCTTTTCGACGAAGGAATCGATTTCAAGGACAGGGCCCGCACCCTTCCCGGCCTTAATGTATCCATACCCGGTCTCAGGATAAGTCGGCTTTATGCCGATGGTAACAAGCCGGCCATGCTCGGCCTCGGTTACGGCCAGGCGCAGAATCCGGACGAACTCGGCGTTATTTTTGATATGGTGATCGGCGGGAAGCGATATCATTATCAAATCGTCATAGAGCTTCCGCAGATACAGGGAAGCATACAGTATCGCGGCAGCCGTGTTTCGCGGTCGGGGTTCGGCGAGCACGGTGCCGGGTATTTTGAATTTATTCATCTCTTTGTATGAGAGGCGCTCGTGCCGTTCAGAGGTGACAATGATGATCCTCTCCGGCTCGAGCGGCAGGAGGCGCTGTATGGTCTCCTCAAGAAGGCTCCCCCGGCCCGAGAGATTGTGAAACTGCTTCGGCTTGTCGTCGCGGGACAGCGGCCAGAGCCGGGTCCCCGCTCCGCCCGCGAGTATTATCGGTATTACTATCATGGTGGTTCCGGAATTCTATAGAATATGCAGAATATGTCGATTCAGCATAGGGATATGTCAAGGATTATTCGACCTCACCCCCCTGCCCCCCTCTCTTATTAAGGAGAGGGGGGCAGGGGGGTGAGGTCAAAAGCGGGGAAATGATAGCTGAATAACGGGAAAACGGGAGCTTCATTTTAGTTTAAATAAAAGTTAATGCATTAACCTTTTTTTATTGCAATTCACATTATACAAGTCATACAATATCCCTTTAGTCTGGCGTACAGCACGCACCATTTTGATCGCGGGGGCACCGGCGTTGGCGGAGGAAAAGAGCTTTCTACAATCAATCAAGCTTGAGATCAGCAGAAGCTTCAGGCTCGTCCCTTATGAGAGGCTGTCGTTTCATAAGATTCTGGGGATTCTGAAATCGGATGTCGGGATGAATATCCTCATCAGGGAATTGGATAAGGGGCCGGTCATCAGGCAGAGCGCCGTATCCACGCTCGTCAGATTCGATACTCCGGAGGTGCTTGCCGCCTGCGTCGCCCTGCTTAAAAAGCATATAACCGATGAAGAGAAGATCATGATCCTTGACCTGGTAAGCAGGTGCGGCGGCGAAACGAACATCAAGGATATCATCGCATTCATCGAATATCACGAGGATAAACAGCCCTCCCTTGAGGTCATCACCAAGGCTTATGAAGTCATCAGAAAAATCGGCGCCGGTTCCGATGAGGCGCTGAAGTTTTTAACCGCAAAAGCCCATTCCGATAAGCTGGATACCAACTTCAGATCCCTCGCAATTGAATCCCTTGCCCCGTTTAAGCCGATCGGCCTCTTTGAAGAGGTGCTCAAAAAGTGCGATGATGCCCTGTGCCATGCCGTATATAAGGCCGTTTACCTGCTCGTGGTTGAGCTCGTTGACAAGGCCCAGCTGCTCAAAACCGACGACGACCGGCTGTTCACCTATTCGCCGGACAGCGAAGACAAAATCATGCTGGATATCAGGGTTCTCCTGGGGAAGATGACCGGCTTTTTCGATTCCTATTCCAACAGGACGAAGATAGCCTTTATCTGCGCGATGATGGCCTGCAATCACCGGGAGCATCTGATCTATATAATGAAAGCCCTGACTTCGAATGACGCGGACCTGGTGAACAGGGTGCTCTACTCCCTGAATCAGAATATCGTCCGGCTGAGGGACCCGGACAAGCTTTTCAGAAATCTGATCGCCATATCCACCGAGCTTTACCGGTTCAACGAATTGATCGTGGATGTGTTCGTACGGTATTTCAGCAGGCCAGTCGACACCAGGGGATTCCATCTTCTTAAAGACAAGCTCTTCGGTTATATTGTCGTCACGCTTGAAGCCTATTTCGAAACCTACCGGAAGGAATTCATGATCACCGACGTGATTGAAAAAGGCCTGCCGGAGAGTTTTCAGAGGATACGGAGATTTATTTTAAACAACGGCAATCCTGAATTGAAGAAGGAGATAGCCGCCTATCTCGCCCAGGACGATCTGACGCCTGTCAAGGATCTCCTCGCCGTCATGTCCAAGAGAACGACCTTTGTGGAGGATTCCGATACGGAGGACCTGACGCTCTTTATCGAGGTTTTATTGGACAAGGACCGCAAATCGCGTGAAAACTCGGCGCGGCGTATCGAGGATCTTAATTTTGAGAAGCTTTATTTACGGAACAGGATCGTCAGGTTGTGCAGGATGATCGGACTGTTGAAAATCAACGAAGCCGCTTCCGTGCTGGTCAACATCTACAATTATCTGAAGAAGTATCCGGACCGGGAGATACTTGAAGCGGTGATGCACACCCTTTCAATGCTCAACTATTCCTATATGCTCGGCGAGATCGAGGTGATGATGACCGCCGGAAGCGGAGAGGATCCGAAAAACGCCCTCCGCATCCTGTCGCTGTTTACCGAACAGCGCTCGCTCAACATCCTGCTCGAGTTCCTGAAAAATCATATCACCGACGAATCGGGGATCGTTGAGGGCGCGCTGAACATCCTGATCGAGCGGGAGATCAGCGGCAATATCACCGCAAGCCAGACATTCAAAGGCCTGATCGCCTCAAACGGGAATCCCGCCGTTCGCAGCCTGGCGGTTCTGGGGATCGGGGAGTGCGGCTTCGACGCCGATATCGATTATCTGAATGAGCTGTTCTATAAAATGAATCATGATGAATCCAAGGACGCCATCGTCCGCGCCATTGCCAGTATAATAACGCGCAGCACAAGCTACAACAAGCGCCAGCTTATGCACTATCTTCAGGAATATCTTAAAGATCCCGGCATAAAGGTGCGGATATATTCCTGCCTCATTCTCGTCCATCTCGGCAACCGGGAGGCGCTCCGCTCCATCCGAGACATGCTGATTATTAAAAATAAGGCCATCCAGCGGGACATTCTGACCATTCTGGGGGATTTGAGATCCATTGAATTTTCCTTCTTTCTGCTGTCTCTCTTGAAGGAAGAATACGGGATATCGAAGGATATCATTCCCGTGATCGTCAAGCTGCCGGAAGAAGACATGAGGGAGATCGACGCCTATATAGTCAATATTTTCCGGAAATACGAGGCTCCGGCTATGGAAGGAGTGCAGCTCCAGCCCGGGGAGCCGAGCGAAATAGCCGTCAGCGGCGTCAAAACAGAAAAGGTCACCATCGTCAATATCGTCATCCCGGAACAAAGCCGGCGGGCCGGCGGCCTGAACATACCGGAGCTGATCAACTTAAACCTGAGAATCAAAGCGCTCATCGCCTCTGCTCTCGCGGGCAAGAGCGGCGTGATAATCAAGATGTCCAACGACAACATCGTCGCCTATTTTTCCGACGCGAAATCCGCGGCAGAGGCTTCGATCCAAATATCCCGCAATATGGATGCGTTCAACTCCGCGAGGATCGTCGAGCACCGGATCGATGTATACACCCAGATATTGACCGAAACAGTCAAGATCATAAACGACGAGATCATTGAATTCCCGATCCGGCAGGGGATACAATTGCAGAATTTTCCCCTGAAAAATAAAATCGCCGTCGACGCTGCGACCGCGGAGATCATCAACAGCGCATACAGCGTACGGGAGATCCCCCGGCTTGTCGTGTCCGCCGCAGGATACGCGGTGAGCCTGTTTGAGCTCCTGGCCCCGGTCAACTTCCTGCGCGTTGTCGAGCGGATCATGGCGGCCCTCAAGGAAGAGGGGGACAAGCATGAGCAGATGCAGAAGCAGGTTGAAGACCAGCTCAAGAGGATGAAGCAGGAGCGGAGGGCGGCACCCTCGATGGTGATCGCCCGGGAGCTGGACAGCCTGGGTCATACCCTCCAGAACCAGCTTGATGAGATCGACCGGTATGTTCAGAAAAGATCCACCGACCGGGAGCTCATCAAAAACGTCCGGAAGATGCTGTCCAACGTCCACAACCTGTACAAGGTGGAGATATCGAGGATTATAATTGACTAGTGGAACACACTTTCACGCGCTCATGCCCCCCAAACCCCCCAGTGGGGGGCTTACGTTCACCAGTCCATCGGCTCCACGCTCTCCAAAGAGACAATGTATATGTTTATTAGCTTTAACACTCATTTGAATAGGAGCTTTCAAGTCCCCCTCCGGGGGATTTAGGGGGCATGCTATTATGAGATGTTTGTATCGTGTGATTTCATCTGTAGATGTTGTGAGGCACAATTGCGTTCTTATTTTTCCTTAAGCCTGTTGCTTAAGTACAGCTTGTGCTCGATTAAGCCGACCGAATTGGCGAGAAAAAACCTGTCGTTTTTATACCGGAGAAGAATTCCATACTGTTCGCTCGCGGTCTTGTAATCTTCGAGCTTGAAGGCGCATTCCGCAAAATAGTAGTGGAACGATTTGTCGTACTCGCCCCGCGTGTCGATCGATTTCAGGAGCACGAGCGCCTTGTAGTATTCTTCCTGCTTGAAATGGATCTTCGCCCTGCCCAGCACTGCGTTGGGGAAGCGGTGGTTGATGTTCAGGCACGCGTCATAGTATTTCTTCGCCACCTCCATCTGGTTTCGCTGCAAGAAAAGGTCGCCGATCAGGACATAGGTGTCGAGCGCCCTCCGGTTCCTCTTAAGCGCCTCCCGGTAGTATTGTATGGCGTCGTTGTCTCGCTTCCAGTGCTGGTAAATCCCGCCGACCTGAAGATAGACGCCGTAGTATTCCGGGACCACGGCTGCCGCTTTTTGGAAATTGAGGAGCGCCTTTTTCAGATCGTCGAGATGGAGGTAACAGCTCCCCAGGTTGTACCGGAACGGAAAAAAGAGAGCGGACTTTTTGAGCGCTTTGTGCAATATCTGCGCCGCTCCGGAGAAATCCCCCGCTTCCATAGCCGCGGCAGCCCGGTTATTTTCCTGCGCAAGCCTGCTTTCGCCGGTGCAGTAGGCGAGTCCATTCTTAAAATAGATTTTATCCTTGGGCTCAGCCTCCGTCGGATTCTCATGCGCGAGCTTGAGCAGTCGCTGCAGGTTATAAAATTCGTTTTCCGCGTAAGCGGGCGAGATCAGAATGAGCGCTGCCGTGCAACAGAGCAAAAGGATACAGCTCCTCCCCCTCCCTTGATGGGAGGGGTAAGGGGAGGGTGAACTTTGGCATGCAAAATTACTTGGTTGCTGTAAATTCATCACCCCCTCCCCAACCCTCCCCCATCTAGGGGGAGGGGGCAAATTTTTAATACAGATGGCAGGCGACTTTCGCGTATCCGATCCGCCGGTACGCGGGATACACCGACCTGCATATTGTCATCACGTACGGGCAGCGCGGGTGGAAGTGACACCCCGGCGGCGGATTTTCCGGGGAGGGGATCTCGCCCGAGATCACCGCAAAGCCGTGCTTCACCGGCTTTACAGCCGGGATCGATTTCATCAGGCTCTGCGTATAGGGATGCAGGGGCCGGGAATACAGCCCTTCCGTTGTGTTTCTCTCGACGATCCTGCCCAGGTACATGACCACGATTCTATCGCTGACATGCTCCACGACCGCCAGGTCGTGGGACACGAAAAGATAGGTGAGCCTGAGCCTCTTCTGGAGGTCTTTCAGCAGATTCAGTATCTGCCCCTGTATGGACACGTCCAGGGATGAGACCGGCTCGTCGAGGACGATGAACTTTGGGTTCAGGGCCAGGGCCCGTGCAATGCCGATGCGCTGGCGCTGGCCACCGCTGAACTCATGGGGGTACCGGCCCCGGTGCGCCCTCTCCAGGCCCACCAGGTCGATGAGCTCCTCGAATTTTTTGTCGATCCCGGTCCGGCTCATCGCGGTATGGATCGCCAGGGGCTCGGTTATTATTTTTTCAACGGCCATGCGGGGGTTGAGGGAGGAGTAGGGGTCCTGAAAAACGATTTGCATGTTTTTTCTGAATTCGCGCAGCCGCGCCCTTTCAAGGCCGCTCACCCTGGTGCCGCCGATGCTGATAAAGCCGGCGTCCGGCTCGATAAGCCGCAGAATCGAGCGCGCAGCGGTCGTCTTCCCGCTCCCGCTTTCGCCCACCATGCCGAGGGTGCGGCCTTCCGGAATCGAAAACGAGATATTGTCCACGGCCCGGATGGTCCCCGGCCTCTCGAACAAGCCGGCTTTCCGGGTTTTGAAGAATTTGGTCAGGTTGTCGACCGTGACCAGGTCCGGTTGAGAGGATTTTTTCGTGGTCATAATTATCTGAGTTAGGCGATTTTTTTCATCCCCCTCCCTCGATGGGAGGGGCTAGGGGAGGGTGATTAGATTAGAGCTTTTTTCACCCCCACCCCGGCCCTCCCCCATCAAGGGGGAGGGAGGTTCTGAAATAAGTTTATTATAAACGGCCGGGTTTGATTATTGTCAAGACTATTTGGGAGTGAAGGGGGATTGCAATTGAGAATGGCTGAGGGTGCGCACTCCGAATTTTTTATAAATAATAGCAATTTCTATTGACATAAAAATATTTATCATTTACATATAAAAAAATAAATCATATACCAAAGGATTAATTATTAGTCATCGTCATTCCAGTGTTATTGGCAGTTACATCAATCTAAATTAGAAAAAATAAATTTTAAAAGGGAGGTGTTGTTAGTCATGCGCAGAAAATATCATCTATTCTTATTAATATCTTTAATATCCAGTATTTTTATTATAAATTGCTCTTCGATTAAGCCTTTAATTAACAATCCGGTCACACTAAAAAATGAAACCTGGAAAATAAACATAATGCAATTGGACGCCGGCCCCGATACTTTCGCTAAATTTGCAAGGACTTATATAGTAGTGAAGCCGACCAATACGATTGCGGAAAAAATTATGACCGCTGCTCGAGTAGAAAATCCCAATATAAATCCGCAGTATTCAAACAATGGATTTATATGGATGCTTATGACCGTGCGTAACCTTGATAAGGTCGAGCGCAGTCTTGATTTTTCCAGAGTGAGATTAATATCCGACAATTATGTCATAAATCCGGAAATTATTGACTTTTCGCTGTTTCAGGAAGGATTGTTATTTTTCAAAATAGACTATATCCAAAAAATTAAACCTGATAAAACTTTTTCAATGTATTTAATATTCGAATATGATAAAGGTCATTTCCCTTATAAAATAATCTATGATAACCAGATTGCCGGTAAGATTTATGATAAAATGGAAGTTGCTATCCCTGAGAATAAATAATAAAAGAATATCTGATAGGAGCGTACCGTATATGATTACTAAACAAATGAAAAAAACCGCGATGTTAGTGTTGGGGTCAGCGATAGTTATTTTAGGCTTATCCGGATGCGGCTCTCTGATGCGTGCATCCGCAGGCGGAGACGTTGAAAATATCCAGTATTACCTTCAAAAGGGGGAAAATATCAACGGCGTTGATAAAAGCGGTTTTACCCCCCTCCTGTGGGCGGTATATTACGGGCACGAACAAGCTGTTGAGTTTCTCATTAAAAAAGGGGCGGACATAAATTATAAGATACCCAAGGATTTCGGCGATCTCCGGACCGGGTCTACGCCGCTCATGCTTTCCTCATATTACCAAAATGCGAATATAATCAAAACATTGTTGAAGCACGGCGTGAATAAGAATATCGCCAATGCGAATAATGAAACGGCTCTATCAATTGCTCAAAAATATAATTTCGTGGCCGGAGAATTGCTGCTCTCATCCGACAGGGAAGGGAAGAAATATGATGAATACGCCTTTATTAAAAATATAACCATTCAGATGAATAACGGGAGTAATGTTTTCGGGAAAGTCATCAAACAGGATGCGAACAGTGCACAGGTAAAAACTGATGCGGGAGTCGTTAAATTAAACAAAGAAGACATAATATTCATGAGAATTGATGAGTGATTATTAAAAACAAAGTAACCCTCGCAAGCCATATTTCGGGGGTTACGTGTTTTTATCCGCTTCTGTAAAAATGCCCTGCAGTTTCTCATAAGTACTCCTTTAATTCATCCAATATGCTCTTTTTCACCTTCAAGGTTATTGTTTTGTTATAGGTCTGAAATTTAACCGTCATTTCCTTGGCGCTCTTTATCTTATTCCGGGTATCGGCCGCAATAATGAATTTGCCATTAATTCGATATGTTTTGTCGAAGTCGAATGAATTCGGCTTCTGGCGATATCTATGATCATATGGACCTATATAACTCACCCCTCCTTTTTCCATACTAATCTCACTCTTAGAATCATTGATTTTCAAATCGTAACTTGCATTATCAATAATAAATGACGCCTGTTTACAAACGCCCGGGTCGCCGATAAAATTTGCTATTATAAATTCACACTCAACAGGGGTAATTTGACTTGGTATCTCCCGCAATAATTTTATGATAAGCTTGTGATTAACCGATTCTGAGAAAGCGGTAAAGACAAACGACTCGTATGGTTTTTTGTCGATGGTCAACATCTCTCTTTCGACGGTGCTGCAGCCGATTGAAACCAGGAATGATAAAATAATCAATGTTATAGCTATTTTATTATATTTCATATTCGCTCCTTTTATTCATTCCCCATTCCGCCTCCGAAAGCGGCGGAATAGGGAAATCATTACTCAGTGAGTTCTGCAGCAAGTCCATTCTTAATTATTCTGGAGTGTCAAGATTTTTTCGATCATTAAACACGCCTTACTTCAGTGTCTACTGACTGACACTGGCCGCCACTCCGGTCGGGGGCTGTATATAACAGAGCGACCCCCACGAGTCAACCGCTTTTCCTGTGCTGGTGGTCGTTGTAAGAGAGGATTCTGTATCGCCCCCCTGCTTTATCGACTGGATGATGTCCGCGTACGTATAATCAGGGTTATAGGCCTTCAGGATCGCTGCAAGGCCTGAAACATGGGGAGCAGCCATGGAGGTGCCGTCTGCGACTTTGTAAGAAATATTATTGAGCGCCATAGCCGTGATATTGAAATAGAAAATACCGACTCCGTAATAAGTGTGAATGTTTGTTCCATCCGTGGTCAACTGGAATCCGACGGAACATGAACTTGTTGTGCAGGATGTTATATCGTATATTGCCCCAATTGGGACCGCGCTGCTGCCAGAATAGTTCAATAGCTGGGTTCCGCCGGAGAAAGGATCGCCGCCGCTGGTATTATAGTTTACGTTGATGTAGTCCCAGGAGGGTTCAACATCAACAAAACCCAGAAACATTAGATGCGCCTCATCATTACCTGATAGATTGAATTCTTTATATGCCTTTGCATCAAGATTGTTGCCGTATGCTTGTGAAGGCCAACCTGGCGGAATCACCAGCATGTCTGTAGGTCCATACCCGAAATCGTAGTCGATTAATCTTACCCAACCGCCATTCATTATCCAGTTTGTAGAAAAATTTTCATCGATAACAGTATCCGTCCCCGCATAGGCGCTCAAAATATTGGTGCCCGGCGCTCCCACGTCGACACTGGTGCTCCCGTAATTGGAGAAGGTCGCCCGGCTGTATGCTTGATCCAGTGCTGCCACGCAGAGCAGATTGTCCTGAGTAAATTCGCACGGGTAAACGTCATTATATCCATTTCCGGTGTTGTTAAGATTCTGGCCAATGCCTGACGCATCGCCGTTTCCCGCTGCGGTAACCACGACCACGCCATTGGTACGGGCGGTATCTATGGCGCCGGAAAGAGCAGGATCATCAATCGATCCTCCGAAGCTCATATTGATCACCTTGGCACCATTGGTTACTGCAAAATTGATCCCGCTGACTGCCCAGGCTGTAGTACCCATGCCTGCGGCATTCAAGATACGCACCGCCATAATGCTTGCCTCCCAGCACACGCCCGCGGTACCCAAGCCGTTGTCTCCCTTGGCCCCAATGGTTGCCGCCACATGGGTGCCGTGGCCCGCCAGATCCATGGGGTCGTTATCGTTGTCGACGTAATCATATCCGTGATTGGGGTAACTGGCCGGAACGCCATTCCACATATTGGCCGCCAGATCCTGGTGGTTGTAATTGACGCCGGAATCTACGACTGCGACGATCACGGTGCTACAATCATGTTTTACGCCCCAGGTGTTTTCCATGTTCATGTCCTTGCCTGCGGTCCCGGGATTATGCGTAGGCCCTGAGGGTGGGTAGTACGTCGCGTTCGTAATGGTCTGACCCGTATTATGGAGCCCCCATTCCTGATTGTAAGAGGGATCAGTGGACGCCAGTGTCGCATGATAGATATAGTTTGGCTGTGCGTACTCCACGGATGGGTCATTTTCGTACTTATTAAGGGCATCGGCTATGCTTTCGCCTTTGGACAGGCGTACGTGAACCAAACCGGGCCTGCCGAATTCTTTAAGAAAGGTGCCGCCCCTGGCCTGTATTGAAGCGCGACGGGTGGCGTATGTAATATTTTTTTTGTATTGAACCAGGACTTCGTCTTTTACATAATTACTTTTCTTTAGTAAGTACGCTCTTTTCCATGAGGAAAAATTGGCAGCTGAATAGACAGCCATGACGGTCAGAGAAACGATAGCCACGGTTATAAAGAATATCAGTTTCATGCTTAAAACTTTTTTGAGTATCGATTTCATGGCATTTCCTCTTTTTAGTTAATAGTCTTGATTATTTGAGTTGAAGGCCGGCTCGTGCTCCCGCTGTTGAGGCCTGAATACCCGACCACCCTGATGTACCAAGTGCCCGGACCAGGTCCCAGGTTGATGGTAGTCATGGTTGGCGCCAGACCAGAAACCCAGGGTACATCCGCGTGCGTAATGCTTTCAAAACCGGTGTCGGGAATAGAGCTGGTACGGTAATACACGCGGTATCCGCCGCCTGATGAATTGACCGCTTTTTCCCGGTTTGCGGTCCAGGTCACGGTGCAAGGAATGGTCTCCGAATAGCTGCGCCTTTTCCCCGGGTCTTCGGCAGGGAAGCTTTTGCCTCCATTGGTATGGACCGCGACTACTTTGTATTGGTAAGCGGTGCCGGCAACCCCAGCGGTATCGTCATAGGTTGTGGAGCCCGTGGGGGTGGGGGTCAATAAGGTCTCGCCTCTGTACACCTCGTACCCGGTCGTATCCGCGGCAGGGTCCCAGTTCAGTCTCACGCGTGTATAAAAAGTGCCGTCGCTTGCCGTGAAATTTCCGGGCGCGGCAGTGCACCGGTAACCATTAACTACAGTGCTTTCCAGACCCGGAAGATCGGTAGCCGAATAAGCAATGACTTTGTAATAATATTTGGTACCGGCAATAGCAGTTGTATCGTTATATAACGATACGTTTATGGTATCTAAATCAGTATAACTTCCCGTTTGCGTCGTGCTGCGCAGGACATGATAGGTACTGGCGTTGGTGACATCAACCCAGTCCACCGTCACTTCAGTTCCATTGTTGTTACTCGCGGTGATTGTAGCCGGCGCGTTAAGTAAGGCGTATCCATCATCGTAAACATCGCTCTTGCCACTATTCACGACGGTTGGATCGCTCGTGGATCTCCATTCTGCCTCCACCTTATAGTAATATATCAGGCCTTGGGTTGCGGTCGTGTCATTATAGGAGGCGACGTTATTTTCGCCGAGCAGTAGTCCGTAGGTACCGGCCTCAGATTCGTCGCGGTACACCTTATAGAATCGGGCATTAGGAACCGCGTTCCAGGTGATTGTAACGTGGTCAGTAAAGCTTTCGGTGGCGGTCACGCCGGTAGGCTTGGCGAGCGATGCGGGAGGAACATCCGGCCCGGCAGACCCCGAAGACATCAGTGCGAGAGCGAGTCCACCGCCTCCACCGCCGCTTTTTTTACATGACGTTGACAACAAGATGCTGAAAACGAGGACCAATAGGGCAGAAAATATAGAGATTCTTTTACATTCCATAGGATACCCCCTCATTCATACATAAAAGTACTAATGGAACAGGGACGTTTAGCATGTCTTTTGCCATTTTTAATTAAAACTAAAATTTAAACTTTAAAAGTATATACGAACGAAATTGATATTTTTTAAAAATTTTTTAGAAAAAATAAAAAATTTTTCACTCCGCACGGACCAGATGGACTAATTTTTTTAAAATTTATTTAATTCCGTGCCCGAGTTGGATCAATGAAATGCTGAATCTAGTTTTAATTATTTTCTTATATTTTTAATCTTTTTTAGCTTATAAGCACGCATGTGTCAATAAGGAATTTTAGGTATAGTTATATAGGGAAAAATCCTTATTCGATTACGCATTTTGGTATACCTCGTAATTACCTCAATTTCATAGAATCTGATTCTACATTTACTTATACACCTGGGAATAATCCACGTCCCGGTAAGAAATTAATTTCAGCGAAAAACATAGAAAGATGTTTTATCCTTTCGTATAAGCACCCCTTCAGCCCCTCAATACCCTGCCCCCTTGTCCACAACGTTCACGAGAGGCCGTCCCTCAACGTAGCGTTTGAGGTTCTCTGTGAAAATGGGCCAGCTTCGCCGGAAATATTCCGGCGTATACCCGCCCATGTGCGGGGTAATGATCACCTGGTCCATGTCCCACAGCGGCGAGTCCGCGGGCAGCGGCTCCGTCTCAAACACGTCAAGTCCGGCGCCGCGGATCCTCCCGCTTCGGAGGGCCTGGACCAGGGCGGTTTCGTCCACTATGGAGCCCCGGCCGACGTTGATGAAATATGAGCCCTCCCGCATGGCTTCGAATTCCCGCGCGGTAAAGAGCTTTCGGGTGTCCGGCGTTGCGGGAAGGATAATTACCACAAAGTCGGCCTTGCCCAGCTCTCCGTGCAGGTGTTCCGGGCCGTACACGCGGGCGGCTGCGTCGGTCGACGCGATCGCATGCCGGCGTATTGCGGTGACCGTCATACCCAGGGATTGAGCCGCTCGCGCAAAGTGAGTGCCGATGGCTCCCAGCCCGACCACCAGGACGCGCTTGCCCGCGAGCTCAAACAGTGCATCCATGGTTTCCTTCCGCCACTCCCGCCGCGCCTGCGCCCGGACATTAAGATGCAGATTGCGGGCGAAGGCCAGCATCATCGAGAGGAGGTGTTCGGTTACGGAAACCGTGTGCACGCCGGAGGCATTGGTGACGGTCACTTCGCTCTCCCGGATTCCGGGAAAACGTTCGAGCCAGTCGACTCCGGCATACCAGTGATGGTACCACCTGAGCAGCGGCGCGCGGGCGAGAAGGGACAGAGAAACGTGCCGAACCGCTATTTCGACCCGGTCCAGATATTTTTCGACTGTGTCGCTCTTATCGGCAATGACAACCTCATAATTGGGCGCGATCGCGCGCACCCGGTCCAGCGCATCGCCGGGCAATTCTCCCTGTCCGAATCCGAGAAGCACTACGGGCTGCATAACGATCCTCCTTTGTGGTGTCGGGCTGCTTTTCGGTCTGCCTTCGTTCTCCGGATAAAATCCCTTTAAGGAAATAGCTCAAGCAGTTTTTTTAAAATTCATGAACGTTATTTTTATCATTGACGTTGGCCATGAAAAAGATTTATATCTGGCGCCACCGTGTACAATGTTGATCTGCTGATAAGCTGGAATTTCAGGCATATTGTAAATTATAGTAGAATTAATCAGTTTAATGCAGTAAATTTAAAGCAGGGATATAAACCCCTTGAAATACGTAGTCCGCGGGAGTTGTATTATGAAGACGAAAACCTTTGATTGCGTGGCCGTAGTGAGGAAGATACGAGATGCGAATTACGAGCGGTATAAGGATTTGTCGTTAAAAGAGTTCACGGAAAAATTATCCGAGGAAGCCCGGACCAGCGAGCTCTGGCGAAAATTTGTTGCGCCAAAAACAGGGACGATTACGGAGAGACAATAAGACTTAATGCCTGCTTTATTTCCCACGCGATGCGAACTATTACGGAATCTCATCGAATGATTTTTTACGCTATCGATTTAATACCTCCGTGTATCAAATCGACGGTGTGATTGATGCGAAACATGATACAGCCGCGGGTATTTGAAACGGATCACGGGTTCCAGGGTGAGTCCGGCGTCCGGAGCTATGACGCGATGATGCGCCGGTTCCGCGACAAGGGATGGCTGGTGACCGGCTCAATAATTGAATCGGGCATAAGCTCCGGGATTGGCCTGGAGATCGGGCCCGGACCCGGATATCTCGGGCTTGAATGGCTTAAACATACCGATGATACTGAATTGTATGCGGTGGATATAAGTTCCGGCATGATTAAGGTAGCTCAACAAAACGCGGCTGAATACAACATGAAGGGGAGAGCCCGGTATGTTTTGGGAGACGCAAAAAAAGCGCCCTTTGCCGACTCCATTTTTGACGCGGCTTTTTCGAATTATTCGCTGCATGAGTGGTCTGAGCCGGAATCAATCTTTCATGAAGTGCGCAGGGTATTAAAAAAGGGGGGAAGATTTTTTATCAGCGACTTCCGCAGGGATATTGATCTCCCGGTTGTATCATTCATGTATTATTCAACCCTGCCCGAAGAGATGCGCCCCGGTCTGATCGCATCGATAAACGCCTCGTACACTGCTGAAGAGATAACCGGAATAATTATGCAGGTGGATTTCCATAAATTTACGGTCAACGAGAGCCCGATGGGAATGGAGATTACCGGTGAGTCTTAGCAGCGCGCCCGTTCATGAAAAAAAACTTGACATAACGGTATGTCCCGGTGCTATGTTTCTTTTTATAGAAACATAGCCGGCTTTGTCATGAACAAGCTTAAGGAAATAGCGTGGGTTCTCGCCGATACTGATGATGAATACCTCATCGAGGAGTTTCTGCGGAGCATACTCACCAAATATGAAATTGACGAGATATCGTCCCGCTGGGAGCTGGTGAAGCTTCTGCACGGCGGCATGACCCAGAGGAAGATAGCCGAGCGCCTGGGCCTGAGCCTTTGCAAGATAACCAGGGGATCGCGTGAGCTTAAAAAAGCGAATTCGTCGTTCAAGACCATGATCGAACGATACGGGAAAAATATGAAAAAGCATCCTGCAAGCCTAAAGCAGGGAGAATAATTTTAGGAGAAGCGTATGCAGACAAAAGTATTTCTTAAAGAAAGCGAGATTCCGAAAAAGTGGTACAACATCGCGGCTGACCTGCCCAGTCCGCTCCAGCCGCCCCTGGGGCCGGACGGCAAGCCGGTTTCCCCGGACATGCTCGCCCCGGTCTTCCCGATGAACCTTATTGAACAGGAGGTAAGCCAGGAGCGATGGATCGACATACCGGAAGGCGTGCTCGAAATCCTGTACCGGTGGAGGCCGTCGCCCCTGCACCGGGCGCACCACCTCGAAAAAGCCCTGGGAACTCCGGCGCGTATCTATTATAAGAACGAAAGCGTGTCCCCGGCAGGCAGCCACAAGCCGAACACGGCGGTGGCCCAGGCCTGGTACAACAAGCAGTTCGGTATCAAGAAGCTTGCCACGGAGACCGGAGCCGGCCAGTGGGGGAGCGCTCTCGCCTTCGCCTGCTCGCTCATCGGTCTCGAGTGCAAGGTTTTTATGGTGCGGATCAGCTTTGAGCAGAAGCCGATGCGCAAGGTGATGATGCAGACCTGGGGAGCCACCTGCATCCCGAGCCCGAGCCCCGAGACGAAAGCGGGCCGCGATGTCTTAGAGAAGCACCCGGACACGCCCGGAAGCCTGGGAATCGCCATCAGCGAAGCGGTTGAGGCTGCGGTGACCGACCCGACCGGCCAGACCCGCTATTCCCTGGGGAGCGTGCTGAACCATGTCCTGCTCCACCAGACGATCATCGGCCTTGAGGCGAAGAAGCAGTTGAAGAAAATCGGGGAAAAGAAGGTGGATATAGTCATCGGCTGCGCAGGCGGCGGAAGCAATTTCGCCGGGCTCTCGTTTCCCTTTGCCAACGATAAGATACACGGGGCGGCAATCGATATCATCCCGGTGGAGCCGGCGTCCTGTCCGACCCTCACCAAGGGACCCTTTATATACGATCACGGCGATATAGCGAAAATGACGCCGCTCCTTCCCATGCATTCATTGGGACACAGCTTCGTTCCGGATTCGATCCACGCCGGCGGCCTGCGCTACCACGGCATGGCGCCGCTCGTATCGCAGGGGGTCGTGGAAGGGCTGTTCAGGCCCATGGCGATCCAGCAGAACGAGTGCTTCAGGGCCGCGCTCCTCTTCGCTAAAACAGAGGGGATAATCATCGCGCCCGAGACGAGCCACGCGGTCGCCGTCGTGATCCGTAAAGCCAAAGAGGCCAAGGAAGAGGGCAAGGAAAAAGTGATCATCTTCAATTTGAGCGGCCACGGGCTCATGGACCTGAACGGCTATGACGCCTTCCTGCACGGGAGGCTTGTGGACCATGAGCTGCATCAGGACGAGGTTGATGCCGCCCTGTGTGAGCTGAAAGGCCTGCCCCTTCCAACAGTAAACAGGACCGGAAAATGGTGACACGAACAAGGGGGCGCTGCCGGACTGGTAAGCCCGTGGCTTTCACGGCTGATAAAGCTGCGGGAAGGCGATCGGCCGGTCAGAACTGGTAATCGCCGGTAATGGAGCCGGAGTAATCATCCTCCTCGACCGATTCGATCCTGCCGTAGAAGGTGAAGTCTTTCGGATTGTTGATAAGGTATGAGACGTATCGACGTATCATTTCTGGGTCGTCGATATTGAGAAAGACCTGCACGGTTCCGTCAGCGAGGTTGGACGCCGCTCCATGTATCTTGAGCAGCCGCGCGTACTGGCTGCAGTAGGCGCGGCAGAACACTCCCTGGACCCTGCCGTGAAGTCTCAGCCTCTTCGCCATCACTAAATTTCCTCAAACCGGCTTGTGGGACATGTCGCGGATCATGGAAAGGTACGCCTTGTTGTGTATTTTCCATTTCATATTTGTATAGCGGGCGTAAAAGGCGAGCCCGAGGCTTATCCATTTTTTGCGGAAGAATTTTTTCATCATTTCATAAATGGAATAGAATTTCTGATGGCTGTATATCTGCGCCTTCTGGAGGCTGAAGAGGCTGAAATTGGCTGGCTGGTACACGACATGATGCGCGTCATACAGGGACCAGTCTTTACTCACGATTCGGTTGCGCACATGGGCGTAAAACTCCGACCCCGGGAACGGGGTGAGAATAAGGAATTGAGCGGACGATAGTCTTAATTTCTTTGCGAACTTGACGGTGTGTCTGACCGAGTCCCAGGTGTCCTTGTCGAATCCGTGCACGAACATGCCGTGGATGTTGATGTTGAATGAATTGATAATATGCATCGCATTGTTTATTTCCTCGACCGTCTGATGCTTCCTCATCTCCCTCAGGCTTTCCGGGTTCAATGACTCAATTCCGATAAACAGGGTGTGGCATCCCGCCTTCTTCATGAGGTGGAGAAGCTCGCGGTCTTTCGCGACATCGGCCCGGACCTGCGTCGACCACTTGAACCGCAGATTCTCGGCCAGCATCGCCTCCAGCAGCTCTTTGGCCCGCTTTTTGTTAGCCCCGAAATGATCGTCGTAGAAGAACACGAATTTCCCTGAATTTTTATACAGCCTGAGCTCTTCCATGATATGCTCCGTGGAGCGGTACCGGTATTTTTTGCCGAACATTCCGGTCACCGAGCAAAAGGAGCAGTCATAGGGGCATCCCCGCGACGTTTGGATCGGGATCACCTTCAGCTTCTGTTTATTTTTTATGAGTGAAAAATCGCATAGGGGAAACTGATCGAGATCGTTTTCAAAGGAATTCATGGGATTATGGACGTTTCTTCCGTTTTGCCGGTACGACAGATTCGGTACTCCGGAAAAACCGGAATTCTGCTCCCATGCGTCAATAAAGCGCATGAGCGGCAGCTCGCCTTCCCCGCGGACGACGTAATCAGCGTGCTGGAGCGCTTCATCGCTCATGAAGGTGACATGGGGCCCGCCCATGATGACCGGAATGCCGTGTCTCTTAACCCTGTCGGCGATCTTGTATGCGTTGTTTGCGGTTGGGGTTATGGTGGAGATTCCGACGATGTCCGCATCCAATACGCCGTTATAGTCAATGGCGCTTAAATCCTCAATATAGATCTCGACGTTCCATCCCCGGTTTTTCATCATTGTCCCGAGAATGAATATCCCGATCCGGGGCAAGGCGAAGCGGCTGAAGATATGCCCGCCGGGAGCTTTCGGCTCAATAAAAACTATTTTTTTCATTTTTAATTAATTTCTTAAAATTTTTTTATATAAAAATATTGGACTTGTTGTGAAAATATATTTTTTAAAAGGGCTAAGGGGCGGAGCCCCTTAAAAAGCCCCCCGAGGGGCTTTCCCGAGCGCGAGACTGGAGTTTCGCAACAAGTCTAATATTTTAGGAATTAACTCTGGTTTTTCACTTTTAACAATTAATCGAAATGTTAAATTGTTTTATTAACTAAAAAACGGCAGAAATTATTATTATATAAGACAGGGAAACCGGGAAAGGGTTGCAGATTTTTTAAATAAATCGTTCCCGGAACGGTTTTTCCGGTTCTGAAAGGTTGATGCCGGATTGCCGCTCGACCCTGTTCCGTATCGCCCGCGCAAGCATGTCGGTGCTTGAGTAGAGAAGAGCCAGTTTTTTTGCCCTGGTGATTCCGGTGTACAAGATTTCCCTGGTCAGCAGATTTTCATTCAATCCATCGGGAATTATGAACAAAACGCGGCCGTATTCCGATCCCTGGCTTTTATGCACGGTGATCGCGTATGACAGCTCAAAGGGGGGGAGGGCTTCGGCAGGGAATGCGCTGAACCCGTCCATTCTGCGAAACAGGCCGTAATACCGGCCGTCGTTTCCCCTGAGGATCACGCCCACCTCCCCGTTATAGAGCTCCCTGGCGTAATCATTTTTTGTAATGATGATGGGCGCGCCGGAAAATATTTTTCCACCTCCCAGGGGATCAAGGGCGCTGCCTATCCTGCCGGCGATGTAGGAGTTGATTCCGGATGCGCCTGAAATCCCCGATTTCACCGGACTCAGGATGCGCGCTTCATCAAGGTACGAGAAGATATCCTCCACGCAGGCGGCGAGCTCCGGATCGGCCGGGTCAAGGACATGGTCGCACGCCCGGTCCACCAGGGTGCGGAACGACCCTGCTTTTTTGTCTTGTTTGAAATAAGAATGTTCTACCCAGAAATCGAGCAGGCGGTGCAGCTCTTTATAATACGGCTGCCCGGTTTTTCCGGGACGGATGCGCCGGATCCCCTCCAGAGAAAGCCCCTGGCTCAGGTCCAGCTCCGGGATGGAATCGATCACCCCGTAATTTTGATTATTGATCTCCCGGGCTGTTTCCCGGATCATCGGCTCGGAGCGATAACTATCGCGGAGGAGAACCAGACGGCGTTTTACTTTGCCGGCCGGTTTTTCCTCGTCGGGTATCAGATGCGCCAGTACCGCCCCCGCCTCCACGGAGGGAAGCTGGTTCCGGTCGCCGAGCATTACGATGCTTGTCCGCTCGTCGATCGCTTCAAAGAGCTTTTCCAGGAGCACCAGGTCGATCATGGAGGCCTCGTCCACGATGATCATGTCCGCCCTGATCGTATTGTATTTATTATGGGCGAAGTCGTTCCGCGAAGGGCTGTATTCGAGAAGCCGGTGTATGGTGGTGCCTTTCAGGCCGGCAAGCTCCCGGTCAGGGGAATCCCTGCCGGACAGTGACGCTATTCCCCGCTGGATCGCCTCGGTCAGCTTCTGGGCCGCCCGGCCGGTGGGCGCGGCGATTTTGATCCTCTGCACCGGGACGCCCATCCGCACCAGGACGCGCACCAGGTTCAACACTATGAATGTCTTGCCCGTCCCCGGTCCCCCTGATATGAGCACGAAATTTTCATGAAGGGGGAGGGTGACGCCGAGCTTTTGTTCCTCATTGAGAATCGCCTTTACCCTGTTTATGAATACGGGTTTTTCTTCAAGTACGGTATGGATTATTTCCTTCACCGCGTCCGGGTCTTTCGCGAGCGGTACGTTGCGCTCCATGACCGCCGACAGTCGTTTCCTCAGACTCCGCTCCGCAACATAGTATTTCTGGAAGTACAGATACGAGGAGTCGCCGTCCCCGGCCAGGATGAGAGGCTTGTACTCGTCGCGCGGATCGGTAAAAAGCTGCGGCGATGCGTCGTTATTCACATGGATCAATTCCGCGTATTTTTTTACATCTTTAAGAATGGATTGCACCGATGTTTCCGTCTTTGTTCCGGCTATCGGTTTCAATTTTCTCGACAGGGATTCGGGATCGAGTTTAAGGCAGACGCTCCCCTCGCCGAGGGATGCGAACATAGCTATCAGCATGAGGTGAAGCGACGGATCATTGCGTCCGGAGAGCTTCACCAGGTCGCGGATGGTACAATAATCGATGCCGGTCAGATCGAGGTTTTGAACGGCGGACTCATAGATTGAATGGATCTCGGGATTGTCGTTCTCCGAGATTACCGACAGTTCACGGAGGAGTTGATATGATATTTCGCTCACGGCAATTCAACGGATTTTTTATCAGTCAAACATAGCAGTGTTATTGGATACCACAAGTAAAAATTTGGATACCCACCCTTTCGGTTTTTGTGCCCTTTGCGTTATTGTACATGAAAGAGCCGAACCCACATCTTTAAATCAAGCCTCACGGCCCCCTAAATCCCCCGGAGGGGGACTTGAAGGTTATGTATTATTCTTAAGAACGTAATATTAGCCCCCCTCCGGGGGGTTGGGGGGAGGGCATGAGGGTAAGTATTAAAAAATTTTTCTTGCATAATTCAAAGTGTGTGCATCAATAAAATATCAAGGCGGGGGATTTATGAAAACAGTCGGGATAATCGGTGCAGGGATCATGGGCGCGGATATAGCATTTATGTCAGCCGGTGCGGGTTACCAGGTATCGATATACGATGTTGACGGTGCAAGAACGAAAGCGGCTCTGAATCGGATCCATGACCGGCTGAACCGGTATGCTGACGACGGCAGGATCGAAAAGGCCAAGATCGCGGAAATCATGGACAGAATCCATATCTGCGATAATTTGACCGATTTGAAAAATATTGAAATCATCGATGAATGCGTTTTTGAGGATATCGGCCTGAAAAAGGAGATTTTCACTCAGCTTGACGAGATCTGCAGGCCCGACGCCGTTCTCGCGTCAAGCACCTCAAGCATCTCAATAACGGAGATCGCTTCAGCAACAAGGAGGCCTCAATCCGTGATCGGCATCCACTTCATGAATCCCGCTCATGTGATGAAGCTCGTTGAGATAATCCCCGGCATAGCCACTACCCGGGAGACCGTTGAAACGGCGAAGGCCTTCGTGAAGAAGCTGGGAAAAACGCACGTTGAATCGAGGGATTACCCGGGCTTTTTGCTCAACCGGATGCTGGTTCCCATGATCAATGAAGCCGTCTACTTATTATACGAAAACGCCGGAACAGCGGAATCAATAGACAAGGTCATGAAGCTCGGCCTTAACCTGCCCATGGGCCCCCTCGCCCTCGCAGACATGATCGGCCTGGATGTCCTTCTCGCGGTGGCTGAAGAGATGTTCAGGGGTTATTCCGACGCCAAGTACCGGCCATGCCCGCTCCTCAAGAAGTACGTTGCCGCAGGGTATCTGGGAGAAAAGTCGGGCCGGGGATTCTATATTTATAATAAATGAAAAGTGGATACGTGCTACCAGCCGCCTGAACTGCCGCCACCGCCCGAGCTGCGGAATCAAAAATCATGGATAAAAATCCTGCATATAAATTTATAATCATAATGTAAGTTTAACGAGAACTTTTTTCATAGAACCGTTGTCACTTGGATATATATTATCTCAGAGAGGTGCTGAATGAAAAAAGTAAAATATATCGGCCGTATACTCCTCTTTGCTGTTTCCCTTTTGCCTTTCTATGAGCCGGCGACGCCGGGCTGGCTTTCGCAAGCTCGAATCCTCGCAAAGACCGGATACTTCACACCTCCGGAAAAGTACGAAAGTTTTGCCGATAAATGGAAGATCGTGGCCGGGTTTGACGAAAAGGGGAAGCCCCGCTCAGCCCTGGCCGCCGTGGAAGAGATACTGGCCCTGGCGCAAAAGAAGCGCAATGCGCCCCAGATCGTCAAGGCCCAGATACACCGGGTCAAGTATCTCATGACCATCGGCGAAAAGGAGCATCCGGACATCCTGGCTATGCTGGAGAATGAGACAAGCAGGGCCGCCTTTCCGGAAAAGCAGATCCTCCAGTCTATTCTTGCGGACGCATATTGGAATTATTTTTCAGCAAACCGGTATATGTTTTATAGCAGAACGCAGACCAGGAATTTTAAAGAAAACGACATCTCCACCTGGAGCCTGGACAGGATTTTTTCCCGGATCATCACTCTGTACCGGGCATCCCTTTCAGAGCCCGAGGACCTCAGGAAAATCCCCCTCGGCCTCATCGACGAGATACTGGTCAAGGGAAACGTGCCCCGGGTCTGCCGGCCGACGCTGTACGATTTTCTGGCGCATCGGGCAGTCGACTTTTTCATGATCGAGGAGAACCAGCTTGCCAAGCCCGCTCATGATTTCGAGATCGATTCAGCGGATTATTTCAAGCCGGCTGAGGATTTCGCGCGGCTCCCAATAACCGGCAATGACCCGTCGTCGCTCCGGTATAACGCGGCCCTTATTCTGCAAGACCTTACGCGAATCCACCTGAAAGGCCGTTACGCTGACCCGGACGCCCTGGCGGAGGTGGAACTGAAGCGGCTTAAATTCGCCCTGGACAAGGCAGTTATGCAGGAAAAGGACTCCCTGTATATCAAAGCCCTGCGGGCCCTTGAGAATAGATTTGCCGACAGGCCCTGCTCAGGCCTGGCCTCGTATGAGATCGCGCAATGGTACCGCGCTAAAGGGAATGAATGGAAGGATGGCGACCCGGATGATCACCAATGGTCCATCAAGAAGTCCGTTGAAATAGCCCGGGAGGTGATCCGGCGATTTCCCGATTCAGAGGCTGCTTTACTCTGCAGGCCCCTTACGGTTATCGACAAAAGCCTCTCAATCGTAACGGAGAAGGTCGACGTCCCCTCCCGGCCGTTCAGGGCTTTGGTCAAATATAAGAATATCGGACTGCTCTATCTCAGGACAGTCAGGCTCTCTCCCGGCTTGACGGAATACCTGGGCGCGGGCAATGATACCAACGAACAAAAAGCCGCCCGGCTCGCCGCCATGGATCCGGTGAAGGAATGGAGCCTCTCTCTCCCCGATAACGGAGACCTGCGCGAGCATTCGGCTGAAATAAAGATCGCCGGCCTTGCCCCCGGCTCCTATGCACTGCTCGCCGGTACCGATAAATCGTTTTCATACAACAAAAACGCGGTCGCGTTCATGGTCATGGCCGTATCAAACTTAAGCTTTGTTCACCGGGTCTCCCCATCCGGGGGCGCACTGTTTTATATTTTTTCGCGCGACCGGGGCCTGCCGCTCGAAAACGTAAAAGCCACGATAATCGAACGCAGGTATGATTATTCCGTAAGCAGGTATGTCACCAGGATTACCGGCAGGCTTGCGTCGGACAAGAACGGCTTTCTGCGGTTCCCTCTCGGCAGGGACCGGCGCTATTATTACGGCGACATGAGCATCATACTCGAAAAGGACAACGATTCCCTCAAATCTGAATTTTACAGCCATGCGCACGGGCAGGAGAGCCCGTCCGCACATCAAACCTATTTTTTCACCGACCGCTCGCTCTACCGGCCGGGGCAGATCATATACTTCAAGGCGGTACTGCTTAAGCGTGCGGGAGATAAGCGCTACGCGATCATGCCGGATCATGAAACAGTCGTCGAGCTCATCGACTATAACCAGCAGAAGATAAGCAGCCTTACGCTGCGCAGCAACCGATACGGCACGGTGAGCGGCGTCTTTACCGCGCCGTACGGCGTACTCACCGGAGAGATGACGATCCAAAACAGCTCGGGATCGGCCGTCATCAGGGTCGAGGAATACAAGCGTCCGAAATTCGAGGCCGGATTCGAGCCGGTGAAGGGCAACTACCGGCTGGGCGATACGATCACGGCCAGGGGATATGCGCGCTCTTATTCCGGCGCACCCCTGTCGGAGGCGCAGGTGAGATACTCGGTAGTGCGCAGGGTTTGGTTCGTGTACCGGTGGTGGGGATGGTACTTTCGGCGCTTTAACAATCAAGTAACCGTTATTAAAAAGGGAGAGACCCGGACCGGAGCCGGCGGCGAGTTTTCCGTAGGCTTCGCCGCTCTTCCCGATCCGAGAATACCCCGGTCCGAGCAGCCGGCCTTTTACTATGAGATCCACGCGGACGTGACCGACGTCAACGGAGAGACCCACGGCGCTGACGCGAGCATCAGGGCAGGGTATACCTCGCTTGTTCTGGATGTCGCGAATCTGCCTGAAAGCATCGACTCAGGCAAAAGGCTTTTGCTTGAATTGCGGACCGCCAATTTGAGCGCCGAGTTCGTTCCGGCAAAGGGCGCTGTCGCAATCTTCCGTATAAAGGAGCCGGAGCGGCTCTTAAGACCGCGGCTTTGGGACAAGCCTGACCGGTTCGTCATACCCAAGAAGGAGTATATCACGGATTTCCCCCATGATATTTATAACGACGAGAACGATATCCGGTCCCGGGGCGTGGATAAGAAGTTTTTTTCAGCGGATTTTGACACGGCAAAGAGCAGGACTGCCGGGCCGGGCGATATCAGCAACTGGCCCGACGGGGATTACCGTGTGGCAATAGATACGGCGGACGTCAACGGCGAAAAAATCCATTATGAACGATACTTCTCCGTATATTCCCTGAAAAATGAACCTTTTACCCAAAAGAAATTATTGCATCTCGTCCTGCTGCAGACGAGCGTCGAGCCCGGCTCCGACGCAAAGCTCCTGGTCGGTTCATACGCACGAAACGCGCGTTTGATTCTGGACATCGTCCGAAAGGATAAAACAGAAAAGAGAATAATAAGGCTGGATTCCGCCAAAAAGCTCGTAACGATTCCGGTCAGGGAGAGCGACCGGGGGAACATCCATTACCGGTACGCGCTCGTTAAATACGGCCGCCTCATGACCGGAAACGGCACCATCTCGGTGCCCTGGAGTAACAAGGAGCTCAAGATCGAGTTTGCGACTTTCCGGAATAAGCTCAAGCCGGGGGAAAAAGAGGAATGGCGGATAAAGGTATCCGGGTCCAAGGGCGAAATGGCGGCTGCGGAGCTTGCCGCGTCCATGTACGACGCTTCGCTTGATTCCCTGTATCCTCATTACTGGTATTTTGATGCGAACCTTTATTTCTATGATTATAACCATTTTCAGAGCAACGCCGCCTTTTCGGTCATGCACTCGAACCTTGCCGCCGTAGACTGGAATGATTACTATTCTTCGCACTACCGGGAGTATGACACGCTGGACCTGTTCGGCACCTATTTCTATGCCAGGGGCAGGGGATACCGGTATTACAAGAGCAGCCGGAGCCGTGGCACGGCCATGGATGAAAGCGTGTCCGGGGCGGCAAAGGATGGTGATCAAAGGGAAGAGGCGGCACCTTCAGAGCCGGAGGCGGAAAAGATAAAAGGCCGGATTTCGGCTGAAGATAAAAAACAGCCTCTCGCTGCCGGGAAAAGGGAGCCGGCCGCCGGAGAGGTTCAGGTCAGGAAAAACCTGAGCGAGACCGCGTTCTTCTATCCTCATCTGATGACGAATGATCGGGGCGAGGTGATCGTGTCCTTCAAGGCTCCCGAGGCGCTCACCCGGTGGAAAATACTCGGGTTTGCCCACACCGCCGATCTGAAATCCGCTGTGTTCGCCAATGAGCTCGTCACCCAGAAAGAGCTGATGGTTACCCCCAATCTGCCGCGGTTTTTCCGGCAGGGCGATGCGGTCGTGATCAGCTCAAAAATATCCAACCTCACCGAGAAGAAGCTCTCCGGCAGGGCGGAGCTTTTTCTTTTCGACGCGGTGACCATGAAGCCGGTTGATCGCGAATTTTCAAATACAAACGGCCGGCAGGACTTTACGGTGCCGGGAAAAGGGAATGCCGCGGTGAGCTTCAGCGTGAAAGTCCCCGAGACTATTGCGGCGGTGTGCTGGAGGGTCGTGGCCCGCGCCGGGGATTTCAGCGACGGAGAGGAGTCGGCCCTGCCCGTGCTGTCGAACCGGATCCTGGTGACCGAGTCGATGCCGCTTCCGGTGGGCGGGAACCAGAAAAAGAATTTTCAATTCGTCAAGCTTATGAACTCCGGGAAATCAAAGACCCTGTCCCATTACCGGCTTACGCTGGAATTCACCTCCAACCCGGTCTGGTACGCGGTCCAGGCGCTCCCGTATCTCATGGAATTTCCGCATGAATGCTCCGAGCAGCTCTTCAGCCGCTTTTACGCCAACAGCCTCGCGTCGCATATCGTCAACTCGAGCCCGAGGATAAAAGCAGTGTTTGACCGGTGGCGGGAGAGCGGGGCCCTGCTCTCAAATCTGCAAAAAAACGAGGAGCTCAAGTCGGTCATTCTTCAGGAGACGCCGTGGCTCCTGAACGGCGCAAGCGAAGAGGAGAGCAAAAAGCGGGTGGCCGTCCTCTTTGATCTGAACCGGATGGCGCATGAGCTGGACCGGGCCTTTGCAAAGCTAAAGCAGATGCAGGGTGCAAGCGGCGGATGGCCCTGGTTTCCCGGTCTTCCGGAAAGCCGCTACATCAGCCAGCATATCCTTGCCGGCCTGGCCAAGCTCCGTGCCCTGGGCGCGGCTGCCGCCTCCCCGGCCAGGACCTCCGGCATGACCGGCAAGGCGGTCGCGTTCATCGACGAGCAGATGAAGCAGGACTATGATTATCTTGTCCGGAACAGCGTCGATCTGAAACAGAAACATATCAGCTATATCATCTATCATTATCTATATACCCGGAGCTTTTTCAAGGAGATCCCGGTCCAGGAAAAATATAAGGAGTCCTTCGGCTACTGGAAGGGCCAGGCGAAACGGTACTGGCCCGAGGAAGGGCCGTACGCCAAGGGCCTGGCTGCAATCGCCCTGTACCGGTTCGGAGAGGAAAGATCCTCGGCGGAGATACTCGAATCACTCAGGGAGCACGCCATCTACCATGAGGAGCTCGGCATGTACTGGAAGGAGAATGTCGGGGGCTGGTGGTGGTGGGAGGCGCCTGCCGAAAACCAGGCCCTGCTCATCGAGGCATTCGAGGAGGCGGGCAGCGACCGGAAGTCGGCTGACGCGATGCGGACCTGGCTCTTGAAGATGAAGCAGGTCCAGCACTGGGGCTCTACCAAGGCAACCACCGACGCCTGCTATGCCCTTCTCATGGGCGGAACGAATTGGCTCTCCGGTGACCGGCAGGCTGAAATATTCATCAACAACAAGAAGATAGATCCGCGCGCCAGGGGAGCGGGGGTTGAGGCAGGCACCGGATACTTCACGGTGAGTTGGAACAAAAATGAGATCCTACCGGAGATGGGCGCGGTTACGGTGACGAACGGGAACAGGAATCCAGCCTGGGGAGCGCTCTACTGGCAGTATTTTGAACAGCTCGATACTATCACCGGACACCAGACGCCGCTTAAATTGGAGAAGAGGCTTTTTCGGAAGAGTTTGACGGACAAAGGCGCAGTTCTGGATCCGGTGACAACGAACACGAGACTCAAGCCCGGCGACAAGCTCAAGGTGCGGATCATCCTCAGGGCGGACCGGGACATGGACTACGTGCACATGAAGGATCTCAGAGCTGCGGGCGTGGAGCCGGAAAACGTCCTGTCAACGCACCGCTTCCAGGACGGCCTCTACTACTATGAAAGCACCAAGGACGCGGCCACCCACTTTTTTATCGAGCGGCTGCCCAAGGGGACCTATGTGTTCGAATATCCTCTGGTGGTGAACCTGAGGGGCGATTTTTCAGCCGGAATAACGACCGTTCAGTGCATGTATGCGCCCGAATTCACCTCCCATTCGGAGGGCATACGGATAAGGGTCGAGTAACGAGATACGAGTCACTCCATAAGGAAAACGACTCAATAGAAACCTTCGTACATGTTTAGATAAACGATGCCAGGCTTCAGGATATTGGGATATAAGCTCAATGCCTTTATACACCTCTTTAACAAATTCAACTCCGAGGCCTTTCTCGCAGTCTTCATAATAATCAACTGCTTCGCTAAATTCTCGTATGGCCTCAGGATGAAAAAAGAATCTCATTTTGCAAGCCGTTTGTGTATTTCGCTGAATACCGCGTCAGCGGGAATCGCTTTTACTTTCCTTTTTTTTAGATCACGAAATCTTTTATCCGCCTCTCTTGCCCAAAGCTTATCGATAGTTTTATCAACAGGAGGAATTAGACTCTGGATTAATATATCGATGAGTTCCACCCTTTTTTCAACCGGGAGAGAAACAGCGTCATCAATAATCGATGTTTTCATAAATACCTCTCTTCCTTTATGCAAAGGTAATATATTAGATTTTTTTTTCAAGTGTTTTATCATCAATATAAAAGGTATGAGCGCTCGGCCCCTGAATAATTCTCATGAAAAAAGGTTGATGCCTCCGCCGAATCGTGCGACCCTGTGGTAGATTTCCGAATATTTGAGATTAGCTATAAGGAGGCGCCTGATGCAAAAAAAGGTGACGCGATGCTCGATCTCAAGGAGGGGGCTTCCAAGGCCGATCTTCTAAAGGCTATGGAGGGGCATATCCTCGGCCAGGGCCAGCTCATGGGCAGGTACCAGCGGTCATGAGCGCTGGTGCCGTAAGCGTTACTCCTGCGGCCGCATGGTGGGGAAGAGAAGCACGTCCCGGATCGACGTTGCCCCCGTAAGCAGCATGACCAGCCGGTCGATCCCGATGCCCAGACCGCCGGTGGGCGGCATGCCGGCCTCGATCGCCTGCACGAAGTTCTCGTCCATCGGCGGCGCCTCTTTGTCCACGTCGCGGCGCAGCGATTGCTCGTACAGGGTTTTCCGCTGCAGAATCGGATCATTGGATTCGCTGTAGGCATTGGCGATCTCCGTCCCGTTGATGAAGAGCTCGAATCTCTGGAGAAACCGCTCGTCGTCGTAGTCCGGCTTGCACAGGGGCGTGGTCTCGGCCGGATAATGAGTGATGAAGATCGGCTGTACGAGCTTGTCCTCAACCAGAAGCTTGAAGAGATCGTTGATGGCAAGACCGCGGTTGAAGCCCCCCCGTATCTCCGAGCCCAGCTTGTCAAGCCCGGCCTCCAGATCCCGATCGCTCATTTCCGCAACGCGGAGGCCGGCGTATTCCGCAAGGGCATCTACCACCTTGAGCCTTCTCCAGGGGGGAGCCAGATCGATCTCCTTCCCCTCGTACGCGATCTTCGCGCTCCCGTTGAGTGCGGCAGCCGTGCCCGTGATGATCTCTTCGGTGAGGGACATCATGTCCGTAAAATCGGCGTACGCCTGATACAGCTCGAGCATCGTGAATTCGGGGTTGTGCGTGCGGTCGATCCCCTCGTTGCGGAAGCACTTGCCTATCTCGTAAACACGCTCCATGCCTCCCACGATGAGCCGCTTGAGGTACGGCTCCAGGGATATGCGCAGGTAAAGCCTTAAATCCAGGGCGTTGTGGTGCGAGGTGAACGGGGACGCGGCAGCGCCGCCGTACACCGGCTGGAGCACGGGCGTTTCGACCTCGCAAAAATTCTTATCATCCAGAATTTTTTTTATATGCCTGATGATCGCGATCCGCTTGATGAAAGTCTCCTTCACGCCCGGGGTCACGATCAGGTCGACGTGCCGGTTCCGGTACCGGAGCTCCTTGTCGGCGAACGCGTCGAAAACCTCGCCGTCCTTCTCCTTTACGATGGGAAGAGGCCGAATATTTTTTGATAATAGGACAAGATCCGCGATAAAGATCGTTATTTCCCCGGTCTTCGTCCTTCGTACCGCGCCCTTTACGCCGATGATGTCGCCGATATCGAGCTTGTTGAAGAGCCGGTAGCCCGCTTCGCCGATGCTTTTCTCGGCCACGTAGAGCTGGATTCTTCCCTCCGCGTCCTGTATGGTGCAGAAGCTTGCCTTGCCCATCACCCGCAAGGCCATTATACGTCCGGCGGCGCTTGCGATTTTTCCGGAGGATGAATATTCTTCGAAGTTTTCGATTATTCCGGCTGAATAATCGGTAACATCGTATTTATAGGGGAAGGGGTTTATCTTCAATTCTTCCCGTATTTCCCGGAGCTTGTCCTTCCTGATTTTTATTAAAACGCTTTCGTCTTCCATAGTATACCCTCTCTGATAGATGACAGTCATTTTTTTTGTAGCATTAGCGGATTGCTTCGCTATGCTCGCAATGACAGTGAGTTATACAAATAGTCAATTGTTTATTTCGGAGGGAGGTGTCAAATTATTTTTCGGGAAATTGCTATACCTCAAAGAATTTCACATAATCACGGAGCGACTTGGCCAGCTGCGCCAGGTCATCCGCCTTGGCGGTTATCTCCTCGGTTCCCGCAGCCGTGGATTGAGATGCCTCATTGATCCCCGACACCGTGGTCACGATCTCGCCGACCGCATTCTTCTGCTCGCGCATGTTATAGCGTATCTCCTCGGCATGGGTCATGACATTCTTTGATTCCCTGGATATGACGGCGTTCACTTCGGCTTGCTTCTGGAGGAAGGAAGACAGATTTGACATTTTCCGGCTGATGCTGGTGACCCCTTCAATGATCTTCTTGAAGGATGACACCGCGCCGGTTACCTTGTCCATGCCGCTCTTGATCTCCTCGTTGCTCACCTTGATCAGCGAATCGATGTCCTTGATGCTGGCCGAGGTCCGGTCAGCGAGCTTGGAGACCTCGTCCGCGACGACCGCGAAGCCCCGGCCCGCGTCGCCGGCCCGGGCCGCCTCAATGGCCGCGTTCAGGCTGAGCAGGTTGATCATCTCCGATATGTCGTTGATGATGCCGATGATGCTTAGCATCTCATCCGAGCTTTCGGTGATCTTGGACATGCTGTTGGTCATGTCCAAGAGCGTTGATTCGCCCAACTTTACGTCGGACGAAATCGAATCCGTCAGACGTATCATTTCGCTCATATCCGCCTGTATCCTTTCAGCCGCTGTGGAGAGCTCATCTACGGTCTTGATGAGGTCGCTGAACAATTGGTATTGTCTCTCCGCAAGGTTGGATACGTTTTCCACTCCGGCAGACATCTCTTCAATGGTCGCGCTCACCTCTTCAGTGGAAGTGGCCTGGCTCTGCGTGTTCTCGGAAAAGAGGCGCATCGTGCCTGCGATCAAAGACGACGATTCGTCGATATCTCTGATCGTCTCATAGATCTTCCGTATTAGGCCGGATACTGTCCTGAGGGTAATGTTGATGCTGCCGGCCATCTCAGCCATTTCACTGCTGGTTATAATCGGAGCTGAGACGTTCAGTTTTCCCTGCTTGAAGTCGTTCATAACCCCTATATTTTTTTTCACCGCGTTTTTGATCAGGCGTGAGGCGTTGTAGCATTCGTATATGATGGCGAATGCGAGCCCTCCTATGATTATTGATACATGAAGAAAGATATTGGTGTACTCTCTTATTTTGAGGCTCGAAATGACCAAGAAGCTGCCGAATACGCAGGTGGGAATTACGGCCACGGCAAAGACCAGAAATAGAATTCGTTGAGGAAAGGAAAACTTCCAGTATGATTCCCTCTCAATCTCGACTCCTATTAATAGTGGATTTTCCAATATTGCAGCCGTAAAATTTTCAGACACGGAAAAGTAGTGCACCATTGCTATCGGGACGATGATGAGGATGGAGGTGATCACGTTAACAGCCCGAAGAAGATGGACCCCGAACATCATGACGTTTAAAGAGAAGATGGTCATATCAGCTATTATCCATCTGAGGGCTATGATGATCGCTTCGCTAAAAGGATAGCTCAGGAGCTTTCTTTTTAGTTTTTTCAGCTCCTCCGCGGTGAGCGGTCGGTCTTCGCGGCGCAGAGATTTAAGAATAGGCCGTAGCTTTATCACCCTGATCATGAGGTGGATCAGCACGTTAAAGACTACAAAAAAGAGGCCTACAAGGTTGATCACGGTGCCGGCTGCTTTTTCTTCCGCGGAATATACGGTCAGCATCTGGGCGTAGTAGATGGTAAGCGGGAAGAGAAAGAGATTGGTGAACCATTCCAATTTTAGCGTCAGTTTGCCGATGGAGGGGTATCGGGAGGTCATATGGATGCTCCTTAAAAAGACAATACTTTTAAGGGTTGTACTGATATTCCCATAGCATATTGTATTACCATTTATAGGCAAGTGATTGATCGTAAAAAAGCAATCATTTTTTATACAACATTCTTTTTTTGTCTTAGTATAGAATAGCGATAATGTATGATGGCTGCTTGCATGAACATAAAGGGGCTCACACCACTTCTGAATCCATGAACGAAATTAATTGACAATATCCGGATGATCATTACAATATAATTTCAGGGGGAAGCGTGTGATTGATTATCCAGGCTATGATCACCTGATCCGCACGGTATACGAGCATAACCAGGAGCACGTGTTCGAATACTGGGACGAGCTCAGTGACGCAGACCGGGGCGAGCTTCTGGATGACCTGTCGGACATCGATTTTGATCTGCTCCGGAAGCTGCTATCATTTAAAGAAAGCATTCAGGACACGAATTTTGATCCCGCTCCCTGTATTCCCCTGCCCGGCACCGAACGGGAAAAGAGCGCGTATCTGGCCGCAGGGGAAACCGGCGCGGCGTATGTCCGAAAAGGAAAGGTTGCCGCCTTTGTGGTGGCCGGCGGCCAGGGTTCGCGGCTCGGATACGAGGGCCCCAAGGGGATGCTTCGGATCGGGCCGGCGTCAAACCGATCGCTCTTCCAGATACACGCTGAAAAAATCCTCAAATATTCGCGGAAGTATAATACCGCCGTTCCCTTCCTCATAATGACCTCCCGTTCCAATCATTATGAGACCGCACGGTATTTCAGCGAAAACGATTTTTTCGGCCTCTCACCTGAAGACGTGTTCATATTTCCGCAGAACATGATCCCCTCTCTCGACGCTGAAGGAAAGCTCGTCCTTGAAACCAGAAAGAGCGTGTTTAAAAATCCGGACGGCCACGGCGGAAGCCTGCATGCCCTTCATACATCAGGGGTCCTGGCGCAGTTGAAGAATCGAGGCATTGAAACGATTTCATATTTTCAGGTGGATAATCCACTGGTGAAGATCATCGATCCGGCTTTCATTGGATTTCACGTCATGGCCGGCGCCGACATATCGAGCAAGGCGGTGAAAAAAGCTTATCTCGGGGAGAAGGTGGGGGTTTTTGTCCGCTTCGGCGGCGGTTCCATCGGCGTTGTCGAATATTCAGATCTTCCTGAAGGCAAGCTCCATGATAGGGATGAAAACGGCAATCTGCGGTTTTCATCGGGGAACATCGCCGTGCACCTGTTCGGCAGGGAATTTGTCGGGCGGGTCGCGTCCGGGGCCGGGATAGCGCTTCCATTTCACCGGGCGCGGAAAAAGATCAATGCCCTGAGGGGCGGAACGACCGCCGAGATCGAGGGGCTTAAATTCGAGAAGTTCGTGTTTGACGCGCTTCCGCTGGCGGACAAGAATATAGTGCTTGAGGTCGTGCGGGAGGATGAATTCGCGCCGGTTAAGAACGCCTCCGGCGTCGATTCCATAGAGTCGGCGCAGAAGCTGATGATGGACCAGCACCGGAAGTGGCTTGCGGGCCGGGGGATACGGATACCGAAAAAGACAAGGATCATTGAAATTTCGCCGCTCGCGGCTGTTGAGCCTGACGATATTAATACCGATCTGGTCGTGCCGGACGAGGAGAGGGTGTATATATCATGAAATTATTCATGCGAGCTTTTATTATCGCACTATTCGTCATCATACCTTGCTTCCTTCCCGGCAAGCCTGCGGAGCGCATTCTGGTCCTCGGCTTTGATTCCCGCCTGCTCAACGACATTCAGGACCGGCTTGTGCGCGAGACGGTAATGCGCTCGTTCCATGACAAGGGATACCGTATCGTTCCGGTCATGGAAGTCGAGTCCCTGTTTCACGGAAGCCGGATCAGGCAGATCAGGAAGCTTAACCGGGACACGGTGATGAGCATCTGCGACAAGCTCGATGCCGGATACGCCTGCTACGGCTCGCTCGTACCTGCACTGGGAGGCAGGGATGACAGAATAAGGCAGGGCAAAAGTTATATCTGCACGATCACGCTCTTTCGGCGGGATGCAAACAGTTTTGATGAGCTGAAGCTTCAAACCGAGGGTGCAGAAGACCTGCATCGGTATTTTACGTCACTGGCTGAGGCGATCGTGGTAGCCGTGATTAAATTATTTGAATTAGGCAAATTTTGATTAGCACCTCTTACTCCCTCCCCCCTACATGGGGGAGGGTTGGGGTGGGGGTGATAAATGTATGACGAATAGGTGACTTATGTACGCCAAAAACATCTATTTCACCCTCCCCTCACCCCTCCCATCAAGGGAGGGGAACTGCTTTAATTAAAAATCGCCTAACTCAAGTAAATTATTATAATCACTGATTCAATATATACTTATTCACCAGAAATTCAGTCTGCTTCGGATCCAGGTCGAATTTCTGGCTTGCTTCCTCGATCAGTTTGGATCTGTTTGCGCGCGGATTGGCCGAAAGCTCCTGGCTGATGAATCTGATTGCGTTTTCCATTGATTTGTCCATACAGAACCTTCTCTAATGCTTTTATAACGCCCTCAAATATTCCGGCTTAAGAAGACTCTCGTCCTTCAGCCTCAACACCTCATCCAAAAGAGTCCGGATATTCTCTTTTTCGTCCGGCAGATACGCGCGCAGGGGGAGATAGTTCGATGCGTGGTTCGAGGTGAACAGGCACCGGCTCCTCACGTGCATATTCTCGATCATTGTCCTGAGCTCTTCGAGCAGGCCGAATTTATCCGGAAGACGGAATTTCCCCGACCGCCAGTCCCGGTACAGCTCCGTGTTCGGAAGGAGCATCACCGTAAGCGCGGACGCGAAATCGGGGGACATTACGCCGAGGAGCTTTCCCGTGTCCCGGGCATGGATGCCGCTCGATTCGATTCCGCCGATTCCCAAAAGCACGGTTTGGGACAGAAGTATTCCCGCGGCTTTAACTTTTTCCGCTGATTCGATCATTCGGTCCGGGAACGCCCCCTTCTTGATTTTGCGCAGAATCTCCGTGTTCCCGCTTTCAATACCCTGATACACAATGCCCAGGCCCGCCTCTTTGAGCTCTCTCAACTCCTCAGCGGTTTTCCTGATTATCGATTTTGTATTCGCGTACACGCCGATCCTTTCGATCTGGGGATTTCTTTTCCGCACATACCCGATAATTTCGAGCAGGGTTTGATTCGGCAGGATCAGGACATCGCCATCTGCCAGGAAGGCGCGGTTATATCCGTACCGGGAGGCTTCATTAATGTCCCTTTTTATAACGTCGATGTCCTTGACCTTGAATTTCCGGCCCTTGTATGTGCCGCAGAACGTGCACATATTGTGCGAGCATCCGACTGTGACCTGGATGATCATGCTGTACGCCTCGCTCGGAGGACGGATGATGTTTCCTATGTAATCCATGCGCGATACCGTTCAATTAAGCTATAGAATCATATCATGGAGCACGGGTATATTTTTCAATAAAAATTTTTATCTGCCCTGGCGGTCCGGCCCCCAGATGATCTTATGCAGCTGGAGGTTCAGCCGAACCGGCAGATTGTCCGTCAGTATTTTTTCAGCCAATTCCGTATACGGTATTGTATTGTACGCCGGCGAAAAATTAATTATGATCCCTTTTTTTGCCAGATATTTATAGATGAAATCTTTTGAATACTCATAATCCTCTGCGATTGCGATGACGAATTTTATCTCGTCCCTGCCGGTCAGATATTTAAGGTTGCGCATTTCAAACGAGTCGGCCTCCCCGCTTGACGGCGTTTTTACGTCCACAATTTTTCTTGCCTGTTCAGGCACGTCTTTCAGGAGGATGCTTCCATTTGTTTCAATCTGGAGCCTCCACCCTTTGTTTAAAATCTCTCGTATAAGGTGCTGCGTATTGTTCTGGAGCAGCGGCTCTCCTCCGGTAACGGTGACGTGGTTCGCGGACGGGTATTGTTCTATCGCGCTGATGATTGAACCTATCTCCATGGCCGTGCCTTCGGTGCTGGCGTGGCGGGAGTCACAGTAGGCGCAGTTCAGATTGCATCCGGTGAGCCTGACGAAAACGGCGGGAAAGCCCGCTGTTGCGGTTTCGCCCTGTATAGAATAGAATATTTCGTTTACAATAAGCGTCATGATGAATATAGGTCATAGAGCGGCCGAATCTGTAATCAATTATTGGGCATTTTAAAGAGCTCCGGGGCCTGGTCTTTCAGTCTCTTTAAGCCGGCGAACATTTTTTTCAGGTCAGCTATATAATAAATATCCCGGTATTTTAATAGAACCGTATCCCGGTACCTGCCGGATAACCGGTAGGTGAACGGTATGATCGTCTTATCCTTGCCGTATTCAGAAGCCCCTAATCCGTCTCTGCTTTCGTATACATAACCCGCTGACGTAAGCTCGATGTCAACGATATCGCTGAACCGGGCTATGGATTTTTTCTTCATCTGGTCCAGGGCGTATTGAATCAATTCCCAATTTCCTGCATTACCGGTTATGTAATAGGCCCGCGTGCCGTCCATATGGATCTTTGATGAGGAAAGGGACATATTTTTCACGATCACCGATTCATTGGCAAGGTTGATTATGCTGAAATTGTACGATCCGGCCGTCCCGGCGTTCACGCCCAGCAGGTTGCCGGATTTCAGCAAGTTGACCGAGTAATAGGGCGCATAGGGCGGGGGGAAGACGTCCTTGATGAACTGCTGGCTTGTTTTCAGGACTATGTTGTAGGTGTACAATTTTTGGTCTTTATAATAAATGACATTGTCGCCCGATATGATGATCGATCTGATCGGATGCTTGGTGTCCCCTATCGGATTGTCGATGAGGTGGTCCCCGTTTGCCCTGAATATGCTGAGCTGCGTCTCATCAGCGATGGCGCAATAGTCGTCGCTGAGATAGGCCCGTTTAACTCCTCCGCCGTCCAGCATCGACAGGGTAAGCTTAACCGGATCCAGGATCTCAATATTGTTTCCTTTCAGCGCATACAGGGCATTCCCGTTAGTCTGCAAGCCCGGGGTTTCGACCGATTGAGCCGAAACATTATTGATGAACTCGTATTCCAGCGCCTGCAGGGCGCCGGGTTTGTTTGAGCGGTACTGCCTGACGGCGTCGTTCAATTTTTTGTCAGGATCGAGCGAGCAGCGGCCCAGGAATATTACGCATAATGGTATGACGATTCTTTTTACTGCTGTATGCTTCACGATAATTTTCTATTATGCAAATATATATTTTTATATACTTCCCCCGCCGCCTTCGGCGGGGGAAGTAACTCCGATTTCATTTGATTTTTTTTCTGGATTTAATTTTTTCCACTATTTTTTTTATGAATTCAGAATCATACAGCTCGATCATTTTCGCCTGGGCGATTGCCCTGGCTCTGATGCTGAACCGGGACGTGGCTATGTATATGCCGGTTTTATATTTTTCCTGGCCGAGCTGTTTGTGGAAATCATTGATGTTGTTTTCCGTCACCTCGCGCGTCGTCCGAAGAAAATAGATCAGGATCGGCGGATCGCTTATGCGTTTAATGTTATATGCCTTATACTGATACTCGTTCGGGCTCACTCTTTCTTTGGAAATGATATTGTAATTGAGGCTTGAGATCATTTCAACGATCGTCGGCTGCAGGGCCTCAAGGGATGAGGCGAACATGGTGCTGAGGCTTTCGTTGTCGAGAATCTCCTGATACGATTCCAATTTAATCCTGGTGCCCCGGAATCCGGGGTTTTCCTCGGCGATTTTCTGCCAGTGATGCATCGCCTCTTTTATTTTACTCTGACTCTCGTAGCATTCCGCAAGAAGATAACGATATTCATGAGATTCTTCGTCTTTTTCATTCAGGCTGCCCAGCCCCTGCTCCATCGCCTCTATTGCGTTTTCATATTCCTCGCTCTGGGAGTAGATCTCTCCGATCTTATACAGGCTTTTCAAGAAATAGCTCCGGTTCTGTTTCGCATTCTGCAACATGGCCAGCGCGCTTTTATAGTCTTTTTTCATCTGGTAAATCGATCCCAGGTAAAATTCACCCTCGCTGTTGTCGCTCCCGGTTTTTAAAGACTTGGTGAGGCATTCTTCCGCTTTTTCATAATCCGAGAGATGATAGCAGGATATGCCGAGGGGAAGCAAAATGTCGGTGAGGTTCGGGTCTATAGTGATTGCCTTGAGCAGATGCTCCCGCGCCTTTTTGTATTCCTTTTTTTTGTACAGGGCGTGTCCGATCCGGTGATTCGCCACGAGGTCGTCCGGGTTAAAGGCCAGTATTATTATATATTCATCGATCTCTTTCCGAAAGTTTTGAGTCTCATTATACAGGCGGGCAAGGTGGTAGTGGAGGTCAATTTCATTGATAAAGGAGTTGAAGTTCGGCAGACTCAATACGGCGTTTAATTCAGATATAGCCAGGAGAAATTGGTTTTGCTTCATCAAGATGAGCGCCCGGAGATACCGCGCGGGTACGTAATCCCTTTTTTTATCAAGGATTTTTTTTACAATTTCATTAGCCTCGCTGATGGAGCCTTGTTCAAGAAATTCCTCTGCTTTTCTGAGCCTTGTCGGAAAAGAGGTTGATTTTAAAATAATGAATACAATTATGATAACTATAATGCCGGCTGAAATAATAATGTAATATACCATGTGATTTTTGTTTCGGTACCGTGCAAAAATATTTGATTGTAGAATCTGCTGACGTTTATCATTTAGTCAAGTATATTATGGGCGTATCTATAGGGGGATCCACATCTTTAAATCAAGCTTCTCGGCCCCCTAAATCCCCCGGAGGGGGGACTTGACCTCATCCCCCCCTTCCCCCCTTCTCC
>Ga0154758_179_pt2 | contig 58976 bp, 60 predicted proteins | sample Rifle2008BG16ft_FD_105766 | JGI IMG/M metagenome (GOLD analysis project Ga0154758, IMG submission 105766) | Spirochaetes bacterium RBG_16_49_21
TGCATGAATTTGCTCACCTCTGAGACGAAGCTCAGGATCAGATCCTTATCATGGAGCTTCTCCTCCCGCAGAATTGCGTCAAGGCAGATAAAGACCATGGGCGGGCCGCAGTAGCCCATCTTCGACATACTGGTATACAGGGTGTCCAGGGGGATGCCGAGGCTTGCGCATTCTTCCATTACCAGGTCCGCTATATGCTTCGAAGGAAGATTGACCTGGAAAAAGCGGAGATTCCGCAGATCAATCCGATATGTATCTATCATTCTCTTGAGCCCCTTGTAGAACACGGTGCCGTCCGGGTCGTGGAAGTGGGTCCGGAGCTCTTCCTGGAACATTTGGGTCAGATGGTGGTAGCCCCTGTCGTACTCTTCACGGGGGTTCATCCAGTATGCCGGCCGTCTGTTGAACATGGGAGACGGCTTTTTCCCTCCCACCGACTCCATATAGGCGTGCTCGACAAAAAGGCCTTTCTCATTTTTGTCGCATGACTCGAGGACCAGTCCGCCAGCGCCGTCGCAGAGAAACCAGCGGAGGAACACGTTCTCCTTCTTGATGAGTTGCTGGTTATAGTACTCGGCGCACAGCTCCGAAGATGATACGCTTGAGGAGAGAACCAGGGCGTTGCGGTATCTCCCGTTCCGGATAAGGTCGTACGCCACAAGGAGCGCCTTATAGGCGGAGGTGCAGTTTGCATGGAGCGACAGCTCCGCGCAATGCTCGATCCCCAGCGCCTCCTGTATGCGCACCGAGGGCGTGGGCATCTGATCCATGTGAGCGCTTCCGTACACGATAAGCTCAATATCCGTGCTCTTCAGGCGAGCCATGTTTAGCGCCTGACGGGCGGCCTTTACCGCCATGGTGACGTTATCCTCGGTAAATTCGCGCGTATCAGGATCGATCGCGTAAAAATAGCGCTCGATGCCGAGCATCTCCCTCATGAGCGGCTTGATCCGCTTCATCCACTTTATGACCTTGGGGGAAGCGTCCGTGATCTCGCCCAGGTACCGGTCGATCTCGTCAAAGGGAACAGGCTTGCCCGGCAGGAATGCTCCGGTGCCCGATACCCTCGCGCCCTTCTCGGAAGACATTGCTCGGCCTCCTCTATAGTAACTATTCAGTTATCTCTCGCGAAGACGCAAAGTCGCAAAGAATATTGGGTGACTGCTGACGCTGAATAGTTAGCCTTTATAAAAATCTGCTGATATAGCTTTTAATGCCGTGCCGGTTATAATCGTCCCCGATGCTTTTAATCAGTTTAACCGCTGCGGCTACAACAGCCTTTTTGGGTACAATTGCATCAATAATATTCCATTTCAAGGCCTCTTCGGCAGTGAAGCTTGCGCCGCTCAATATAAGCTCCAGGGCACGTGATCTGCCGGCGATCGCATTAATTTTCTGGATTCCGCCGCAGCCGGGCATCAGCCCGAAGCCGGTTTCGGGCAGTCCCAGCACCGAGCCGCTCCCGCATATACGGCCGTGGCAAAAAAGCGCGAGCTCCAGGCCGGAGCCGAGGCACACGCCGCTGATTGCGGCTATCACTGGAATTCGCAGCTCTTCGAAAAAGATAAACGACCTGAGGTTTTCCAAAAATAGGGCTGATTCTCCTCCGTCGCGGTTCGAGTCCTCTCTTCTAACAGGGCTGATCAGATCGTCCAGATCGGCGCCGGATGAGAAGTGCCTGCCGGTACCCCGCACGATTATTCCGGACACACCGGATCGCGGGATATCCTGTCTGGTGAGCCTTCTCAGTTCAGAAAAAAAAAGCGGGTCATCCTGTTTGCGGGCGGATCGTTCAGGATCAGGTGCCCGATCGTGTCTTCTATTTTCCAGAGTATGGGGTCGCTCATTTCGGTTATATTATTTTCCGCTCAAATTTGCGGCAAGCATGCAGAACATCTTCGTCTCTTCTTTCATGGCTTCACGGGCGCTCAGCCTTCTTGCATTATTAAGCGCCCGTACCACGGATTTAATGACCTCTTTGGACCTGCCGGCAACCATTTTTTTCATTAACGTAAGGGAAAAATCGAACGCCTGCCGCGATCCAACCAGGTGATCCACCAGGCGCATGCCGAGCGCCCTTTCCGCGCTTACAATATCGCCTGAAAGGATCATCTGCATGGCGTTGCTGAAGCCGACCTTATCCGGCAGGCGCACGGTGCCCGCGAGCCCGGGGATCAGGCCATGGTTTATTTCGGGAAAAGCAAAAATAGAATTCCGGCCGCATACCCGTATATGGCAGGCAAGGGCTATCTCCAGACCGCCCCCGAAGCAGGCGCCCTGGATCGATGCGATCGTGGGTATCTCGATATCGTCAATATAATTCAAAATCTTTTTGCCATTAGACATCTTTGAGAGCAGGAGCCTTCGGTCATGGCTTAACGTTTTAAGGCCGGCGAGATCAGCGCCTGCTGAGAAATGCTTTCCCTTTCCGGTGATGATGATTCCCTTTACATGCTCCTGAGCGGCCCACAGCTTAAATTTTGCCGGATCAAGAAAGTCCGGCTCTGCAAGGCGATTTTGCGGCGGGTTGTCGATGGTCAGAATGCCGATGGAGTCTTTGATCTCCCATGATGTGACTTTCGATCTTTCCATAGGCGTCTACTCAACGAATGAATCCGGAACGTCATGCGGGGTTCTCTCGCCGTCCACGAGCACGGTTTTTATTCTGGCTCTGGCTATGATTTCATCGGTAGTTGCATGCCGGATAACATGATGGAAAACCAGATAGGGAGCCTCCCTCTTTAGGCGCGTACGCACAACAAGCTCGTCGAATACCCGCGCTTCTTTGATGTAGCGTATCTCGACGCCCGCCACGACCAGAATCAGACTGTTGCGGAAAAAGTAATCGTAGAGATTTTTCTTTCTTAAGATTTGCCACTGAGCCTCTTCGCAGTAATTGAGGAAAACCGCGTTGTTGACATGCCCGAAGGAATCAAGCTCATATCCGCGCACGGTTATTCTGGATTCGTAAGTCATGGAGATGTTCTCTTTTATACATGCAAAAAAGTAATTAGTCAGCTGTTTAATAACTCTCGCAAAGCCGGTAAGAATCCCGTGTCGGACCTCACCCGCGCTCCGCGCACCCTCTCCCCCTTGAAGGCGGGGATGCGCATCCCCGCCTTCAAGGGGGAGAGGGTTTCCGCAGAATTAAGCTCATCCTGATTCCCCCCTCTCCAATTTGGAGAGGGGCTGGGGGTGAGGTCTGTCTTTGCGAGAAATAACCGAAGTACCGTAAAAGCAATTATTCGATGGTGAAGATAGAAATCAACAAATTAATTTCTTAGGAACTAGTTATAAAATTTTTTTATTGCATTAATAAACCCCTGATGGGGAAGCTTTGAATGGTGCGCGATATGGATGAACCTGAAATTATTAAAATCGGAATAATCGGTAATGGGAAAATGGGCACGGATATATTTTATTATCTGGCTGATTTTAATTTCCATCTGACCTGGGTGTGCCGCTCCGAAGAAGGGAGAAAAAATTCTACAGATCCATTTGTGCGTAAGCTTTCCCGCAGGCGCCGCAGCGGCCTTGTTGACGGTGCGTTCGTATCGTACCGGATGATGAATACGAACATCACCACCCGCTTGTCTGAATTATCGGATTCCGATATTGTCATTGAGGCCATCGGGGAGGATACGGATGCCAAGGCAAAATTGTTTGGCGAGCTTGATCCTCTGGTCAGAAAAGACACGGTCATTGCATCCAATTCATCTTCAATTAAACCGTCCTGCTTTATTAAAAATGTGGGCAGGCCTGAATACTATGCGGGCCTTCATTTTTTCTTTCCGGTCAAATATAAAAATATTGTTGAAATAACAACCACGGATAGTACCGGTGAACGTGCAATAAACCGGATTAAAAAGTTTTTATCAATAATAGAAAGATTTTATATAATCCTGCATGAGAGCGAAGGATTTATATTAAACAGAATTTTCCTGGATTTCCAGGCCCAGGCTTATCGGTATTACGCGGAAGGAGCGCTGGAGCCGGAAGAGATTGATGTTATTGTAAAAAAAGATATTTTTCCCCTCGGTGTATTCGAATTTATGGACAGCGTGGGTATTGACGTTATGTACCGGTCGGTGATCAACTATACCCGGGATCTGTCTGATAGAGAATTTTATAATCCCTTATTGCAAGGATTGCAAAGGTTGGTTCGGGAAAAGCGGCTGGGACGGAAAAGCGGGGCCGGATTCTACGATTATCAGGATAACGCTTCTCATAAGGAAAGTAATTACCGCGATGATCTGCGCACCTCGGTTTCCTCATGCCTGATCTGTTTGTACATAAATTCAGCCTTCAAGGCCCTGGAAAAAAATATATGCTCCCGGGAAGATATGGAATATGCAATACGGGAATATATGGGAACCGAAAAGGGCCCATTCACACTTGCGGATGAGATCGGCGCCGGTAAGATACTGAAGGAATTGACCGGGCTTTATGAAAAAACGGGGTTTGATGCATTTAAGCCCTCTTGTATGCTTAAGCCTGTATGAGCCGCCGGGCAGCACCGCCTGAATAGGGAGTCGCATGAGCAAGGTATTACTCATCAATACGAATATGGAAAAAAAACCCTATCCGGTACCGCCGCTCGGGATATGCCTCATCGCATCCGCGATCAGAAAAGATCATGAGGTGATGGTTTATGACGGCGCATTCGACCACGGGAAGGGCCTTGCCTGCCTGGTGTCGGACTTCAGACCGGATTATATCGGCGTCACCATACGAAACATCGACGATATGGACATTCTCAACCCTACGAGCTATATCGAGCCGATCCTGCAAACATTCATAAAACCGGTTCGGGAAACAACTGATGCGCCCCTCATTCTGGGAGGCAGCGGCTTCAGCATATTCCCGGAATATTTCATGGATTATTACCGCGCCGATTACGGCGTGTCCGGCGAGGGGGAAGCGGTTTTTCCCGATCTGTTGCACTGCCTGGAGAACGGGAAAGACCCGTCCTGCGTGCCGGGTGTTTTTTCCCTCAAGAAAGCAGGGAGCGCTCCCACCAGGGCATTTGATCTGGTAAACCTCCCGTTCTCTGAAATCGACCTGAAGATTGATTACGGGCCCTATCGCGGACGCAGCTCCTATCCCATACAGACAAAGCGCGGCTGCTCGCACCGGTGTATTTATTGCACCTATAACTGCATCGAGGGATACCACTACCGTACCAGACTTCCGGCCCATATCGCCGACGAGATAGAGCAGACCGCAGAAAGGCTTGGGCCCGTAACCTTTGAGTTCGTGGACTCCACCTTCAATGATCCGCCCGGTCATGCTGAAGCAATCTGCCGGGAATTGGCTAAGAGGAGTTTGGGCCTGCGGCTCAGGACCATGGGGATCAACCCCTGCAATGCCTCGCCTGAGCTCTTTGAACTCATGCTTTCATCCGGCTTTGCCCAGATAGACTGTACGCCGGACACGGCCTCGCCGGCGATGCTTTCGTCTTTGAGAAAAAATTTCACCCTGGCTGATCTTACAAAGACCGCCAGGCTTGTGCGCGAATTCGACATGCCGACCATGTGGTTCTTCATATTCGGCGGCCCGGGCGAGACTGAGGAAACGATCCGCGAATCCTTTGAATTCATCGACTCGTGGGTGTCCGGGAAGGACATGGTGCACATGACCTGCGGCCTTCGGGTATATCCCGGCACGGATCTGCACCTCTCGGCGCTTAAGGAAAAGATCGTCCATCCCGGCGATCCGTTGACGGACGCGCGTTTTTATGTTTCAAAGGAGCTGGGCAGGGAAAAGCTCATTTCCCTGATCAATGAGGCGGCCCTGGCCAGGCCCAACTGCGTGCCCGTTACCGAAAGTACGCCCTCCCCGCAGATGATGAGCGATGCAGCCATGATGCGGGAGCAGATGCTCCTCACCGAGCCGATGTTCAGAAGCCTTCTCCGGCTCAGATACCGGATGTTCGGCAGAGAGATGCCATGCCAATAATTAAATTGACAAATATAATGTTGCCACTGTAGGGTTTCATTTCCTATAAATTTTGCAAAGGACTGTCAATGAAACAGAGAACCAAAATCGCAGCAGGGGTATGCATCCTGATTCTATGTCTCGTCATATCAGCAGTAAGCAAAGAAGCCGGCAAGCCTGACATCAGGCTGAGCACGGTTAAGATTATCAGAACGTTCATTGCTCCGGATTACAATCTGCCGTGGAAGATGAAGGATCCGCAGTCGAGCATGGGTTCCGGTTCGATAATCAAGGGCGGGAGGATATTGACGAACGCACACGTCGTTGCCGATTCAACCTACATCCAGATCAAAAAAGAAGATGACCCGGAGATCTATGACGCCCAGATTGAATATATCGGCCATGACTGCGACCTGGCGCTGTTGAAGGTGAAGGACCGCCGGTTTTATGCCAATACGGCCGCGATCGATCTCGGCGGCATTCCCGAGCTCCGGTCAAAGGTCACGACCTACGGCTATCCGGTTGGCGGCAGCCGCATATCCATCACCGAAGGCGTCATCTCCAGAATCGAGATCGGGGAATACACCCATATGGGCAACGTATCGTTTCTCATGATACAGACCGACGCGGCCATCAATCCGGGGAACAGCGGAGGCCCGGTCGTTCAGAACGGCAGGATCGTCGGTGTGGCCTTTCAGGCCAGCGCGAATACCAACAATATCGGATTCATGGTACCCGTTCCCATTATCCGGCATTTTCTTGAGGACGTCAAAAACGGCAGATATGACGGATTTCCCTCGCTGGGCGCGTTTACCGACACCCTGGAAAACATCAGCTACCGGCGCTACCTCGGCATGAAGGACGATCAGAGCGGAGTGCTGGTCTCTTTTGTAATACCCGGCAGCGGAGCGGATGCGCATTTGAAAGAGAGCGACGTTATACTCTCGATCGACGGGGTTCCGATAGCGAATGACGGCTCCATCCAATTCGGGAACGGGAGGATTTTTTATTCATATCTGATCGATATAAAACAGGTAGGCGAAACTGTTTCCCTCACCGTATTCCGGAACAAGGCCAGGCGCGACATCAAGTTCATTCTCAAACCGGTCCCCTTCCGCGTATCCTGGTTCAATGAATATGAGACCCTGCCGCGCTACTATATCTTCGGCGGAATCATCTTCCAGGTGCTCTCCCGGAACTATCTTACGACCTGGGACAAATGGTGGTACAACGCGGACCGGCGGCTCCTCTACTACTATTCATACTATCTTACCGACGTGATCTTTCCCGAGCGGAAAGAGTTCGTCCTCATCAATCGGGTTCTTCCGGATGAGGCGAACACCTATATCTCGGATGTGCATGACAAGATCGTGGATACCGTCAACGGCGTGAAGATCACCTCCCTGGACGATGTCGTCGCCGCCCTGGCCAGGCCCGCCGGCGGTTTTCATCTCATACACATAGACGGCACAAGCTATCCGCTTATATTGAAAGCCTCCCAGATTAACGAGGCGAATATAAGGATCAAGCAGAAATACGACATCCCCTCTCTCGCGCGGCTGAAATAATGGATGATAAAAGGAATAATCTCATGAAAAAACTGAGTATATATATATGCGTGCTGCTCGCTTTGTTCGCATCATTGCCGGCAGCGGCTGCTCCCATGGAGGAGCAGGTGGTCAATATTATCGTCACCTCTCAGAAATATGACTACAGCTCGCCATGGCAAAAGGGCGAAATAACCAGAGCCAACATCACCGGATGCGTCATTGACGGCAACCGGATTGTAACATCAGCCTACGCGATCACGGACAACGTCCTCATCGAAGTCTTGAAGAAGGGAGAGCCCCGCAAATATTCCGCACGGCTTCTGATCAGAGATTATCATTGCGGCCTCGCGGTTCTGACGGTTCCGGACGCGGAATTCTTCAACGGGTTGAAGCCGGTTGAATTTTCAGAGGGAGCCAGGCTGTTCGGCGAAACCGCCAGGGTTTACAAATGGGACGCCATGACGAATCTGAAGGAATATAGCGCCGAGTTGAACAAGTCGTCCATCAGATTTTATGAGCCCGGCTGCGGGGTGCTTATGCATCAGTTCTCGACCGTAATGAACGAGGGGGGGAACGGCGAGCCGGTTTTTATAAACGGGAAGCTCGTGGGAATAACGACCGGATTGAGCAGCGAGACAAAGACGCTGTATGCGCTCGCCTCGGACATGATACGGAGAATGCTGAAAGACCTTTCCAGCGGGGCTTATGAAGGAATGCCCTTCTTCTGGATCAACAGCGTCGATATTCAGAACGACGTGAATCTGCGGGAATATTTCGGCATGGGAAGCGGCGACAGCGGAGTCATGGCCACCGATGTTCCCTCGATATCAAGCGGCGGCGACGTGCTGAAAAAAAATGATATCATCCTTTCAATCAACGGGACCCCGATCGACGACAACGGCATGTACGACTCGGGCAGATACGGGAAGCTCTACTACTACGGGCTTATACATCTGGATAAGTTTGTCGGCGATGAGATAAGAATGAAGATATTGCGGGATAAAAAGAAGATCGATGTGCAGTTCAAGCTCAAACCGATTCCGGATAACTGCTGCGTTATTCCCCTGATATCCAATGACCGTCAGCCCCGTTATTATATCTTCGGCGGGCTTGTTCTTCAAGAATTGACGATCGGTTACCTGGAATCATTCGGTCCGGAATGGAAAAAGAAAGGCGAAAAGCGGATGCTCTACTACTATGATACGGTCAAATCCATGGCGGATGAAGGTGCGGACAAAAAAATCGTGATATTGAACAAGGTATTGCCCGACCCGGTGAACAAGGGATATCAGTATTACGGCAACCTGGTCCTTAAAAAGGTCAACGGCACCGCGGCCAGGGATATCGCGCACCTTAAAAAACTGGTGGATGATTCTCAAGGCAGGTTCGTCATGTTTGAATTCGCCGGGAACTCGTCCATCGTTCTGGACAAGAGATCCGCCCTGACGGGTGAAAAGGAGCTGCTCAAGAAGTATAATATAAGCTCGCCGTACAACGATTCCGATGAATGACGGAACGGGCTCATGCTGTTGAATATGATTTCCTGTCTGGTCGCGTGCGCGATTACGGCGTCCGCTTTCGCGCAGGGGATGGATAAGCCTGGGCCGGATGAATCGCTCCGGATCAACGAGGCTCGTGAAAATAAAAAATCCGATGATGCCCCGAAGGGAACAGCGGGGGCCGCCGACTCTGGAGGGAATAAGGCTGAATTGGAAGCGATCAAGAAAAAGGCGATCCGCTATTCCGTTCTGTTTGCGGTTCCGGTAAATACCTATGTCGTATCGCTCCTTACCTGGGATTGGGGGAGGACGACCAAGTTCAGGTTCTCCCACGAGGGCTGGTTCAGCCGGAATACCTATTCAGGAGGCGCGGACAAAGCGGCTCATCTTTTTTCTTTTTACGCGATCATGAGGATCCTGTATAACATCTATGACTATACCGAAGACGGCGCTCCGGTTAAATGGGCCTATTCAGCCGGATTGAGCACCTTTCTGGCCCTTGGCATAGAGATCGGCGACGGTTTCTGCAAGAATCAGAACGGATTCAGCATCGCCGATTTGACGATGGGATTTATCGGTATCGGCATTGGATCCCTCCTGGAGCTTTTTCCGGCAGTGGACGCATTCATGAGTCTGAGCGCCGAGTACTATCCGACAAAATATTTCCGCAAGCACCCGCAGCGTTTAAAGTGGTTCCTGGACGACTACAGCGGGTGGCGGTTCATGGCGAATATAAAGCTCGCCGGTTTCCGGTATGTGGGCGTCAAGGTGCCTGAATTCATGCGGTATATTATGTTCGACGTCGGCTATTACACTCACGATTACACGAGGTACGATTACCGGCATGCCGAGATCGGCCGCTATGTTGAAGGGGGATTCAAGAAAAGGAGGGAGATATTCATCGGGGTATCGATTAATATGATGGAGGTGGTCAAGGATTTTTTCACCGATAAGGAGGGCTTTGCATGCCGCGCCCTTCAGCAGCCCTTTAAATATTACCATGTCCCGGCCGGGGTGCGTCACGGCTTTACGTTGTAAGGAGGATGAAGATGAAGCAGAAAGAGGCGCAGGTTGATTATAAGGACCACCAGCTCGTTCTCTATGTCGAGAAAAAGGACGGGTCATACGGCCCGGTGCAGACCGGCTCCTATATCGCCAAGAAATATCTCGATGATTTCTGGTCGAAGAGGGATAATCTGGAACGGGAGTATCTGGAAAAAATAAGAAAAGGCGAGGCAAGCCCTATCGCCTTTTACATGATATTGGAAGAGTTGACGCCGTCCGAGCTTGCATCCCGGGTCAGGATTCCAAAGCGGAAGGTGAAGAGGCATTGCGACCCCCGGCATTTCGGGGAGATAACCATGGCTGAGCTCATGCGGTATTGCGAGGTCTTTAATGTTCCGGTCATTAATATGTTCCGCGCGATTATTTCAAATAAAGCCGGCGTTCGGATCAAGGATGAAAAGAGCGCTAATCCGTTCTTCGGCACCCTCCGGATCGAGGTCGGGAAAAAATGAGCATGCCTGCGTTTAAGCACAAGATGGCGGCACACTGCGAATCCGGAACGGTGGCCGCTCTTTTGAACCATGCAGGCCTGGAAATCTCCGAGCCTATGGTTTTCGGCATATCGGGAGGCATTTTTTTCGGCTACTTTGAGTCGAAAAAGCTTCCGTTCCCTACCTTCGTCGTGCGGAACAGGCCGGGTCAGATACGCACGAATCTGGCAAAGCGTACCGGCGTCAAATTCAGGACGGAGCGGTTCCGCGACCCTTCCCGGGGAGAGCGGGAGCTGTTCCGTCTTCTTTCAAACAACGTGCCGGTTGCGTGCCAGACGGATTTTTTTTACATGAACTATCTTCCGGACCATGTCCGGGTTCACATCAACGTGCACTTCATCATCCTGGCCGGAATCAAGGACGGCAGTTATATCGTGAGCGACTGCTATTCCCCCGACCTGGCGCTCCTTGACCGCGATTCCCTCATGAAGGCGCGCTTTGCCGGAGGAAGCTTCGCTCCCCGGGGCTTCCTGTTTTATCCGGTCTTCATGCCGCATAACATCGACTTCCGCGCTGCGGTATGGAAGGGAATAAAAAGCGCGGCTTTTCAGATGGTGAAGCTCCCCGTCCCGTTCCTCGGGATTCGGGGGATACGCCGTTTCGCGCAAAGGGTCGTGGACTGGCCGAAGCTGGCCCGTGACGCGGAACACCTGTCGCATGAGATCATGAAGATAAACATATTCCTGGAAGACCAGGGAACCGGAGGAGCCGGATTCCGCTTCATGTACGCGACCTTTTTGCGCGAGGCGTCGGAGATGCTCGGCGATCCGGACCTGCTTGAGATGTCGAAAAGGATCATGGAGATCGGCGACCGGTGGCGCGCGGTGTCGCTGTTCGCCGCCCGCATCGGCAAGCGGCGCGATCTGGGTCAAAGCCGGCTCGCGGAGCTCAGCGCCATGATTCATGACCGCGCCGATGCGGAGGAAAGGTTTTTTACGGATTTGCTGAAGCTTAGTAAAAGCAAAAGATACTAACACTTGAGTTAGGCGATTTTTAATTAAAGCAGTCCCCCTCCCTTGACGGGAGGGGTGAGGGGAGGGTGAAATAGATGTTTTTTGGTATACAAAACTCATTTATTCGCCATAAGTTAATCACCCCCACCCCCAGCCCTCCCCCATGTAGGGGGAGGGAGTAGGAGATATTAACAAAATTCGCCTAACTCGAGTTAATATATAACTTTTAAGGTACTTTATGACGACAATCGCCACCGCGGAGCTGAAAAACGAAATCAAGCTCCTGATAGTTGAGACGCTGAATATCACCGATGTGGCGCCTGGGGAGGTGGCCGACGGGGCGCCTCTTTTCGGACAGAACAACGCGCTGGGGCTTGATTCCATAGACGCCCTGGAGATCGTCATGGCGTTGCAGGAAAAATACGGAGTACGAATCGACGATAAGAATCAGTCGAGGTTCATACTGCAAAGCATCGCCACGATTGCCGATTTCATCGCACAGAATAGGACGCGCTGAACTCGTCGCAGGCGACGCCAATTCACGCCGATGGTTCGACAGGCTCACCAACCGATTTGTTTGATGGTAAAAAGCCATCCGGTTGCCGAGCGGAGTCGAGGCAGCGTCCATCGGCGGTTTCCGAGTTCTTACCTTTTAATCGCAACCACCACACCCAGGCCGGGCGATCTTTTTAAATGAAAGCCGCGGATTTCTGAAAAGCCGTTGACCGCAAGCAACCTCTTGACATCATCGGAAGCGTGCGTCTGGCCTATGGTGGCGTTGTACAGCTCAAGCAGTATGAGAAAGGTGTTCGCTCTCATAAACCGGGAGCGCGGAATATTTCCCAGGTGGTCCATGACGATTATCATACCGCCTTTTTTGAGTGCGCCGTGTGCCTTGCAGAACAATAACGATAACTCCTCCGGCTTGAATATGCGGATAATATTGAACATCAAGATTACATCATTGTCCGATCCGATTTCATCTTTCACGAAGTCTCCGGCCCGGAATGCGATGCGATCCGACAAGCCGGATGAGGCGATGTTGTCCCGGGCGATTTTTTCAGCCTGGGGCCAGTCATATATCACGCCGGTCAGTTCAGTATGCTTTTTGCAGAATTCAATGCAGTATTGGCCGTGGCCGCCTCCCAGATCGAAGAGCGTGCGGGCGGATGAGGGTATTTTTACTTTCTTAAAAAGCTCCCGGCTGACCAGATGTGCGGCGCTTTTTAATCCCTCATGGTAGAACTCCCATCTATCCGGATGATTATCAAGCCACTCATACCCGAGGATCGGCGGCCTGCCGGTGCGTATTGATTCACTAAGATAATCCAGGCGGCTGCACACGTCTTTGAAATAATGGAATAACGGTGCGATAGTATGCGGCGATTCGTTCAACATCCATTTTTTGGTCATTGATGTGACGGACCACTTCCCGCGCCTCTTTTTCAGATATCCGAGGCTGTCAAGCGCGCCGAAAAGCAGGGATAATCCGGTTGTATCTGCCCCGGAAGCCTTCGCAATTTCGTCGATCCCGGCGCCGGTTTGGGCAAGGGTCTCGAAAATTCCGAGATTGAGTCCGGCAATTACCGCTTTGCACGCGAGTTGGCCGAGCAGATCCGTCAGGGGACCCGGACCCTGGTTCAGCTCCATGATCCCGAGTCGTTCAAAAAAATTCAATGTAACCGGCATGCAAAATCACCCCCACCCCAACCCTCCCCCATCAAGGGGGAGGGAGAAAAAAAGTCAAGATTATATTGACACTGATGGTCAAGTCCAATATTATTTCAGACAAATGTCCGGCATCATGGTCCGGAGGGGGCATTATGGCTAAAACCAATAAATTAAACATTATCGGATCATTTAAAACAGTGCTGTCTATTATCGCGCTTCTCTGGATTATTCTGATTCTCAGTTATTTTTTTCCTTTTATCGCGGATTACGGCATAAAGCCAAGGAGCGCATCCGGATTGGTGGGTATATTTTTCGCTCCCTTTATCCATGCAGATATGAATCATCTGATTGACAACTCCATCAGCCTCCTGATCCTTGGCTCCATCTTTCTTATGACGGAACGAAAGCTTTCTTTTGTCATTGTAATGAATATTATCATCATCGGAGGATTGGGGACCTGGCTGATCGGCAGATCCAACTGCGGTTCCGCACCCTGTGCTCATATCGGGGCGAGCGGCGTCATATACGGAATACTCGGTTATCTGGTCACCATGGGCGTCTTTACCAGAAACATGAAAGCGATCATTGTCTCCATTACCATGTTTGCATTGTTTGTGGTCAAGGGCCAGGCATTGCAGGGAATATTCCCGACCGACCGGTTTATATCATGGGAGTATCATCTCTGCGGACTGGTGGCCGGCATCATCACCGCTAAGGTTTATTCAAAACGTTATGCACGATGACGTGAAATACAGGGAATTACCGGGATTTGAAGGCAAGATTTATATCCCCGGTTGGCGGAAGTGCAAAAAAAAGCATGACTGCAGGGATTGTTATGACTGCCAGATTTGCAGCGAGGATCGATGCGAGCTATGCAGGCAGGGCGGATGATGGCACCTTCCTTATTCTAGCGCCATTCCTTTCACGATTTTCTCAACCCGATTCCCGAATTCCATTCCATGGAATTTCCTCGTTTCCGAGATTAAATCGTCAAAACTGACCCCCAGCCTGACTGCCGAGCAGAAGAGCTCCGAATAGAGCATAACTTTCTTGCTGGAATTTTTTCCTGAACCCATGCGGTTATCCCTGACTCTGTTTTTGAGGTTTTATAAATTTCCTTATAATTATCGGCTGCCGCTCTGTTCTTTTTGTATAAAAAACCTACTACCCGCATCTTTGGTTCAGCGGCAGCCTTCCGCATCACGGCTTTCACCCGAACAGGAATTACACTAATATTTACATTTCAGCCAAACATTTGTTGACATAATAATTATGTCGTATATACTCTGGCTTGCTTGTATATTGTTTGATGGCGCGGGCTCTGTACAGCAGCCGCTCATATCTGAAGCCGGGGTCATGGTAAATGGATGGCATTAAATATCTTATCGAATCAAAATTCAATAAAGAACTCAGGGCTCATTTCAAGAGCGAGAGCAGGCAAGGATCCTATGCCGAATTTCCGGAAAGCCTGAATCCGGAAATAAAGGCTATACTGCTTCAACAGGGGATCACAAAGCTTTATGCGCATCAATACGATGCATTCCAGAAAATAGCGCAGAACCAGAGCACCTTGATCGTGTCCAGGACCGCAAGCGGGAAAACCCTTTCCTTTTTTTTGCCGATCATAAATGAATATCTGCTTTCCGACCAGCCTTTTTCCGTGCTGCTCCTGTATCCGACCAAGGCGCTGTCGCGCGACCAGGAGAGCACGTTCGGGAGGCTCATGGAGGTGGTCCGGAAAAGCGGCAGGCTCGGGACCTTCGACGGCGATACGCCGGCCGACGAGCGGGAGCGGATCCGGCGATCGGCTGATTTCATTATAACGAACCCCGACATGCTCCATAGCGGCATCCTTCCCAATCATAACCGGAAGTGGCGGAGCTTTCTTGGCAGGCTCAGGTATATCGTGGTTGACGAGGTTCACATCTATCGCGGGGCTTTCGGCTCCCATGTGGCCAATATCTTCAAGCGTCTCGAGCGGGTCTGTGCGCTTCACGGGAGCAGTCCCGCATTCGTCTGTTCTTCAGCCACGATCGGGAATCCGGCCAAGCATGCGCGGATTCTCTTTTCCCGTGAATTCGAGGTCGTCGATTATGACTCTTCGCCGCAGCCGGGTAAGGACTTTTATTTCATCAATCCTCCCCTTGAGTCCGGATTGGGACACGCCCTGTACCGAAAGGGAACCGCATCGGCGTCCATCCCGCTCATCCGCGAGGCGGCCAGGAGAAAGATACGCACCATATGCTTCTGCCGCGCGCGGCAGGAGGTGGAGCGGCTCTGCCGCGCCGTGACCGAGGATTATCCGGAGCTTAAGTCCGTGGTGCAGCCGTACCGGGGAGGGCTCCTTCCGAGCGAGAGGCGCACGCTCGAGAGGGATTTCGCATCCGGAAGAATAACCGCGATCATCACTACCAACGCGCTCGAGCTCGGGATCGATATCGGCGATCTGGACCTGTGCATCCTGTCCGGACACCCCGGAACCGTCGCGAGCTTCTGGCAGCAGGCGGGCAGGGTGGGCCGCAAGGGCAGGTCCCCCGTTATCGTATATATAGCCAAGGACCGGCCGATAGATCAGTATCTGGTCCATCATCCTGATTTCATAACGAGCGCGCCGGTGGAGCAGGCGCTGCTCAATCCGGACAACCCGTATATCCTGCTCCAGCACCTTCCCTGCGCTGCGCAGGAGCACCCCCTGGGTGAAACCGAGCAAGGCTTTGATCCTGCCGTGTACGCAGAGGCGCTCTCCGTTCTGAAAAACGACAAGACCATAGTTCCCTATCACGGCTCCTACCGCTACGCCCTTCAAGATTATCCTGCGCGGGGCGTTAACATCCGCGGCATGACCGACTACAATGTCGAGATATACCGCGGCACTGAGGTAATCGGTGAGCTCGATCCTATCGGCGCGCGGGGCACACTTTATAAGGACGCCATCTACCAGCACCTGGGAAGGAAATACATATCCCTTGAGCTGGACCTGGACAAAAAGCTCTGCAGGGTCGATCCGATAGACGTGGATTACTATACCGAAGCCGTGTGGGAGGGAAGGGTGGATCTTATCGAATCGGAGGAAATCCATCTCCTCAACGGCGGCCGTTTGGAATTCGGAATCATCAGGGTGAACAAGCAGCCGAAGCTGTATAAGAAGATACGGGAGCGAACCTTTGAGAATATCGGGTACGGCCCCATTACTCTTCCGGCCTTTGAATACGAGACCACCGGTTTCAGCATAACGGCGCCGAAGGAGTGGACTTTCGCCCTGGAAGCGGTGAATAAGCTTTTCACCGGCGCCGCTTATTACGGCCTGAGCTATATCATGCGGCATGCATCCACGGTCTTCTGCATGTCGGATATTAAGGACATCAATACCGATATCTCACTCTATGAAGCGGAGCCGGGCCAGTGGCGGAGCGCCCTGTACCTGTATGATACGATCGAGGGAGGCGTCGGATACGCCGAGCGGATATTCGAGCGCATCGAGGATGTATTGCGGTTCTGCATGGATATCCTCGAGCGGTGCGAGTGCTCTTCCGGGTGCCCTTCCTGCATCCCGCCCCTGCCGCCGGGCGTTGACAGCAGTGAGCTCGAAGACTTCCTCATCGAGACCGACGCGGCTGTTCAATGCGCCCGGAGCCTTCTCTCGTCGCTTCTGGATAAGCGGATCCAGATTCCGGAGGTTACCGTGAGCAAAACTCCCCTGGCTCACCGGAGCCCTCCTCCGGAAGACCTTGAGCGGATGAGGATCGGCCGGAAGCTTTCCCGGGCCGCAAGAATACTTCGGGACAAGCGGGAGCGGCTCCATTGATACAGGAGTGCTTTCGCCATGTCCGCGGCATAGGGCCGAAGACGGCGTCGCTTCTTAACGAGCGCGGCTTCGCCTCGTGGGACGACTGCCTCGGCCGCGAGCAGGAGCTTCCCTTTAACGGCGGGCGGCGGAAGCGGTTCATTCAGGAGATGCGGCTGAGCAGGGAGGCGCTGCAGAAAAACGACATCGGGTACTTCATATCCGCGTTTCCGAAGGCCGAGCACTGGAGGATCCTGGCGCGGTACTTCAACTCAGCCACCTTCGTTGACGTCGAAACCACGGGACTTTCCCGGTATTTCAACCATGCCACGGTCATCACCGCCTTTCATAACCGAGCAATCCATACATTCAGATACGGTGAAAACCTCGATGAGTTCCTGATCCTGGCCGATGACGCCGAACTTCTGGCAACGTTCAACGGCAACTGTTTCGATATTCCCTTTCTGGAGAAGACCTTCAATGTCCCTTCCATAAATTGCCCCCATATCGATTTACGCTGGATCGCATGGCATCGGGGCTACAGCGGCGGACTCAAATACATCGAGCGGGGGATGGGGATGCGCCGGCCTGCATTTCTTGACGGCATCGACGGGTTTGAGGCGGTGGGTCTTTTCCATCAGTGGCAGGTGGGCGACGCAGGAGCCGGGGAGACGCTGGCGCGCTACTGCGCCGCAGACACGATCGCAACCTATCTGGTGGCGGAGCGGCTCCTTGTCGAAGCCGGCTGCCGGATCGAATTGTCCGATCCGAAAGAAATGTATACATTGATATCATGAACTACCGAAAGATCATTCATGTCGACATGGATGCCTTTTACGCTTCTGTCGAGCAGCGGAATAATCCCCAGCTGCACGGCAAGCCGGTAATCGTGGGCGGCAATCCGAAGAGCAGGGGGGTGGTGGCCTCCTGCTCCTATGAGGCACGAAGATACGGCATTCATTCCGCAATGGCCTCAAGCACGGCCTACCGGCTCTGCCCCCATGCTGTTTTTGTAAACGGCAATTTTGACGAGTATATTAAAGTTTCCCGGCAGATACGGGATATATTTTATGAGTATACCGATCTTGTTGAGCCTCTGTCGCTCGACGAGGCTTATCTGGACGTCACGGAAAATAAGGTTACGTGCGCCTCAGCCACCATGATCGCACGGGAAGCCAAGCAAAGGATATTTGAACGGACGCGGCTCACCGCATCCGCAGGGGTATCATTCAATAAATTCCTGGCTAAGGTCGCTTCTGATTTTCGGAAACCGAACGGCATCACCGTTGTCACGCCTGAATTGGCCGACCGGTTCATAGACGGGCTGGCTATTGGAAAATTTTACGGCATCGGCAAGGTGACTGAAAAGAGAATGCAGGATCTGGGCATCAAAACCGGCGCTGATCTCAAGAAGATTTCCCGGGAAGACCTGACCAGGCTCTTCGGCAAGGCCGGAGGCTATTACTATGACATCGCCCACGGCCTGGACGACAGGCCGGTTGAGCCGTATTACCTGCGAAAGTCGATCGGGAAGGAGACGACCCTTGAACACGATACCGACGACCGAACATTGATGACGGCGGTGCTGAAATCCCTTTCAGGGAAGGTCTCCGAGTCCCTGGATAAGCACCGGACAAAGGGGAAGACCGTTACCCTGAAGGTAAAATACGCGGATTTTACCAGCGTCACGCGGAGCATCACCATCAGTGATTCCGTCAGCGATCCTAATAGCATCCTCATGCATGCGGAAAATCTGCTCGGCAAAACTGAAGCCGGAATTAAGAAAGTGCGGCTCCTCGGCATCTCCGTATCGAACCTTGATATTGAAGAGCCTGAATTTGAGGAACAGCAGCTCGTTTTTTCGTTTATAGGGTGACGCCCAGTCCGAACACGGTATAGAAGGAAATACCCAGAGCGACCCTGTTATAGTCGTCAATGGCAAAAAACAGCCCGAGTTTCACGTAATCGTTGTATAACAGGTCAGGGTAGATGTTAAGCCGCATTTTGTAATTCTCCGTGCCGTTCAGGATAAGGGATGCGAGCAGATTGCCGTTGCGGTCGTAAAAAATCCCGCCGCTCGGCCTGAATTTCTTTATTGAATCCTTTAACGTATCGTGGTTGGGGTCAAAGCCTTTCACGACAGCGACTCCGGCGCTTAAGGTTACAAAGTCGGTTTCATTAACCTTGAAGCTGAAGCCTCCCAGGTAGTGGTATCCCATTAAAAAGAAAAAACGGACCATATCCTTATAAATGAGGGGCCGCAGCACGTAATTGCAGGATGCGTTGTAAACCCTTGTTTTACGAACGTCGAACATCGGCTGGCCCATCCAGTTTCTGAACTGAAGGGTATCATTGAAGAACCTGGCCACGTGATCGTTGAGAAACAGGAGCTTGCCGATCCAGTCGAAAAAGAGGAGATCGGCGATCGGATCATGAGGCGTGAGATTTTTGTTTGAATTTTCCAGAGCCTCATTGCTGAAGTGCGCTGCATAGGACGTAAGGAGTGAAAAGAGATAGGGTGCGGGAACATTGTTATACTGATACCATTCGGCTATCATGCGGAAATCGTAGCCGCCGCCGACGACGTGCAGGGTATAGTTCGGGATCGCCCTGATTGAGCCGAATTCATCGGCGAAGAGCTTTTTCAGACCGCCGCCCTCCTGGATGGAGCGGGGGAGGTTGACGAGTATGTCGGCGATCCTTCCGTATCTTTTGAAATATCCGGCCTGCTTAAACGCCGTGGGAACCTGTGCGCTGTCGAAGGCGGAATTAAAATAAAAATTTACCGGAAGCAGGAAATTCGCCGGCGTCCTTTTTTCGGCGGTATAGATTATGTATTGTTTGCGGCCGCCGTCCTCTTCCTTTTTTTTATTGGCATCATCGATCTCTTGTGCATTCAACGCCGACGCCGTAAGGAAACACGTGAGGCAAACGCAGGAGATAGCCGTCGTCCGCGATAAGAGAAGATGCCTCATGATCTATCCCGTCTAAAATTCAAGAGACTTTACCGTGCGCGGGAACGGTATGACGTCCCTGATATTCTGCATACCGGTGACGAACTGCATCGTCCGCTCGAATCCAAGCCCGAAACCGGAATGAGGCACGGTTCCGAAACGGCGAAGCTCCAGATACCACCAGTAGTCATCCGGGTTGAGTCCGTATCCGGAGATCCTTTGCTTGAGTTTTTCATAATCCGATTCACGCTCGCTTCCGCCGACGATCTCGCCCAGCCGCGGCACCAGGATATCCATCGCCCGAACGGTTTTATCGTCCTCGTTCATCTTCATGTAGAAGGCCTTGATCTCTTTCGGGTAGTCGGTTATGATCACCGGCCGGGCGTATATTTTTTCCGTCAGAAATTTTTCATGCTCACTCTGCAGATCGACTCCCCAGGACAGCGGGAATTCGAAGCTCGCTTTTGATTTAAGAAGCTGCTCAACAGCCTCCGTATATGATATGCGCTGGAAACTGCTTTGGATGATGGCGTTCAGGTTTTCAATCAGGCCGGGGCTGATCTTTTCATTGAAGAAATCCATGTCGTTCGGGCAGTTTTCGAGAATATACCGGAATATGTATCTGAGAAACTCCTCGGCAACGTCCATGTTTCCGTGAATGTCGCAGAAAGCCATCTCCGGCTCGATCATCCAGAATTCGGCAAGGTGGCGCGAGGTGTTTGAATTCTCCGCCCTGAACGTGGGCCCGAAGGTATAGATCTTCTTCAGCGCGCACGCATACGCTTCTCCCTCAAGCTGGCCGCTTACGGTGAGCAGCGCCCTTTTGCCGAAAAAGTCCTGAGAAAAATCAACCCGGCCGTTCTGCAGGGGCACCTGATCGAGGGGGAGGGTGGTCACCTGGAACATCTCGCCGGCGCCCTCGCAATCGCTGCCGGTTATGATCGGCGTGTGCACATAGATAAAGCCCCGCTCCTGGAAATAGCGATGGATTGCGAAGCTGAGCGCGCTCCGCACGCGCGCCACTGCCCCGAAGGAATTGGTCCGTGGCCTGAGGTGCGCGATTTCACGGAGAAACTCAAGGGTGTGCCGTTTTTTCTGTAACGCATAATCGGCCGGCGCGGCTCCCCTCATATCGATTTTCCGGGCCTTCAGCTCCACAACCTGGCCCGTGCCCGGAGAATCCGTGAGTATCCCTTCAACAGTGATACTGGCGCCCGTGTTCAGATCCCTGACCATTGAACCGTAATCGGATAAATTCTCTTCAATGACGATTTGTAGATTGCGAATAGAGGAGCCGTCGTTCACCTCGAGGAAGGTGACGCCCTTGGATTCCCGCTTGGTCCGTATCCATCCTTCAACAATGATCTCGGTGCCGTCACCCGGCATAGTGAGAATATCTCTTATGTCCGGCTTCAACATCTCCGCTAACCTATCCCGGATATCCTTTTTCAAGTCTCTTCATCCAAGCGAAGAAACTTACCGCAAATTGAAATCATACGGCAGCAATGTCAAATATAATTTTTCAGGGTAACTACCACCTATTACTCTTGAAAAGAGTAACGGTAACCGCCGATTCACGCCGATAAACGCAGATTTAAAAATTGTTTACAATCCGCTTTGCTTCTACCTCAGGCTTTCTAAAATTAATAAGTAAACAAATAATACAATCAGTAATTTTCCGATTCTAATCTGCGTTCATCTGCGTCCATCGGTGGTTCCATTATTATACTTGAATATTTACTTTTCAAGATCGATACATCCATAAATTTACAAACACGTAACATGAATGAAGAAATTATGATTTGATGTAAAGAAGATGTTATTTATATTTTACTTGGGTCGGGAAAGTAATCTCTTGGAAAGGAGATTGCAAATGCATACAAAAAGGCTGTTTATCGAGAATCTTGATTCTTCAACAACGGAGAATGAGATCGAAACTCTGTTTTCCCTGTATGGAGACGTCGATAAGGTAAAGATAAAGCGTGAAAGAGGCCGGGGATTCGTTGAGATGACCTCGGCTTCGGAAGCCAGGCGCGCCTGTGCGCATCTTGACGGATCTGTCCTGTGGGGCAGGTCAATGAAGATCCATAATATGAACGATACCCTGCGCCACCGCTTCATATACCTGTTCAGCAAATTTTTCGGATGATATGCATTGGGGGCGATTCATGAATCGCCCCTACATGAATTTTTTTTGAATATTCCTCATTAATCGGTTAACTTTAGAGTACAATAATGTTCGTATGGAGGCAATTATGGCTATTCAAACAATAACCGCTGATGTGTTGCCTAAAGGTTCCCTGGATAGTTTCAATAAAAATACCGCTACTCAACTGACCACTATTACCCAGAATAAAAGTCCAGTGGAAAAAATTACTATTGAGAATAAGGGGCTGAAAATAGACACAAAGGCTTAAGTAGGGGCGATTCATGTAAGGGCGATTTATCAATCGCCCTTACCCCTACAGAATCAGGAATCACGTTGGCCTCATTGGATAAAAAAATCATCTGTTTTTTTGGCTTCGTAACGCTTTTTAACGTGCTCGCATGTACCTCTTTGCAGCAACGCCTTTCACTGAAGAACTGCAAATTCGCGCTTACCCAGGTGGATATCCGGGGATTCACGTTCTCCGATATGACTCTGGGCCTCCTTATCACGGTTACCAATCCCAATGCCCTGGACGTTAAGATTGACAAGATGAATCTTGATCTTTATATTGAGGACCAGAAGACCGTCAAGGTAACATTCGATCCGGTTACGATTCAATCACATAAAACCAAAACCGTCACCGCCGCTCTGGTGATTCCCTATTATATGATAGGCATGCCGGTGATTCAGGGGATAAAAAACAAGGCGGAAATTAATTACAAGCTCGCCGGTACGGTTACCCTGGACACATTTCTCGGCGCAATATCGTTCCCCGTTACTATATTGAAAAATTAATCGCCGGCATGAAGATTTCTGCTGAAAAGCCTTAAAATTTTACTTGTTTTTTTTATCAAACCATCCACTGTTATTCAGGCGATTTTACAATTTCCCGGAGTCCTTTAATATCGTAAATTATTTCATGGCAGGAGCGCCTCTATGAGCTCATATATAGTTCTGACTGCGGTGGGGCCCGACCGGCCGGGCCTTGTGGATGAGATCAGCGCATTTCTTGCCGCCAGGAATGTCAATATCGAAGACAGCTGCATGGCAGTCCTGGGCGGTGAGTTCGCCGTCATCCTTTTGGGCTCCGGCGAAGCTGGCGCATTGGAGAAGCTGGCGGATAATCTTGTAGTTTTGAAGAAAAATACCAGCCTGAGCATCCAGATGAAGCAGACCATCGCCCCGAACGCGCGCCAAGTGCCTCCGTCCCTGCCGCACCGGCTGTCCGCCACCAGCATGGACCATCCCGGCATCGTCCACGAGATAAGCCGCATCCTTCATAAGCGGAACATCAATATCGAGTCCCTGGGAACGCATGTGGCCCATGCCCCGGTAAGCGGCACTCCCCTGTTCACCATGAAGTGCATTATAAATATCCCCGTGGGTGAAAAGCTCTCTTCCCTAAGGAGGGAGTTGGAGGAGCTCGGCGATTGCATGGATATCGATATAGAGATCGAAACAGCAGATGCATGCCGGTAATTATATTTTGCTATGCCGATGAAGATGAAAAATACGCCGCTCCATGACGAACACGTCAGCCTGAAGGCGGTGATGGCGCCCTTTGCGGGATGGGATATGCCGATCCACTACGGCAGCATCCTGGAGGAGGCGCGCCACACCAGATCGTCGGTGTCGATATTCGACGTCTCTCACATGGGTGAATTCATAGTAAGAGAAAAACCAGAAGCCCCGTCGCTGGATCATATTGTGACTGCGCCGGTAACCAGGATGAAAAACAAGCGCTGCCGGTACGGCTTTCTATTAAATCAGAATGGGACGATCATGGACGATCTGATCGCGTATCGGAAGGCGGACGATGAGTGGATGCTGGTGGTCAACGCCGCGACCCGGGAAAGGGATTTCAGCTTTATAAAGAGCCAACTCTCGTCGTCGGCGTCGATTGAAAACATATCTGGCGGAATCGTAAAGATCGACGTGCAAGGACCCGGATCGCCGGAGGTCATGAGGGCGCTTGCCGGTGACCGGATAAGGGATTTGGCTTACTATGGATTTGATTTTTTCGATCTGCTTTCAGGGAAGTTCATCATAAGCAGAACCGGTTACACCGGAGAGCCTGGGTATGAAATCTATATTGATGCGGGAATAGGAGTTGAGCTGTGGCGCTCGCTGATGAATAATCCGGCGGTGAGGCCTGCCGGACTGGGAGCGCGGGACATACTGCGGCTTGAGATGGGCTATCCCTTGTACGGGAGCGAGCTTACCGAAAATACCACGCCGATCGAGAGCGGCATGGAGCGGTTTCTTGACATGGACAAGGATTTTACCGGCAGGGATTCTCTGCTCGTGCAGCAGAAGCGCGGGGCAGCACGGCGGCTTATCGGCTTTGTCTCTGACGGGAGGAGGGCGCCCCGGCATGAGAACAGGATCCTGGCGGACAAGCGGGAGGCAGGATACGTCACCAGCGGGGTTTTCTCTCCTCATCTGAACAGGGGGATCGGCATGGGGTATATAGATGCCGACCGGAGTGAAGAGGGAAGGGAGATTCGGATAGATACCGGCAGGGGAGAGATCACGGCGCAGATCGTGCGTGTGCCTTTTTTAAAGAAAGGGCCGATTAAGATGTCGGAGGTTGTTTAATAAGCGATCCTCGACCTCACCCCCCGGCCCCCTCTCCTCAAGGAGAGGGGGAGTGGAGCTTTTTTTTACGAAGCCCTCTCCGAGTCGGAGAGGGCGCGCCGGAGGCGGGGTGAGGTCAATATTATTTTATACGGAGGAGGAATATGGATATTTCGGTTCAGGAAGGATATTACTATACCAATGAGCATGAATGGGCCAAAATAGAAGGCGGCACCGCCAGGATCGGGATTACCGATTACGCCCAGCAGAAACTCGGGGATATCACCTACGTGGAGCCTCCTGAAATAGGCAAGGAGGTGGAGCAGTTTGAATTCCTGACCGGCATCGAATCGGTGAAGGCCGCCAGCGACATCTATGCCCCGCTTTCCGGCAGGATAACCGCATTCAACGATGCGCTCGAGCAGTCGCCGGAGCTTATCAATAAGTCTCCATACGAGGACGGCTGGATCGTCGAGATAGAACTTTCGGATCCCAAAGAGGTAAAGAACCTCATGAGCGTAAAGGCTTATAAAGAATACGCCGGAGGATTGGAATAGCCATGGCCCGGTTTACTCCGCATACCGACAATGAGGTGAGCCGGATGCTCGAGGCGATCGGTGTGGATTCCGTTGCCTCCCTGTTTACCGACATTCCGGAAGACCTGCGGCCGAGATCATTCGATATTCCACCCGGAAGAACAGAGCAGGAGGCGCTCAGGATATTTACCGGCCTGGCGCGCAAAAACAGGACCGACTTCGTCTCGTTTCTCGGCGGAGGGTATTACGATCACTATATCCCGGCGGCGGTTGACGCGGTTTCCTCCCGCTCTGAATTCTACACTGCGTATACGCCGTATCAGCCTGAAGCCTCCCAGGGCACGCTGCGCGCCATCTTTGAATATCAGACCATGATAGCCGGCATCACGGGGCTCGATTTCGCCAACGCCTCTCTGTACGACGGAGGCACTGCCCTGTACGAAGCCATAGCCATGGCCGTGCGGTCCACCAACAGGGGCAGGATCGTAATCGATAAGGGCGTAAATCCATTGTACCGGCGCATTGTTAAAACCTACGTCATGAACCTGGAGGTGGAGATAATCGAGGCGGATTTAAACGATATATCCACTGATAAGGACAGAATAACCTCTTTGCTGGATGAGAACAGCGCGGCAGTGGTTGTGCAAAACCCGAATTTTTTCGGCATTGTCGAGGATTTCGAGGACCTGTTCGCCCACGCTGCCTCACGGGGGGTCGTATCCATCTTGGCATTTTATCCCTTATCGCTGGGGATTTTGAAGACCCCGGGCGAGATGAAGGCCGATATAGCAGTGGCCGAAGGCCAGTCGCTCGGTCTGCCTCTTTCTTTCGGGGGGCCTTATCTCGGGATCATGTCTGTGGAAAAGAGATTCGTGCGCAAGATGCCCGGCAGGATCGCGGGCGAGACGATCGACCGCAGCGGCAGAAAGGCCTATGTCCTCACCCTGCAGGCGCGGGAGCAGCATATCCGCAGGGAAAAGGCTATGTCCAATATCTGCACCAATGAGTCGCTCTGCGCTCTGCGTGCGGCCGTGTATTTATCCCTTCTCGGCAAAGAAGGGTTCAAAAAGACCGCGCTCATCAACCTTGAGCGCGCCGAATATCTGAAAGATTGCCTGCGGCATATCAAGGGGCTGGAGATAAAAAGCGGCCGGACCTTCAACGAGTTCACCATCGTCCTTCCGGTGCCTGCTTTTGATTTCGTGAAAAAGATGCTTTCCCGGGGCTTTGCCGCCGGCCTGCCGGCATCGCTTTATTTTAAGGACAAAGCGGATCATTGTATCGTGTCCGCAACTGAAAAGCGCACGGAATCGGAGATCGATGATTTTTCCAACGCCATACGCACGGTGCTGTCATGAAGCATATCTTCGAAAAAAGCGTTCCCGGCAGAACCGGCGTTGACGCCGGCCCGGTGAAACAGGGTACCGAGGAAAAGCTGCATAGCCGGCTTCGAAGAAAGACCGAGAGCCTACTTCCGGAGGTGTCCGAGCTTGACGTGGTTCGGCACTATGTGCGGCTTTCCCAGCTCAATTTTTCAGTAGACACGCACTTTTATCCCCTGGGGTCATGCACCATGAAGTACAATCCCAAGGTGAACGAGACGGTGGCGGCCCTGCCCGGGTTCGCCGGCCTTCACCCGCTCATGGCATACCTGGACGATTCAGCGGTACAAGGGGCCCTCGATGTCATCTACGAGCTTTCTTCCCTCCTCGCCGAGATCACCGGCATGAAGGGGGTCACGACCCAGCCGTATGCGGGTGCGCACGGTGAGCTGACCGGGATATTGCTCATGGCTGCGTATCACCGGAACAGGGGGAAGAGCAAAAAATACGTGATAGTCCCGGATGAGGCACACGGCACCAATCCGGCCAGCGCGGCAATGGCCGGATATTCGGTGATATCCATACCGGTCAACCGCGACGGCAGCATAGACCGGACTCTGTTAAAGGAAAAGATGAACGACGAGGTCGCGGGCATAATGCTCACCCTTCCCAATACCCTGGGGATCTTTTCCCGGGAAATCAGGGAGATTGCTGAAATGGCGCGGGAGCATGACGCGCTCCTGTACAACGACGGTGCGAATCTGAACGCGATCCTGGGCAAGACGCGGCCGGGCGACATCGGGTTCGACATTGTGCATATGAATTTACATAAGACCTTTTCAACGCCGCACGGCAGCGGCGGGCCGGGCGGTGGCGTGGTGGCGGTATCGGAGAGGCTTACGGGTTTTCTTCCGACGCCGGTAGTCGGCCGCTCGGCTGAAGGGAGATATTATCTGGATTTTAACGTCAAAAATTCCATAGGGAGCGTGGCTTCCTTTTTCGGCAACTTCGCCATATTGCTTCGCGCCCTGGTCTATATAACCATGCTCGGCAGGGAAGGGCTCATCGATGTTTCCGAGAAGGCGGTGCTGAACGCGAATTATATCCGCGTGAAACTTAAAGAATATTACGATCTTCCCTATGACCGGACATGCATGCACGAGTGCGTGTTCTCGGCAAAGCGGCAGGTGCAGAAGGGCGGCATACACGCCATTGACATTGCAAAGGCGCTGATAGAGCGGGGATTCCATCCGCCCACGATCTACTTCCCCCTGGTGGTGAGCGAGGCTTTAATGATCGAGCCGACTGAAACGGAATCCAAGGAGACGATAGACGAATTCATACAAGCCATGATCGAAATAGCCCGTCTGGCCGAAACCGATCCGGAGCGGATCAGGAGCGCGCCGGGCAACACCCCTGTTTCACGGCCCGATGAAGCCAAGGCGGGGCGGGAGTTGAAATTGACATGCAACCTATAGAGGTGCGTCTCATACCCTATAAGCGGCTTTCCGGATATGAAAACATGGCGATCGACGAGTACCTCATCTATCTTCATGAGCGTACCGGCACGCCGATGCTCAGGGTTTATGGATGGAGCAGGCCGGCCATATCCCTGGGGAGATATCAGCGGGCCGATTGCCTTGATTTGGAAGCGTGCAGGCGGGATCGTATCGACGTTGTAAGAAGAATTACCGGAGGCGGCGCCATATTTCATGACGATGAGCTCACCTATTCATTCGTCTGTTCGGACGCACTTGTCGGAATACGGGATCTTCCGATCAGGCAATCCTTTGAAAAGCTGAACAGCTTTATTATCGACCTGTACCGGGGATTCGGCCTTAGGGCGCATTTTGCAAAGGATATGGATAAGCGGATAGGCCGAGGCCCGGATAAATCCGCCGCCTTCTGCTTTTCAGGCAGGCAGGAGTATGATATTCTCGTCAATGCCCGGAAAATGGGCGGCAATGCGCAGCGGAGAACACGGGGGATCCTGTTCCAGCACGGCTCCATACCGCTGACGATAACTATCGATTCGATACGGAAATACTTCCGCACACCTATCGAATCCGGGGAATTCACCTCATTGAATCATGCCCTCGGCAGGAAAGCGGATTACCCTGAGCTGGCACTTCGACTTGCGGATTCATTTAAAGCCATGATGAATGCTGAATTGTCTATTGACGATATGGGCCCCCGGGATACGGACGCGATATGCTCTATAGTTGAAAAAAAGTATATTCGTGACCGGTGGAACCTTGATGCCGGAACAGAGGATAATGAAATTACCCGGACGAAAGCGGCGCAATAAAAAAATCGATTTCCGCGCCATGCATGAAACCGAGCGGCTTCTCAGGGGCCTCGGCCTCCATACCGTGTGCGTTCAGGCCCGGTGCCCTAATATATCCGAATGCTTTAACAGAAAGACCGCAACCTTTCTCATTCTGGGAGATATCTGCACCCGGAGATGCGGGTTCTGCGGCGTACGGCACGGCATGCCCGGGCCGGTCGACCCGTACGAGCCCGGCCGGGTCGTGGAGGCGGCCGCCCGGATGGGGCTGCGGCATCTGGTCGCGACCTCGGTTACCCGCGATGATCTTGACGACGGCGGCGCCGGAATGTTCGCAGAGCTGATCCGCAGATTGAGGGAGCATGACTCATCACTGAAGGTTGAGGTACTCGTTCCCGATTTCAGGGGCGATGAGTCTGCCGCGGCTACGGTTGCTCTCGCCGGGCCGGATATATTCGGCCATAATATCGAAACCGTGCCCTCGCTCTACCCGGCCAAAAAGGGGGGAGATTATAACCGGAGCCTCGCGGTGTTGTCGTGCGCGAAAGCATGCGCACCCGGCTTGAGAACCAAGTCCGGCCTGCTCCTCGGCCTGGGCGAAACAGAGGCTGAGGTTGTGGCCGTGTTCCATGATCTACGCAGCGTCGGGTGCGATTATCTGAGCATCGGCCAGTATCTTCAGCCCGGAAGGCTTAATCTGCCAGTACGGGAATATGTTTCGCCGGAGGCGTTTGAACGATATAAGATCAAGGCTCATGAAGCCGGATTCTTCCACGTGGAGAGCGGCGCGTATGTGCGGAGCTCATACCTGGCCGAGCGGTATGAACAGCGGTCTTAATTAGGAGAGTTGTCATGATCATAGGGGTTCCCCGGGAAGTCAAATCCGATGAGAACAGGGTAAGCATTACGCCCGCGGGCGTGCATGAATTCGTGAAAAGCCGCCATGAGGTCATAATAGAGAAGGGGGCCGGACTGGGCAGCGGGATTCTGGACGCGGAGTACGAGAGCGAGGGTGCCCGGCTCAAGCGAAGCGCCGGTGAAATCTATAAAAATGCCGAGATGATTATCAAGGTCAAGGAGCCGCAGCAACAGGAGATTGAAATGCTTCATCAGGGCCAGATACTCTGCACCTTTCTTCACCTTGCCCCGGATAAGCACCTGACCGCCGGGCTTTTGGATAAGGGGATAATCGGCATCGCCTACGAGACGATCGAGGTCGACGGAAAGCTCGTCTGCCTTGAGCCCATGAGCGAAATAGCGGGAAAGATCTCTTCCCTAATGGGAGCGTATTACCTTTCCAGCGCCCATGGGGGCAAGGGCATACTTGCCGGCGGCGTGGCGGGCGTGCACAGCGCCAATTTTTTGGTTCTCGGCGGAGGAACTGCGGGCATCAACGCGGCCAAGGTGGCGGCCGGCCTCGGCGCAAAAGTCGCGGTTATGGACATCGACCTGGAGAGAATGCGCTACCTGGAGGACGTGCTCCCCAAGAACTGCGAGACGATCATGTCGAATAAAATCAATATCGAATTCGAGATCGCCCGGGCCGACGTGATCATCGGCACGGTTCTTATTCCGGGAGCGAAGACCCCGAAGCTCGTTACCCGGGAGATGCTGGGCGTCATGAAGCAGGGTACGGTGATCGTGGACGTCTCGATAGATCAGGGCGGATGCGCGGAAACGTCGCGCCCCACGACGCACTCCAACCCCGTGTATGACGTCGGCGGCGTTATACACTACTGCGTGACCAACATGCCGGCAGCGTATCCCCGCTCATCCACCTTTGCCCTTACCAATGCAACGCTCCCGTTCGCATTGGAGATCGCCGGCTCCGGGTGGAAAAAAGCAGCGCTGCGGAGCAGCGCGATAGCCATGGGCGTTAACATAGCGGAAGGGCGGGTCGTATATCAGCATGTGGCAGAGGCGCACGCACTTCCCTATGTTCCGATAGAAGAGGTTCTCCGTATCTAGAATCCCTCGTATGTCTTATCGACTTTCTTTCTTTTTTCCTCTTCCTTGAGATTTCGGTCGCGCGTTTCTTTGATTTCCTTGCGCTGCAGGTCGATATAATTAACTTCAACAACGCAGGGTATGAATTTCTGATTTCTACAGTAATAGCTTTCCCACAGAGTTACCGAATATCTCTTCTCGATAAGCCAGCGCCCCATCAGGTATAATTTGTCCCCTTCATCCCATTCCTCATTCGTATAGTCGTTCGGCTGACCGTATTTATCCACCAGACGTTTTTTCACTTCAGCGATATCGCCGTATTTGAGCTGGACATTTATTTTATACAGGCTGCTGCTTTGATCAAAAAAGAGATTCGTCTGGATCGTTTCCCCCATATTCAGCAGAATATCGCCGCTGATCTGATATTTGACCGCGTTTCCGCTGTACTTCTTCGCAATAATCTTTTTGACTTCGTCCCTGGCCTGACCCAGGCTGAAATCTTTATATCCGATTTGGAGCTCATACGGATGGGTATTCAACGGCATAAGCAATAGTGCAATGAGTCCGGCGTATATCGTTTTCATAAAAGCCTCCTTAGTTAGGATTAAGAGTCGGCAATTGGTAACCGCCGATTCACGCCGATAAACGCAGATAAAATCAGTAATTTTATCCAATTCTAATCTGCGTTAATCTGCGTCCATCGGCGGTTCCATTATTATACCTGAGCAGTTATAAAATATCAATTATTTTTTTCTCTGATAAGTCATTGACATACGGGATACCGGTCGTTTATTTTCACGGTTTATGGATAAGTCCGGAAAAAGTTTAGGAACTCTCCTAATAAATAACTTTTTTATTTGCCGAGTGTCCAATATCCACAGGAGGTTTTTTCATGAAAAGAAAGCGGATAGCCTTAGTGGCGCATGACAACAGAAAAAGAGATCTCATCGAGTGGGTGGAGTGGAACTGGAAAATTCTTGTTCTGCATGATCTGGTCTGCACCGGCACGACAGGACAATTGGTCGAAGCGGCGCTCAGGAGAAAAGCGAATGACACCGACGGCATCACGGTCAATGTCGCAAAACTGAAATCCGGCCCGCTCGGCGGCGATCAGCAGCTCGGCGCATATATAGCCGATTCCAAGATCGACATAGTGATTTTCCTGTGGGATCCCATGGAGCCTCAGCCCCATGACGTCGATGTCAAGGCGCTGCTCCGGATCTGCGTACTCTACAATGTCCCCACCGCGTGCAACCGCTCCACCGCGGATTTTCTGATCTCATCCCCGCTGATGAATGATGAATATAACCCGATCCAGGCGGATTATTCCGGCTACATCAATAGACATCTTTCCTGACCGGCAGGCAGGAACCGTGAATAAATTCTGGCGGAGTAAAAAAAATTACTTGCAATTCATGATGCTGAATTCCTGATATTTAAAAATTGCATTTTGACCGGAAACGGCAAAGAGGAGGCAAAAATATCAGCGTATTAGATGCAATTGGAGATACCCCCCTGGTTGAAATAAGCAGGATGTGGGATTCCGATAAAACGGGAGTACGTATTCTGGCCAAGCTTGAGGGCGCCAATCCCGGCGGGTCTGTCAAGGACCGGCCGGCCTTTTACATGATAAAAAAGGCCATCGAATCGGGCGAGTTGACCCGCGACAGGACCATCCTGGAGCCGACGTCGGGCAATACCGGCATCGGCATGGCCATGATTGCCTCCGCCATGGGTTACCGGATCAAGCTCATCATGCCCGCATGCGTGAGTGAAGAGCGGCGCTCGATCCTGACCGCCATGGGCGCGGAGCTAGAGCTGACGCCCGGCTGCGACAGAACCGACGGCGCCATAACCCGCGCGCTTCATATCGTCGAGCACTTTCCCGAGCAGTACTATATGCCGAATCAATTCGCGAACTCCGCCAACTGGATTGCCCATTACGAGACCACGGCGCCCGAGATCGTCCGGGACACCGACGGCGGGGCCGATGCCTTTGTGGCGGGAATGGGAACCACCGGCACCCTTATGGGGTGTTCGCGCTTTTTCCGGGAGCATAGCCCAAGGACCAAGGTCATAGGCGTGGAGCCTTCCCTCGACCACCGGATCCAGGGATTGAAGAACATGCATGAGTCGATCGTTCCGGATATCTATGAACCCGGCCTCCTGGACGGCACAATCGAGTGTTCGGATGATAACGCCTTCGACACGGTGCGCAACCTCGCCCTGACGGAGGGGCTTTTCTGCGGCATATCGAGCGGCGCAGCCATGTGGGGGGCCATGAACGCAGCCAGAAACCTGCAGCGCGGCTCCACCGTTGTGGTGCTGTTTCCTGACCGCGGCGACCGGTATCTTTCAACCGAAGTCTTCCGCTCCGTCTGCGCTATATGCCCTCCATAACCCGGCGCGGGAATAACGGAAAAGGAGGCGGCGGTGGAATCAAAAATCGAAAATAATAATGACCGGCTGACCGAAGAGACCATCAATCAGATCGTCGATTCCTTATGCAGACTAGAATCGTACAAGCTGGTGTATCACCGCACCTATCACGACTTCCCCATGCCTTCGATCGCCCAGCTCAGAGAGATCGTCGAGCTGCTGAAGTCTGTTTTATTCCCCGGATATTTTGTCAATTCGGACATTAAACCGTCGACCATGAAATATTATATCGGCTCGACCATAGACCGGGTATACAGCCTTATGGCCGAGCAGGTCAAGCGGGGATTCTGCTTCGCCTGCGCCGAGGCAGGGCAGGATCACCAGTACTGCGAAGATTGTGAAAGCAGATCCAAGGATATTGCGCGGCGATTTCTCCTCTCCATGCCCCTGCTGCGGCGCCTCCTCACCCTTGACGCCCTTGCGGCCTATAACGGCGATCCGGCAGCCAAGAGCGTGGGGGAGACCATCTTCTGCTATCCGAGCCTGTCGGCGCTCGCCAACCATCGGATAGCCCACGAGCTGTACGAACTGGAGGTTCCGCTCATCTCCCGGATTATTTCCGAGATGGCCCATTCGGAAACCGGCATTGATATCCACCCCGGGGCCAGGATCGGTGAATCCTTATTCATCGATCACGGCACCGGGGTGGTGATCGGCGAGACCGCGGTGATCGGCAATAACGTGCGGATTTACCAGGGCGTTACCCTGGGGGCGAAGAGCTTTCCCCTCGATTCCTCCGGAAATCCGATAAAGGGGATACCGCGGCATCCGATCGTGGAGGACGACGTCATCATTTACTCGGGCGCCACCATATTGGGCAGGGTGACTATCGGAAAGGGCGCCGAGATCGGCGGCAATGTCTGGCTCACGCGCGATGTGCCTGCCGGCGCCCGGATTCTGCAGGGACAGGCTGAGGAGTTTTATTTCAAGGACGGCACCGGGATTTAGCCGCCGGGAGCAGTCAGGCGCGTTTGAGAAGCTTCTGCGCGGCCGCGTTCACCGGATCCCAGACCGGCGAAAAGGGGGGCGCATATCCGAGGTCCAGGTAGGCGACATCCTCAACCTTCATCTTGGCAGCGACGGCAGTGGCGACGACGTCGGTGCGCAGGGCTGCACCATCGGTTCCGGCCACCTCGCCGCCGATCAGCTCTCTTGTTTTTGAATTGATGGTGAGGGACACAAGGATATTCTGCGACATCGGATAGTACCCGGCTCTCGACCTCCAGGTGACCGCTGTGGATTCGGCTTCAATCCCCGCTTTTTGCGCATCATAGGCGTTTAAGCCTGTTTTGCCTACTTCCAGATCAAAGACTTTTACAAGCTGCGACCCCACGATGCCTTTAAACGCCTCGTGGGAGATACCTGCAGCCTGCAATCCTGCGACGCGACCCTGCTTGCTTGCGGTAGTGCCCAGGGGCATGTATATATCGCCGCCGGTTATCAGGCTTTTGGCTGTGGCGCAGTCTCCCGCCGAATACACATCGGGAATATTTGTTTTTGATTTTTCATCCACGATGACGGCGCCGCGCTCGGTCGTCCGGAGGCCGCTATTTTTCAGGAATTCGGTGTTCGGCGCTATTCCGACGGATAGCAGGATAAAATCAGCCTCATACCGGTCGGCTCCTGCGCGCACCGTAAGCCTTTCGCCGGAGCTTTCTATCTCTTCGATATCAACCCCGGTCCGGACTGCGACGTTGTGCTCCCTGAGCGTGGCGGCGATCATCTCCCTGACCGTGGGCGTCATGGTCATGGCGACCGACTCAAACTTTTCGAGAATCGTGGTTTTAATGGAGAGCTTTGTGAGGGCCTCGGCCATTTCAAGGCCGACGAATCCGCCGCCGATAATTATGCCCGACTCCGGCTTGTGCGCGTCAAGATAGTGCTTGATCGCGATCCCCTCAGATAAATTTCTCAGAATGAAGACATGCGGGTGGTTAACGCCTTTGATGGCCGGAACAACGGGCCGCGCGCCGGTTGCTATGACCAGCTTGCCGTAATGGTATTTCTCCACGCCGGATCCGGACTGCACGTCGACGATCTTTGACGAAAAATTAACCGCTGTTGAGACGGTATTGGTAAAAATTGCTATTTTTCTGTTTTTGATGAAATCATTCTTATCGATGACGATAAGGCTCTCCGGATTTTTTACATCTCCCGATATATAATACGGCATGCCGCATGCCGCATAAGAAACATGCTCTCCCCGCTCAAGCACTGCTATGCTCATATCGCTATTTATTCTCCTCGCCTGAGATGCCGCGCTCATGCCGGCATCATCGCCGCCTATGATCAAAAGGTCATATTTTTTCATGCAACACCTCCTTATTAGTAAAATAATATCATCCGGGCTTTAACGGCAATAGGTTTTAAAGAATATGCTAAAATGCTAAAAATTTAGTTGACTCTGACTGCGCAAATCAGTAATTTATGATCAAGTGCTTTTTCTTACACAATGAAGCGAATCGGGGAGGAGCGGGTGAATATTAAGGTTACAGAAGTAGCGGCCGGTAAACTGAAGAAAATCATATCCGAATCGGAATTAAACAGCCCGGTATTGCGCATATTATTCGCGGGATTCGGCTGAGGCGGACCCCGGTTGGGGCTGGCTCTGGATGAGCTGGGAGACACGAGCGATCACATTATTGAAGTCGGCGGATTAAAAATAGTCACGGATAAAAGAGTCAAAGGCTATATGGCATATCTCGAGAACCTGACGATTAATTATACAGAGTCATGGCGCGGTTCCGGATTTGTCGTGGAAGGCCTGCCTTCGTGCTGAGAAACGCTTTTGACCTGAGGCTATATAAAAAGTTATATAATACTCTCGCAAAGCCGCAAAGACGCAAAGAATTATTCATTTTTTTAGCGAACTATATTAAAAAAGACAATAAAATATCTTCTTTGCGACTCTGCGTCTCTGCGAGAGCTTCTTTGGGGCAGCCCCAGGTCAGCCGAGCCTAATATTTTTCTGAAAATACCTCAAAGTGAGAGCGCGGATGCCGGCACGCGGGGCACGATTCAGGCGCGGCGTTGCCTTCATGGATATAGCCGCAGTTCCGGCATTTCCATTTTATCTTCTCATTCTTCTTGAAAACGGTCCCGTCCTGGATATTTTTCAGCAGCGCCCGGTAGCGCTCCTCATGGCGCATCTCGACCTCGGCCACGCGACGCCAGGCGATCGCAATCTCCGTAAAGCCCTCTTTCTCTGCGGTAGCCGCGAACCCCGGATACAATTGCGTGTGCTCCTCTCGCTCCCCCGCCGCCGCCGCTGTGAGGTTGTCGGCCGTGTTTCCGATCATGCCGGCAGGATATGCTGCCGTAATCTCCGCCATTCCGCCTTCGAGAAAATTGAAGAACCGCTTGGCGTGCTCCCGCTCGTTATCGGCAGTCTCCATAAATATGGCGGCAATCTGCTCATATCCTTCCTTCTTCGCCCGGGAGGCAAAATAGGTGTACCGGGTCCGCGCCTGTGATTCTCCGGCGAATGATGCCAGAAGATTTTTTTCGGTCATTGTTCCCTTCATGCTCTTCATGGGTTCCTCCTTTAAAAATTACAATTTTTATGATAAGTTGAGTTAAGCGATTTATAATTAAAGCAGTCCCCCTCCCTTGATGGGAGGGGTGAGGGGAGGGTTATTAAATCTGCTTTCTTCACCCCCACCCCGACCCTCCCCCATCAAGGGGGAGGGAGGTTCTGATCATCGCCGGATTCAGAGCTTTACTTTACCCTTAAATATCCGATACACATAAATGGTGAATCCGATGACCAGCGGCATTCCCGTTAATGCGATGATGAGCATTACCGTAAGGGTCAGCTCGGTGGAAGATGAATTATATATGGTCAAGTGGAGATCGGATCCCTGAAGGGCCCTTACCAGGTTCGGGAATTGAAGCGACCCGGCGATCCCCCACAGGCTGGCGAACGAGAGCGTTGACATTATAAAAGGAACCGCGTCATTCTTTTTATTCAGCCATATCCGATTGAGAACAAGAAAGACGACGAGCGCAGCCGTGCATATCCAGGCGAGCGGATTTTTCATGCTGTCCGGCAGGTACACGGCGGACAGCATAAGGGATAGCACCCCGAAGCATGCGAAGGCCGCCCATACCCATTTGCTCACCCTTCTGAACTTATTTTGTAGAAGGCCGTCTGTTTTTAAGATCGCATAGGTACACCCCTGAAGCAGTATCGCGGATAACCCGAGCAGCCCCAGCATGAGCGGGAAGGGCCTGAGCAGGGTGAAAAAATCCCCGGTAAATTCCATTTTATCGTTCAGGGGTACGCCGGCTATCACGTTTCCCAGCGCCACCCCGAACAGAAGCGCGGGCAAAAAGCTGCCCAGCGAAAAGCTCCATTCCCACAAGCCTCTCCGTGCTTCATCCATGGACCAGAATTCGAGAGACACTGCCCTGAATATCAGGCCGAACAGTACCAGCATGAGGGCAAGATAAAACCCGCTGAACACGGTGGCGTATACATGGGGGAAGGCTGCGAACAGGGCGCCGCCGGCGGTGATGATCCACACCTCGTTTCCATCCCAGACCGGGCCGATGCTGGTCAGGAGGGTTGCCGTTTCCTTTTTGTCTTTCGCCATAAAGGGGAGCAGGGTGCCAATGCCGAGGTCGAATCCGTCGAGCACGGAATACCCGGTAAAAAGGATGCCGATAAGGAAAAACCATATTGTCTGTAATAACTGCAGTGTATCCATATCATTCCCCCACATATCCTATGGTAATCTGGTCAGGCCCTTTTTGCACGATCTTGAAGAGAAGCATGAGAAATACCGCGAAGATGAGGATATAGATTGTGCTGAACATAATGATGGAGAAGAGTATCTGCCCGGCAGGCACGACCACGGATGCCGCCTCCGCAGTCCTGAGTACCCGGTAGACCGCCCATGGCTGCCTGCCGATCTCGGCCGACATCCATCCCAGGGTATTCGATACAAAGGGGAGCGGGATCGCGGCGAGCAGGATCGTCAGGTACCAGCGCGATTCATGGAGCTTTTTTATCGACATGAGGACGAGGCCCATAAAGGCCATCAGGGCGAACAGGGAGCCGATCAGGATCATGCCATGGTAGCTGAGGTAGGTTATGACGATCGGCGGCAGCTCGTCCTCGCCGAACTCGTTCAGGCCTTGGACCTTCGCGTTGGAATCAAAGTGAATGAGAATGCTGAGCAGCTTGGGTATGGAAAGCTCATAATGGGTCTTTTTCGCATCCGGGTCGGGAATACCGATGATCGACATGGGCGCGCCCGCCTGACTTTCCCACAGCGCCTCAAAGGAGGCCATTTTCGGCGGCTGGGTCTTCGCAACCTGGACCGAGTGAATATGGCCCGCCCCGAACTGCAGAATAGCGGTTGCGATGAATATCCAGAGGGATACGGACAATAGAGGCTTGGCCGTGTCCATGTCTCTTTTTTTTAGGATCAACCAGGATGCGATGCCGGCGGTGAACAGGGAGCCGGTGATCCATCCGGCTATCGCGGTGTGCAGGAAGCGTATCAGGGTCGAATCATTGAACATGGCTGCGAAAAAGTCGGTGAGGACCGCTCTGCCTCCCTCGATTTTGAACCCGGCCGGTGTCTGCATCCAGGAATTCGCGATGATGATCCAGAGGCCGGAAAGATGCGATGCGAAGAAGACCAGGAGCGCCGCCGTCCAGTACACGCGCTTTGATACGGCTTTTCTTCCGAAAATCAGCACGCCCAGGAAGACCGATTCCATAAAAAATGAGAATATTCCCTCTGCAGCCAGGGGCGAGCCGAAGATATCCCCCACTATCCGGGAATAATTCGACCAATTGGTCCCGAATGAGAATTCAAGCACGATGCCGGTTGCGACTCCCATCGCGAAAATCAGCCCCAGTATCTTGATTAAGAAAGTCGAGATTTTCTTATACAGATCATTATCTCCAATCAGGTACCGGGTCTCGAATATCAAAATTATCAGGGTCAGACCAAAGGTCAGGGGCGGAAAGATGAAATGGAATCCGGCCGCCAGGCCGAATTGTATCCTTGAAAGCATTACCGGGTCCATTGATAGCCTCCTCTGCGCAGGTGTTTTTTACGGGCGATTGAATAAAACAATTGGACGGACGGTCAAACGCCGATTTTAAGTTCAGCAACAAATATTTGCTTTAACTAACATTTGTAGTAAATACAAATAATTGCCACAGCTTATTTTTGCAAGCAAAAAATTAATGCTGCTGGCATTTTTTGCAAATACCCTTCAAATATATATGCTTTTCGGTTATCAGATGGCCGTCGATTTTTTTCAGCATGCCGAGTTTTTTATCAGAGCGCAGCTGGTCGATACCTACGTCATAAACCGTGTTGCAGTTCAGGCACTTAAAGTGGGCGTGAAATGTTATATCGGCGTCGTACCGAATCTCGTTGTCTTCGATGGTCAGCGAAGATACGATGCCTTTTCCCACAAAGGTTTTGAGAGTATTGTAGATGGTCGTTTTCGAGAGGGTGGGAATGAGTTTGATGATGTCGGCATATATCATGTCCGCACTCGGGTGAATCCTGTTATTCATCAGATATTCGTATATCTTCAACCGGTGATACGACGGGCTGATGCCCTTTTTGATCAGAATGTCTTTCAGCTCCTTAGCCACGGTGATTCGTCCCTCATTTTCCAGTTTTTTCATTATTATTGCAATAATTTTTGAGTAGATAGATTTTTGATTCGTCGAGAATAAGCTTTATAGGACAATCTGATTTGTCAACACTTCTTTTATTTGATTGTGCAAACACTGATTGCCCGGCAGCAAAAATTGATTGATAATTCTTTCATTATATACGGTAATGAATAAAATGCATCATGAATATATTTCCTTCATCAATCGTGTGAGGCGGATATGCTGAAACAGGCGACCGTGCGGGCTGCAATTATTATAATGCTTGCCGCCGTCCTGCTCGTATCATGCAAAAAAAGCAGGCACTATGAGCTCTCCCGGTTCATTGCCCCGGCCGTTTGCGGAAGCTGCCATGATGAAATATACGAGCAGTGGCGGGGATCCATGCACCATCTTTCCCACTATGACCACATTTATCGTGAGATAGCCTTGCGTGATCTCAAGGGATTAACCGATGCCGACGAGATCGAGGAAGCAGAGCTGTGCGTAAAGTGCCATACCCCGATCGGATTCGTATCCGGGCTGCCGGCGAAGACATCGGATCATTTGAAGAAGATCCCCGAGATAGCGCAGCAGGGGATTCAATGCGATTACTGTCATTCAGCAGTAAAGGCGGAAAAGCTGTACAATGCATCAATAGAGCTTGATCCCGGCAACGGCGAGGAGAGCCCCGGCACCAAGCGCGGTCCGTTTAAGGACTCTCACGCCGATTTTCATGAAACCGCTTATTCAGAATTCCACACCCGCGCGGAAATATGCGGCGCCTGCCATGACGTGCGCCATGTCGTTTTCGGCACCAGGCTGGAATCGCCGTATGAGGAATGGAAGAACGGCCCGTACGCGCGGCAAGGCATACCCTGTCAAGGCTGCCATATGTATCAGCGGCCCGGCATTCCGGCCACCGGATCAACGAACAGGCCGAAAAACCCGGGCCGGGCCGCTCAGGACGGGCCGGTGCGGGAGCATATCTTCACCCACTATTTCACCGGCGCAAACGTGCTGGTGCCTTCACGGTTCGGCAGCCGCGTGCAAGGGAGAATGGCTGAGGAGAGGCTTCGGAACGCCGCACGAGTGAAGATTGATGAGCACATTGTAAACAATATGTTGCGCGTGACGGTCGCCAATACCGGCGCAGGGCATTCGATTCCGACCGGCCTGACCCATGTACGGCAAGTCTGGTTGGAGGTAAAGGTCTCAACTCTCGGCGGCCGGACTCTGTTCCACAGCGGCAGGCCGGACGGCACGGGCCGCCTTGATCCATCATCGGTAGTATACAACACCGTATTCGGAGACGGAACCGGCAAGCCCGTTTTGAACATAGCAAAGGCGCGGGAGGTTCTGAAGGATAAAAGGATAGGACCAATGAAAAGCGCTGTAGAGCTGTTCAGGCTGCCGGGGGTTACGGGTGAATCGATAGTTGTTGAAGCGAGGCTCTGGCACCGCCTGGCTCCCCAGGAACTGGTGGACGCGGTCTTCGGGGAAGGAAAAATCAAAATTCCCGCCGTGCTTATGGCATCAGACAAAAAAACGCTGAAATTATAGGATTACAATTTATGGAAGGCAAACGCGTTTCCTTTTTCAACAGTATCTCTTTCAAGGTACCGGTGATCATCGTGGGCATAATCCTGATCGGCATCGGCTTGACAATCGCCTACTATTTACGATCGCAGAACGCGACGATCATCGGCGCAAAGGAGGATGAAATCCGTCAGGAGGCGAATATCATCTACCGGGCCATCAAAAATAACATGCTTCCCGGCGAGGCGCCCATCGCGGTGGAGCTGTTCAAGGATTTTACGCAGGCAAATTTCGCATCGGAGATCAAGCTCTATCGGGCCAGCGGAGTGGCCGCTTTTTCAGACAACGCCACCCTCATGCTGGTGAATGAAAACCTCGGAACCGACAAGTTCGAGCCGAAGCGCTCATTTATACCGTATGAAAAAATCGACACCCCCGGCTTCAAAAGCTCGGTTGCTCAGTTCAACGATATTTTCGTACGGGATATCGGCGAACGGGATAAACGGCTCCAGATATACAAGGTGCTGTTCAACCAGCCGAAGTGCTCGCGGTGCCACGGTCTCGATCACGTCATACGGGGAGTGCTGAAGATATCGACGCCGGTGAACGATGTATACCGGAAGGCTCAAATCAATATCCTGATATCAATCGCCATATACGGGATCGTGGTCTTCATCCTCACCTCGGTGATCATCATATTCATCAGACGGGTGATCATATCGCCGATATTCACGATCGGCGATGTCGTTGAGAAGGTCGGAGCCGGTGATTTCAAGATTAAGGCGGCCGTGCAATACACCGACGAGATCGGGCTTCTGGCGGGAAGGATAAACGCCATGATCGACGGTCTGAACGAGCGATTCAAGTTGACCAAGTTCGTGTCAAAGTCGACCCTGGCTCACGTGCAGGCTGACGAGGATATCCGGCTCGGCGGGGAGAAGAAGAACCTGACCGTGCTGTTTACCGATATCAGAAGCTTTACGAGCTTTTCGGAGGCCAGGGATCCGGAAGAGGTGATGGCGGTACTGAACGATGTTATGAATATGCAGGCGGGCGTTGTTCACCGGTACGGAGGCGACATTGACAAGTTCGTCGGCGATGAGCTGATGGCGGTTTTTGAAGGCGGTGACATGGTCTACCGCGCCGTAAAGGCGGCTGAGGATATCCGGAATAACATGATACGAATCTATGGCAATACGGAAGCCTCGATGGCCGTCGGTATCGGGATCAATACCGGAGAGATGATATCAGGCAATATGGGCTCAACCGAGAGGATCGACAGAACCGTGATCGGCGACGCGGTCAACCTGGGCGCCCGGCTTGTTTCTGTCGCAGGCAGGAATACGATCGTTCTGTCCGAATACAGCTACAGCCGCGTCAAGAATAGAGTTGCAGTGAGAGAGCATGATCCGATAAGGGTCAAGGGTAAAAACAAGCCGGTAAAAATCTATACCCTGAGGAGGACGTTATGAGAAGCTATTTGACGGCCGTATGCATCGTCACCCTGTTTTTGAGCTGCTCGACAAGAGAAGAAGGCGGGTTCACGGTGCCGCCGGACTACCGGTCGTGGGGGAAACCCGTCAAAAAGCTCCTCGATTATCCGGTTCCGGGCCATGGTCCCACCTTTCGCGTGATTTACGCGAATAAAACCGCCTTCACCGCTTCGGTAGCGAAAAATCAAACCGGCACGGCGAGGATCACCATGCCTGACGGCTCCATAATAATAAAAGAGATTTATAAGAAAAAGGGAGACGTGAATAAAAAGGAGCCGGAGCTGACTATAATGGTCAAGAATCTGAAAAGCAAGCTTTCGCTCCACGGCTGGTTCTATTATGTAAAGCATCCGGGCAAACCGATAACGCGCATTGATGGAAGGCTATGCATCGGCTGTCACGAGGCTGCGAATGAGCCCCATCCCTATTTTGACAAGAACGCAAAGGGAATATTCAGGGATTACCTGTTCACCTCATATATAAAGTAGATTTGTTTAAACGCTATGTTACTATGCGGTGTTACCAAAATTACGGAAGAGATAGCGGCTATTCACCGGGCTATTTACGACAACATTGAGGCGCGGCTGCGTGAGTTCAGATCCCTATGGGAGAAGGGAAGCGATAGGGAGCTGTTCGTAGAGCTTGTCTTCTGCCTGCTCACCCCGCAGTCCGGCGCCCGGAGATGCTGGCGCGCGGTTGAGAGCCTGGTCCAAAAGGATTTTTTATTCAACGGATGCTTTGATGATATCTGCGGAGAATTAAATATTGTCCGGTTCAAGAACAATAAAACCAGGTACATCATGGAGGCGCGGGAGGTTTTGTGGGACGGGGGAAGCGGTTCGATTCGTGAGGCTTTAAGCCGGTTCCATAATGCCGGGGATAGAAGGGATTGGCTTTTCAGAAATGTAAAGGGGATGGGCTATAAAGAAGCAAGCCATTATCTGAGAAATATCGGATTGGGGGAAGATATCGCCATACTCGACCGTCACATAGTGAAGAACATGCATCTGATCGGTTTAATCGACTCGATACCGAAAGCCATGCCGCGCAGGGTCTATCTCGATAGTGAAAACGCATTGCATATATTCGCCGACCGGGTGGCGATACCGGTGAGCCATCTTGATTTTGTGCTTTGGTACAAAGAAACAGGGGACCTGTTCAAGTGAGCCGGATCTTCTGCGAGAGATCATACAGGGTCGCGACGTGTTTTCTTTCTTCGTCGATGATTGTATTGACGAGCTCGGTCGGTTTTTTTTCGCCGCGGTAGAGCTCCTTCATCTCGGTGTAAAAAAGGATGGATTCCTTTTCAAGGGCCAGGGCATTTTTGATCGCAGCCATCGGCGTCGTGATTTCCGATATTACCCGGACGATATTTTTTTTCTGCTCGCCAAAGAGCCTTGCGCTGCCGATCGCTTTCAAGTATAAATAATATTCCTCGGTGGGAACGCCGCTTTTCCCATAGTCACTGCTCCTGAGCGATTGGAAAGTCCGCTTGTGCGCCAGCTCCTCCCGCGCAAGAAATCCAAATACATCCTTGATCAGGGGATCTTTGAAGATTTCGCCGCATTCCGTATAAAATTCAAATCCCGTGTCCTCAATGCCGATCGCAATGTCGATGATTTCATTCAACGAATAGGCCATAACCGTGTCCGGAAGTTTATTTTTTCAGCCTACGAGGCGCTTGTCAAGATATAATACTCCCCGCCCGCATATTCGCAGCCGCACGATATCCGGATATCTATCAAGCCTGAAGAGATACAGGCCGATAATTAAATCGAGCAAATAATAACATTTGCTTAATCCGATAACTCATTAGATTGAAGGATCCGGACACCATTGGGATATCCGGAATATTACGGGATATATACAAATTTGTATATAACGGGCGAAGCAGGGTGCGCTTCTAAAATATCGCTCCGCGGGCACGGGAAGGGAATTTTTTTAGCTCTATCATGAGGTACTGCTTTTATTATGACTGATCTGGTGAATTTAAAAAAAAGTGAACTGGTTGAACGGATAAAGGAGCTTGAAGGCCAGGTACGGCAGCTCGATGACAACAAGCATCTCAGCTCGCTCCTGAATAATATCCGGACCATCGTTATTCTCGCCAATTCCCATGGTGAATTCAACTACATAACGCCCTCATTCGAATGGTTCATAGGATATCGAATGGAGGATCTGGGCAGGAGAAAATTCATAAATTACGTTCATCCTGATGACGTTGATAGAATCGAAGCCGTATTCCGGGTGGCGCTGAATCTTGAGGGATCCTCGCTCAATTTTCCCGAGTTCCGCTTCCGGCATAAACGGGGAGCATGGATATACCTGGAGGGGGATATAAACAACCGGATCCACGATCCCTCGATCGGGGGCCTGGTGCTGAACCTGTATGACGTGACCCAAAAGAAGCTTTTCGAGCTGGACTACGCACGGCTCCTCGGCGCCATACGCACCTCGTCGGACAGCTTCATGCTGAGCGACAATGACGGGAATATCGTATTCGTCAACGACGCGGCAATGAAGATACTGGGCACCACCAAAAGCGAATTGATCGGCACGAATATTTCATCCTACATACATGAAGAAGATCTGCTGGAGGTGTTTGAGCAGGTAGGGTCGAATAGCGGGCATGTAAAGGGGGTGGAGCACCGGTTCATAACCGGTGACGAGACGGTCATACCGGTTGAGTCGAGCGTGGCGGTGATGAAGGACAGCGATAAAAAAAGTATCGGCTACGTGTACATCACCCGCGAGATCGGCGACCGCAAGAGGGTTGAGGATGAGATAGATAAATACCGGAATCATCTCGAGGAGCTCGTCGAGGCCCGTACCGCGGAGCTGAAGCAGAGCATGAAAAAGCTCAGGAATACCCTCGAGGGGATCATACAATCCATGGGATATGTTCTGGAATCGAGGGATCAGTACACCGCCGGACATCAGCGGAGGGTCACGGAGGTCGCATGCGAGATCGCCAAGGTCATGGGACTGTCCGAGAACATCATCGAAGGCATCCGCATGGCGAGCATGATCCATGACGTGGGGAAGATCTATGTGCCGTCCGAGATATTAAACAAGCACGGGAAGCTCGATGACGCCGAGTTCATGCTCATAAAAAAACATCCCCAGGTCGGCTATGATATTCTGAAATCGATCGATTTTCCCTGGCCCATTGCCGAGATCGTGTACCAGCATCATGAAAAGCTGAATCGCTCCGGCTACCCGCGCGGTCTGGAGGGAGACGAGATACTTCTCGAGGCTAAAATACTCTGCGTGGCGGATGTCGTTGAGGCCATGACCGTCGACCGGCCGTATAAGGTCGGGCTCGGCCTCGACTCGGCCCTCGAGGAGCTGGAAATGAATCAGGGATTGCTCTATGATTCTCAGGTTGTCACCGCGTGCATAACCCTTTTCCGAAACCACGGATACCGGTTTAATTAGCCCGTCCAGTTTGAAACGAGTTCCAGCAGTAGCCGGACCCCGTACCCGGTCGCGTTTTTGGGCCGGTATCCGCGCTGTTTGGTATAGCGGGCGGTTCCGGCTATGTCGATATGGGCCCATGCGGTTGATGCAATGAAATTTTTCAAGAATACGGCACCGATGATGGTCCCCGCGTTTTTTTCCGCAGAGATGTTGGTGATGTCGGCTATGTCCGATTTCAGATTATCCTCATAGTCTTTAAGAAGGGGCAATCTCCACACCCGGTCGCCGGTCGCCGCTCCCGCCGCTTCCAGGAGCCCGGCCAGATCCTCGTCCGGCGTCATATATCCGGCGGTGTGTTCTCCGAACGTGGCCACGCATGCCCCGGTAAGGGTGGCTATATCCACGATGCAGTCCGGTTTGAGCTTTTTTTCGGCGAACGCCAGCGCGTCCGCCAGCACCAGGCGGCCCTCGGCGTCGGTGTTGCCTATTTCCACGGTTGTGCCGTTATATGCGGTGAACACGTCGCCCGGCCGGTAGGAGTCGTTCGAGAGCATGTTCTCCGTGAGGGGGAGGAGCGCGTAAAGATTTTTTTTCAATCGAAGCTCTGCAGCGGATTTGAGCGCAAAGAGTACGGCGGCGGCGCCGGCCATATCGGTCCGCATGTCTTCAATATTGCCGGTGGGTTTCAGGTTCATGCCGCCGGAATCGAAGGTGATCCCCTTGCCGATCATGGTGAAATATTTGTTGCTTTTTCGGTCGCCGCGGTATCTCAGCACGACAAACTGAGGAGGCCTTTTACTCCCCTTGTTGACTGCAAGGAGGAGTCCCATCTTCATCTTCTCGATCTCTTTTTTGCCGTACACCGTGCAGGTGACCCCCGGCAGTCTGGCCAGGGCCTTGGCCGCGAGCGCGATGGCCCGGGAATCGCTTTTTTCGCTCGTCTCATTGACGAGGTCGCGGCAGAGGAGGGTATTGCCGCATACTATTTTAATTTTGGCAAGAAGCGGTGCAGGATTTGCCGCAGCCGTGTAAAACAGGGCGCTTGCGAGCCGGGGCTTGCCTTCATCCGATTTTTTTGTCTTATATTTGTCAAAGCCGTAGTTCGCAAGGTATATCCCCTCCGCCAAAGAAGAAAGAATATGAGCCGGGTCGATGGATTCGATGTCCGGCGCGATCACGTTTATTTTGTCAATGGATTTATCCCTGCACAGCCCGGCGACCGCTGCCGCGCTTCTGCGCAATGATTCGCCGTCAATTTCTTCTTCTTTTCCCAGGCCGCAGAGCATGAGTGCGGGGTTGTCCGCAAAGGGCAGAAACGCGGTCTCGGACTGTTTTCCCTTGAAAAAATCAAGGTCAATGCGCGCGTTGACGTAGGAAAATTCCGGGGGGAGGGCTTTCCGGTAATCCGTGGCCCCCTTTTCGCCCACAAAGAGGGCGACCGTATCGGTATTTTTGAACTTAAATTCTTTTTTTCGTGCAGCGAGATTCATGTCCGCTTTCCTGATTTATTATTAAATGAATATAACAAGCAATAGTTTTTGATTCAAGATTTTTTTCATGCCGCCCCGCCCGGAGCAGGCACATCACGCAGGATCAAAATCAATAATCATTCTCTCGATCTCGACGCTTGTAAGCCGGACCGTTATTTTATCTCCGATCCTGAAGCGCCTGCCGAAGCGTTTTCCCACGACCGTGTATTCATCCTCCTTGACCAGGTAGAAGTCATCGGTCAGAACCCAGAGAGGCACCATGCCGTCTATGGGCGCGTCGGCGAGCGTCACGTAAAATCCGTACCGGGACACGCCGCTCACCATCGCCTGAAACACCTCTCCCACGCGGTCCTTCATCAGCCGGCACGATTTGATTTTGACAAAATCCCGCTCCGCGGACTGAGCCACCCGCTCCATGTCCGAGCTCTTATCACCGATGAAGATGAGCTCGTCCAGGGAATAGGGGGAGGCTGTTTTGTCCATGAGGCTTTTAAGGCAGCGGTGCACCACCAGATCGGGGTAGCGCCTGATGGGCGAGGTAAAGTGCGTGTAGTCGGCGAACCCGAGCCCGAAGTGGCCTTCCGGGCTGGCTCCGTAGTACGCCTGCATCAGCGATTTCAGGATGATCAGATTCACGACGTGCTCGATCTCGGTTCCCGCTATGGCGCGGATCACCTTCTGAATATTCGCCCCTGCGCTGCCGGTGGTCCTGAACGGAATGTTCATCTGCCTCAAGAAATTTTTGAGCGACAGGAGCGATTCCGCACTTACCGCCTCGTGGTTGCGGTAGAGGGAGGGGACACCCGCTTGCCGCAGCGCGCGGGAAACAATCACATTGGCGCAGAGCATGAACTCTTCGATGATCTGGTGGCTTTTGAGCCGCTCGATGTACTGGATATCGGTGACGACATTGTTTTCATAGATGAGGGCTTCGTCGGTCAGGTTGAGCTCCAGGCTTCCCTCGGCGATTCTCTTGGAATGGAGCAGGGCCGTAAGCTCGTACATAACAGCCAGCATGTCGTGCAGGCGGCTTTTTTCTCCCGACGCCAGTAGCTCGTCTGCGCGGTTGTAGGTGAGCCGCTTGGCGACCCGTATGGTGCCGCGGTGGAAAGAATGCCCGCGTATCTCTCCGCCGCGGTCGATGCGCATCTCGACCGAGAGGGTAAGCCGGTCGACCCCTTCCCTGAGGGAGCAGAGGTCGTTGGAGAGGACTTCGGGCAGCATGGGGATCACCCTGTTCCCCAGGTAATAGCTCGTTCCCCGGTTCAGGGCCTCCCGGTCGAGGTCGGAGTCCCTGCGCACGTGGGCCGATACGTCGGCGATATGGACGTAGAGGAGGTATCCCGCATCGTCCTTCTCTATTGATATTGCGTCGTCGAAATCCTTGGCGTTTTCGCCGTCTATGGTAACGGTGAGGAGCCGGGTGTAGTCTTTTCGTCTGCCGGGATCATGCACAAGGTTCCGCACGTCCGACAATTCGGGGTAATCCCGGTGCGGGGCCGGAAGGGAATGCTTCATCACGATCCGGTCCAGATCGTACCGGTCGTCGTCGGGCGAAAATAGGCTTATAACGCTGCAGCGCTGCCGATCCCTGATAAAGCCCTGCTCAAGCCTCACGAGCGCCATGTCTCCGGGTTCGGGCGCCGTTTCGGTCAGGGGGGAGCAGACCTCCTGGCTTCCGGGAACGTCGAGAAGATTATAAATTACGAGATCGCGCGCCGTGTGAACGACTTTCGCGAAATACTGATCACGGTCGCGCTGCATGATTTTCTGAACCGCGCCGTAGAAAATGCCTTTTCGCAAGTCAATAATCTCGGCGGAAACCAGATCGTTGTTGCGCGCGCTCGCGGTGTCCTCCTTTCGTATGACGACTTCATCGTCGCCGATCGAAAGCGTCCCGTTGCCGGAGGTGTTGATCCGTATTTTACCCTCTAAGATGAATGAATGAATTCTTCGGTAATGGTTTTTTTTCCGTTTGACCAGTCCGGCTGCAACGATCCCTTCTACTGTTTCTTCGAGTATGGATGCGTCTTGTTCCGGGCTGTGCGGTTTCGCCTTCTTTCCTTTCCTCTTTCTCTTTTCAGCAGGGCGGCCGATCAATTCATCAATGAGCTCTTTTCTGGTAAAATCACCGGTTTTGGATTTTATAGCGGCTATAATTTTTTTTGAGAAGGCCGGCATGGAAACGATTATTGTGCGCCTCCCGATTTTTTAGAACCGGCCTCGGATTTTATTTTTTCTATCTTGTCCCTCTTCGTCCGGATCTGCTTTTTCAAATCATCGATTCTATCTTTCAATTCCTTGAGCTTCGATTCATCGAGATTCACGGAAGCCGCGCCGCTTTCAATCTTGGCGAGCACGAACCGGCCCACCTCTTTCTCCGCTATTCCGATATCGAGCTCAAGCCTCTTGATGTCGATATTGAGCTTTGTGATCTTCGCCAGCTCTTCCGTCTTGTTTATCAGAAGCTCCCCGTATCTCATGATGGTTTCGCCCGCTTCCTTGAATATACCCATGATTTTCTCCTGCGCTTTTCGATGTCAGCTGTCGGCTGCGTTAGGATGTATATACAAAAAATCATTTTCCCTGTCAATACAAAAGTGGCGTATTGTTTTTAAGGTACGATAATGATGGCGGTATATGAAGCAACCTGTTGCGCAAACTCGATCTCCATGATAACGTCAATATTTTTTCGCACATTTATTTAAATCCCCGATCATTGGACTTAATATCTATGCAACTGAATCTAAATCAATTCCATTCAATAAAGACATATTCAAATACTTTCTTGAACTCCAGGTCGATGACGCCACATGACGTAACCGGGCCGCGACCAGCATGAGGGCCGATTCCCATACCGTTCAATAATCGCTGTCTCAAAAGTGACTTTACGAAGTTTGGGAACTTTCAACGTAACCTCACCGCTTTTAGCAGGCGGCGGATAGGGCGATACAACGCGCGGTAATTCGATTTCCCCCTAAAATGTAACAAAAGTCTTCTATAGTCGGTAAGGGGCGAGATAGGTCCGGACTATTCCCGATTTTGCGAAAATTGCCGATTTTGACGTATCCGGTGGTGACAGAGAGGCCGTTTCTATTGATCCTGGCTCTCGTGGGGGTGAAATCTCCCGATCGTTATCCCGTCCGTAGTGCCACGACCGGGAATAAAACTGCTATTAAATTCCTATAGGTAGTGCAGCCAGGGAGGTGGTTTCGTCCAACAAAGTCTTAACATAGCTGCTTCCTGAGTAATTTGACTATCGGTGATTTTTTACTAATCCGCTGATACGAATCAGCGGTTTTTTTTTCGGCAGCTACGTTAAGACTTCTAAATGTTGTGCACCGTTCGCAACCCCTGTACTATAAATGTTTGTGTTTTGGTTTGTTATTAATAAATATTTCATCAATATTAAATTCAGGAAAAACTTCCTTAATTCGCGCTATAGTAGATAAATTAGGGTTAGCCTTTTTAGCAGATTCAAGCCTTTGATAACTATATATATTTTTCATGCCTAATAAATCTGCAACTTGGCGCTGGGATAGTCCCTTTTTTGAGCGAAATATTTTCATTTTCATGGCAAAAGCAATTTTAGGATCAACAGATATTTTAACAATATTTTTACCAATAATATTCCTTTGAGGTAAAGGAAAAGTCACCTTTGAATTTTCAGGTTCATTTAAATATAAATTTAAAGCTTCTTCCATATTCAAATATAATTGTTCCAGGGAATCAGCTTGGGTAACACATCCTTTCAATTCAATGGATTCAGCCCAATATCCATTAGGTTCTTTATGAATTTTAAAATGATAAAACATATATTATTCTCCTTTAATTTTCTTTAGTAGATATAATTCTAACCCTTTTTTTAACTCTTTATGCATGGGGATAGTTTCTCTTTCACTATTTTTTCCTATAATAACATGACTTCCTTTAGTACGAAGAACTTTCCAGCCGGCCTTTTGGAATAGTTTAAGCATTTCCTTGCCGCTAACAGGCATTAATTAACCTCTACTAATAATAGAATATATTGCTACACCAAATATAGTTGGTATTATGAAAAAGTCAAATGCTTTTCATAAAGTTAATAATTAATTTTATTTATAGAAAAGATATTATGTAAGGGGTTGCGAATGGCGTATAACGTTTAGGAGTGTATCTTAATCCCGCGCAGGTTGAGGTACGCTCCCGAGTTGAACGAAGCCGCCTGAGCACCGACGCGGTTATTAATTGTTGGAGTTTAAATACAAAACAGGATTCGCGCAAGAATTATTTTTTACGTTGAAAAATAATCGCGCAGCATTATAAAAAGAGCTACTATCATCATGACATCACCCTTCAACATTCCCATCGCCATAGAATAAGAATCCTTCACTGCCCGGTTATGCATGGAGTCGGGGTAAAGACGGCTTTCAGGCCGCGCCTCTCCCGCTGACTACGAACCATGTAGCAGAATAAATCACCGCACCGCCATAAACGGACCATCAATCGGTACTAATGCGGGAGGGGAGCGGTATCGTGCCGGAACTAATATTTCCATAACGACGAGTCTCCCTTTTTTACAAACCGGGCATTGTGGAGGATCCCTGCCGGTTTTTTTCAGGAAAATATCGCGCCAGTCAGGAGAAATCTGTTCGGGGAGTGTGGCGACGTTATAAAATTCCCGGCAGGTGGCAATCGTTTTTCTTTTATTTCTGTGGGAAAGGATGCCATAATAGCGTATCCGGACGAAGCGATAGGGCACCACATGAAGCAAGAAACGACGCATAAATGAATAGACGTCCATTATCTGCGCCGAAGTATTTCTCGTCCGCGCTGACGGAAAGCAGGGTTTCCCCGCACGCCTGGAACATGAGCGTGAACATGCTCCTCTTGTTTTTAAGTACGATTCGATTCAGCGCGTCGGGGAGCGTGAACACCACGTGGAAATAAGTAAAGGGGAGCACCTCTTTTTTGCGCTCAAGAATCCACTTCTCCTTTTTCATATGCTGGCATTGCGGGCAGTGCCGGTTTCTGCACGAGTTATATAGAACTACTTTATGGCCGCATGCATTACATTCTTCAATCCTTCCGCCGAGTTCTTCGGTTCTGCATATTGCAATCGAACGCATCACCTTTTGTTCCTGAAAAGTCGTACGGGGATATTTTTGTAGATAGGGCGCGCTTTTTTCCCTGAAGATTAAATTAACGGTCGGACGGTTCATTGAAGAACTTATCCGCATAAAAATCAAGGGGGCTTCTCGCTATGATGTGTTCCTCGATTACGTGCGCATAGACGAGAGTGGTGCTTAGATGTTTATGCCCGAGAAATTTCTGAAGCTGGAATATCCCGCTCCCTGCTTCGAGCATGTGTGTAGCGAAGGAATGGCGTAAGATATGGATTCCCCCTTCTTTTCTGTGGACTGCACCCCTAAAACTGGAGTGACAAAAACAACAGTTTTAAGGAAAATGTGATCATGATTAAAAGAACAAAATATACTGAAGAATTCAAGCGAAAAATAGGATTCGAGCTCGCCGCCGGAGTGACATCGGCAGGTGAACTATCCAAACGAGAGGGGATATCGACAACGACGCTCTACAAGTGGCGTGACGCAGCAATGAATACACAAATAACCCCTGACGAGAAAGAATTGATAGAGATGCGCAAGCGGCTTAAGGAGCTTGAAGAGACGGTGAGCGAACAGGCTTTAACGATTCACATTTTAAAAAAAACTCAAAAAATAATGGAACAGCTGAAGAGACAAGAGCGTTTATCCGGGAGTATCTCGCCCCACACTTTGGGATCGGAAAAAGCTGCAAAGCGGTAGATATGAACATATCAACATATTACTACAAACCGCAGTCGAGGATGTACGGCAAGGACGATGCAATTATCGCCGAAATACATGATATTCTTGAGTTGATCGCCGAGTCCGGATATCGTCCGGTGACGAAGGTATTGAAACGTACACAGACGATCAATCACAAGCGTGTGCAGCGTATCATGCGCGAGAACGGGCTTTTATGCCGTAAAACAAGGCGTTTTCAGACTGGAACAACCGACTCACGACATAGATATCGGAAGTATACGAACATCGCAAAGGATGTAGTCACAACGGATATAAACCAGGTTGTAGTTGGCGATGTTACCGCATATGATATCCTCGGCAAGGACCATTATTGCGCATCGCTTATGGATCGGCATAACCGGGAAGTTATCGGAAGAGCTGTTTCCGATAAACATGATACCGCGCTCGTTCTTGCTGCGCTTGAAGATGCGTATTATAATCGACCGGATCTTCGAGGCTGCATACATCATACCGATGCCGATGTTCGTTATTGTTCAGATGATTATATAAAACGTCTAACAGAATTAAAAATGGTAATTTCAATGTGCGCCGGTAATGCCTATGAAAACGCACATGCGGAATCGTTCAACAAAACTATCAAAAGGCAGGAGATCAATATTTCAGAATATGAGAGCAAGGAGGAATCGGCAAAATCTATTTTCAGGTTTATTGATACGTATAATTCATTTCGGCCTCATTCTTCACTCGGCGGTTTGACTCCCATCGCGTTTAGAACGGCTCAAAAAATGAAAGCTAAAGTGTAATTCTTATTTACAGTTTTAGGGGGTCACTCCACTGATCCCGGATTTTTGTTTTGCGGATGCGTACGCGTGCTGGACTGCTCGTATTGAGATAGGCGAGTCTTTCTTTTTTCCAGAGAAGAGCCACTCCTCGGGCCGGTACGCTTTCCAGTACTTTTCCAACTGTTTAAGGCAGTTATCGGAAAGAATCGCATACCGGTCCTTGTGTCCTTTTGCCTGGCGGACCGAGATGCGCATTATGCTTCTTTTAATATCTGTAAGTTTAAGACTAACGATCTCTCCGACTCTTAAGTCCGAGGAATACGCGAGCATGAGTATGGTTCTGTGTTTTAAGTTATCTGCGGAGTTTATTATCCTCGATACCTCTTCCACAGAAAAGATTGTCGGCAGCTTTTTTTTCTTTTTTTGGTGCGGGATGTTCTCAACTTCCATTGGTCTCGAGAGAGTCTGCGAGAAGAAATAGCATATCGCGCTTCTTGCCTGCCTGAGTGATGACTCTGAAAGCTTTCTTTCTTTGATGAGGTGAAACAGATAATCTTTGATTACTTCTTTTGTTATTTCACCCGGGTCTAACGGGGTGAATTTTAGAAACCAAATAAGATTACGGGGTAATACGTTTTTTGCGTTCTCGGGCTGAATCCTTTGAGCGCGAGATCGCGTTCGTAGTTCTTTAACAGGTTTTCTTTCATACGTTGAATCCTCCTGTAAATTTAGATTAACTTTATAGAGGATTCTATGTAGGTGTTATGGATTATTGAAAGATTTTATTCGCCGAGTAAATAAAGCCGCCGCCTTCAGGCGGCTTTATTCAACGTTCAAGCGTAGCCGACGTTTTCACCGCAGCGAAAGCGGAGGTGAAAATGTGCCGGAGCGCCGTCTTCCTCCCTTGGCGCGGAGGCCGAGCGACCGCTAGGGAGCGAAGCGGCTCACGCTATGTTGTGCGCAGCGCCATGTGGTTATTTTTTTGTTTCTGATAATTTAGTGATAGAATTAAGATCATCAGGAACAATGGGCGTTTCGGAAGGTGATGAAATAGAATTATACCTATCAGGAACAATTTTTTCACATTTTTGAAAAAGATTGTTCTCAGGTAATGTAGTACAATTACTATACGTATTTATAGTATCTCTGGTATCTCTGGTATTATACATAGTTCACACTCTCTTTTTAGCATCTATAATATATATATAATATTCGACAAGAACAATTTTATTCTTCAGTCCAGGAACGCCTATTCATTAATAATTGAGTTTGTATAGCTCCCGCAGCATTTTTTGTTCCTGAAATTTGATAATCTATGCTAAAAACGTTTGTTTTATATGAGCTTTCAATATAAACCAATTTTGCACAATTCTGAGGAGTTATTTGATTGGCCCCAGCAGCAATGGTTGGAAATTGTGCAATAAATTCCATTGTTGCATCAAAAGGCTGATCTAGATTCATTTCAATTTCATAGTCAGTATATAATTCCCAAATTAATTTTTCAATTTCTTTACTCGGATTATCGATAGTAGAAATTCCAACTTGTTCTTTTGCTTCTTTCCTATTTATTGGGTGTCCATGAAAATATAATTTACTTGTCAAATTATCAACAATTTCACTAATTTTATGTTGCTTTTCAACTTTATCCATGTGAAGAGATAATAGTTTTGTAGCCATTAATTTTGATTGAGAAAGTGAACGTTTTACATTTCCTAAAGCTAATGGATGGACTTTGTCAGCTAATAGATTAAAAGCTTGTACTAATTCATCTTCATGTTGGATTCCAGCATCTTCTTTTATCAATTGTATATAGGCGGTCACATCTTCAACACTAATTCCGATTTGTTTACCATGTGGATCTATTGGGTTGAAAGGGTTGGCAACAGTAGGATCCGTTGGACCTAACATTCCCATTGGATGCATTACAATAGAATCAGCACCTAAAGCGGTTAGAGTTGCAGCACTAAACGCGCGATGTGGAATTATTACAGAAAATTTTTTAGAATATTCTCGTATTAGAGTTACTAATCTCCAAGGAACCGTCCCATCACCACCATTACTATGAATATATAAATCAATATTGGGCTTTTTTTCTTCATTAATTATTGCTTGGAGATGATCATAAATGAAACGGATAGAATCCATAGCCATTTGTACTTCAAGCATTTGCCTCGTACTGGTTATATATGATATAAGATAGCTGTTCCTTTCTTTCTGAATCTCTTTAATAATTGAAAGCCTTTGTTCCTTTGACATTATTATCTCCGGTCAAAATATTAATTTATTATATGCAATTTGCATCTTTTGTCAAGATGAAAAATCCGCCGAGGTCTTCGCCGCCGAAGGCGCCAAAGTCATTATTGCAGGCCGATCGGAGCAAAAAGGGGCGGAGCTCGCCAAACGGCTGGGCGCAAATGTCATGTATCAAAAAACAGACGTCATGGCTGAGGCGGAGATCAAGGCGTTGATCGATCTGGCCGTTTCCCGCTTCGGCAGGATTGACTGTCTTTTCAATAATGCCGGCGGGCCAACCATGGATGGTTGACAAGCCCGCCAGGCGGATATCCTGTCCGCTCGGGAGTGCAGCGCGGGTGTTCGTGAAAATACCCCCGCTCCATAAGTCCCTGACCAGGAGTAACAGGATGTTACGAATGCGGTCCGAGGCAGGATGCCGATAGGCTGGCGCCCTGGTCATTTCTCCACCCCTGCTAGAGGTACAATCTATGAATAACCTTGCCCTACTCATTGTTATACCCACTACCAATAGATGCATATGATACCAGAAAAAAAAATGGACCTGCCAGGGCCGGGCATCAGCACATATGCAGAGGCGGATAATCCTCCACCACGATTATGAAGCGACGAACCAAAATTTGCTCCGCAGAAAGTATTAAAGCAAAACTGAAAATTAATAGTACGGTTTAGATTTTTAGCTTGATTTAGATTCATTTCGGAATAGAATCAGGAACATGTCATTGAGTCGCAGTATCGGAAATCATATCGGGGAGATTGTGGGGTTCGGCATGATTGCCCTCATGGTTTTGACTTGGGGTCTTTTCATGTCGGAAAAGCCTCTATTCATGGCCCTGCACGAAGCGGTCATGCTGACCGCCTCAATTGTTTTCTGTATCGGCACTCTTAAATCATCCTCTTCATTAAAAAGAAAGCTTCCCTTTTTGCTAGCTTTCGTTGCGCACTTCGTCCTGTTTTCATTTGAAAAAGGCGAAATAGCTTTTAATTTGCGGATACTTTCCCTTATTATTCCTTATTTTTTTGTCGGGGTTTTTGGCGGCTCCTTTATCCCCCTTTACGCCGGTAGGGCCATGCATGCGAAAATCAGAAAGCACGGCGTTGACGCCATGGCGAACATAACAGAAGCATGGGATGGGGGCGCCCGGTTTTTGCAAGATGGGGTTTTCAAGAGCTACAAAATGGAACTGACATTGGAAATCCTGGATCATCCCAAATCGCCCTACAAAGTTACGGGCGTTCATTGGGTATCCGAATTCTACATTCATCGGATGACCGACGGACAGCCGGTCCCGGTAAAAGTCGACAAAAGCGACCCCTCCAAGGTGGCGCTGAATTTGGGCGACTGATGTTTAACTTTCTTTATCTGGAAAAACAATGTTCAAGGGATTGAGAAACCTGGCCCCCGGCACCTATATAGGATATGGCGTTCTGATTTTTTTTATCCTGGTCGTCGGTCTGAGCATGTCTGAAGGGAATATTATTTTTGGACTGGTTCATATCGGTATCCTCATCACAGCTACAACTATTTTTTGCGTTATGGTATTGAGGGATATTTCAGGAAACAAGCCCCTGTTGCCCATTATTTTAGCCTATGCAGCGCATTTTGCGCTGATGGTTATCCGAAAAGGGGAGCTTTATTTCGCCTGGAAACTGGTTGAGCTGTTTTTTCTTTATTTTATAGTGGTCATCGCCGGAGGGTCGACCCTTCCTTATAACCTCAAACGATATCGGTCCGCTGAAATCCGCGCAAGGGGCATTCCGGCCATGGCTGTTGTAGAGCAGGCTTCCGATAACGGCAGCCGGGCGACCGAGAAGAGGGTCTACCGGTTTTACAGCATGAACCTGACCTTGCGGATCGAAGGCCACCCGAAATCCCCATACAGGATTACCGATACCTTTTGGGTATCTGATTTTTACATCCATCTTTTTTCATCCGGTCGTCCCACGATACCCGTATTGGTCGACAAAGAAGACTTTAGAAAAGTTGTTCTGGATTTAGAGGGCGGGCCCAAAGCATAAAAGTGGGGCAATATTTCAAGTGAAAGTGTCGATAATGCCCTAAATGTTTTATATAAAATAAAAAAAAGCTGAAAGCCTATTTACTTTTTCTGATTGCGGCAGAATTGACGCTTACGAAGTCCCCGTGGAGCGGCCGCGAGCGCTGCCATGTACAGCCTCATCGAAACGGCCAAAGCGAATGGCCTTGAACCCTACTGGTACCTCCGATATTTGTTTGAAAGGCTCCCGCTGACTACGAACCATGTAGCAGAATAAATCACCGCACCGCCGCTCTTATGGAAATCGGCACATTTTTCTTCTGTCCTCCGTCCCTTACATAAGATCTTCGAATTTTACAAAATGAGTTTTTTTATTATTTTCTTTTATTTCAAAGTTCTCAATAATTTCTTTATCTTTTAAATCTTCATA
>Ga0154758_148_pt5 | contig 58512 bp, 53 predicted proteins | sample Rifle2008BG16ft_FD_105766 | JGI IMG/M metagenome (GOLD analysis project Ga0154758, IMG submission 105766) | Spirochaetes bacterium RBG_16_49_21
GCTTGACGGCAAGCCGCACGATTATATCCTGTCCGGTGGAAAGGCCGCCGGTAATACCGCCGCTGTTGTTGCCGGTAAAGGCGACGCTCCCGTTCTTCATGAACATCTGGTCATTGCAGCTGCTTCCGGTCATGTCCTTGACCCTTATGCCCGCCCCGATCTCAACGGCCTTTACCGTGCCGATGCTCATCATCCTTCCGAGCTCTCCGTCGAGCTTGGAAAAGACCGGCTCTCCGATTCCGGCGGGAACGCCGCGCGCCACGACTTCGACGAGTCCGCCGCTTGAATCGCCGTCGTCCCTGATGGATATGATCTTATCATACATGGCCCGGGCGCTCTCAAGGTGCGGGCAGTTCAGGACCGGATGCAGGCCCTTTTCAGCGAGCCCGGCGATTTCATTTTCGGACAGGGGCTTGCGCTTTATATCGGGCACGATCTTCTCAATCTCGGCCAGTACCGCGATTTTTTCAACAAAGCGCATTCCCCTTTTAATGCGGCCTTGTTTATAAACGAGATCGTATATGGGGTCCATGTCCCTTCTGACCTGCTTGAATGCCTTTACCGTGTCGCGTATGGCGCCGTAATCCATGTCCGGCATGGCGATTCCCGCAGCTTCGCGCACGAACGAAAATATCTCGATGCCGTGGTCAAGCAGGATCTTTTTCGCCAATGCCCCGGCCGCCACGAGAGTCGAGGTGTACCGGCCGCTGAAAATGCCGGCTCCGATCGAATCGTCCCACTGGCCGTATTTCTGATAGGAGGCGTACGAGGCGTGGCCGGGCCGCGGCGTCCGGTTGGTAGCCCGGTATTGTTCAATGTGCTCAAAGTGCCGGTCCAGGTTGGGAATTAAAACCGTCAGGGGGGTGCCGTTGGTATATCCTTCATTGGAAAAGCCTTCCATGGTGTCTGCGGCGTTAACCCCGGTGTATATGATCGGAATGTCCGGTTCACGCCGGGGCGAGGAGAGCTCGCCCTGGCCCGGTTTCCGCTGCAGAAGGTCGAAATATATCTCCTCTTCTTCAATGTATATGCCGGAAGGGACGCCCTGGATGTGCGTTATCAGTCCCTCCTGATATGATCCGCCCGCGACCGCTACCTGAAAGAAGGTGCCGTAGCTGCATCCGATCATGGCTCTCTCCTCTAATGAAAATAATTAGCTAACTTGAGTAAGTAAATTTTTTAATTCCCCTCCCTTGATGGGAGGGGCTAGGGGAGGGTGATTAGAGCAGAAATTAAATATGACTGCTAATACACCATCAATATTATTCATTACTTCATTATTCCAAAGTTTTATTACGGCAAATCCTTTTCACCCCCACCCCGGCCCTCCCCCATCAAGGGGGAGGGAGTTTTTGGATCAATTTTCACCTAAATCGAGTAATTATATTCAAGGATACTAAAATTGGCCAGTTAGTTTCATGTCAAGTGTTTAATAATCACTGACGCTCCTTCATCGAAAAGTAGGACTTTTTAATGATATCATACGTTGAAGGCCGCGCCAGGGCGCGCAAAAAGACCGACTGCAGTTTTCCCCGGATACCCGGCGTGATCCTCGCCTTACCCTTGAACAGGGCGCCCAGGCCGATCTCTGCGCATTTTTCCGGCGATATTTGGCTCGATTTTATAATGCGGGGAACAAAGACATTGTTCGCCTTGAAAAAATTCGTATCAATTCCGCCGGGTGTGATACAGGTCACCCGCACGTTATGGCGCTTCCATTCGCAGTGGAGAGCCTCGGATAACGACAGGATATATCTCTTTGTCGGGCCGTAGGTAAGCGAGGCCGGATCGGGGAAGTAGGCCGCGATTGAGGATACGTTCAGGATATAGCCGCGCCTCCGTTCGATCATGAGCCTGCCGAAGAGAAAGCAGAGCTTCGTAAACGATGCTATGTGCAGATTCAGGATGTTATCAACGCAATCGATTTCCCGCATCTCCCGGTCTATATTTAAGAATATGCCGGCGCAGTTGACCAGTATATCCACCGTGAATCTTCGCCGGTTGCAGAGGTCGAAGAGCCGGTCTGCGGAATCCGGCCTGAAGAGATCCAGGACGATGATCGTCACGGAACAGGAAAAGCGCCCTTTAATCTCATTGCGCACGCGGTTAAGCTCTTTCGCGTTCTCGCTCACCAGTATGAGATCATGGCCGCGGCCGGCGCAATTCCTGGCGATTGACTCGCCCAGTCCTGACGAGGCTCCGGTTATGAGCGCGGTGAGCTTTTGGGCGGATTTGCTTTCGAATTTCATGATTGATTAATTCACTAATGAACTTTTTATTCTTTTGTCGTTATCTTGTCCCCCTCCCTTGATGGGAGGGGTTAGGGGAGGGTGATTAGTTTTTTTCTGCTCCTGTTTGATTCTTTTGCAATTACCTCATAAAATACACTAAACTGCCGTTCACTACCTTTTTCACCCCCACCCCAGCCCTCCCCCATCGAGGGGGAGGGAGTTTGTAAATCAATTTTTGCCACAAGCATCACTCAGAATTCTGCGCTACAATATTCTCAGCCAAAAGGCAGGCGCAGCGGTAATCGAAATCGGTGGTGATTTTAAAATTCAGATGATCCCCCCCCACCATTTTTACCGTAAATCCCGCGTTGAGCGCAAGTGACGCGTCGTCGGTCGCTTGAAAGCCTGCGCTCAGGGCATCCGCATGCGCTGTGCGTATGATTGAGTACCGGAAGGCCTGGGGGGTCTGCGCTGCATGAAACCGGTCCCGCGGCGGGACTGACGCGACGAATCCATCGATCACTTCCGCAACGGTGTCCTGTACCGGGATATACACGGCCGCGGCCCCGTGTCGTTTCACGGCGATGATGCAGTTCCGCAGTATATCCCGCTTTATGAAAGGCCGGGCAGCGTCATGGTAAACCAGAATATCGCTCTCCTGAAAATCATAGGATTTCAGCGCATTGAGGGCCGATTCCTGCCTGGTGGCTCCGCCCGGGATTATTTTTGATACTTTATGGATATTATATTTCCTGGCGATGTCATCCGCCCGGGTAATGAATTCGGATGGAGTAACGAGAAGAATATGATCAACCTCGGCGAGCCCGTTGCACGCCAGAAGAGACCAGGCCAATACCGGCTTATCGCCGAGGGGCAGGAACTGCTTCGGCACATCCCTTTTGAGCCGCCTGCCGCTGCCGCCCGCCAGTATGATCGCGTATGTTTGCGCCATGTCATTGCACCGCCGTCACCAGGGCTTGAATATGATCCTTTTCTCCTGTAAGGTCTCTTTTATGATTCCCGCGATCTCGTCGACATTTTTTGCGTTCTCAATATGCTTGTCGATCGCCAGGTCGGTCGCTTCCTGTTCGCCGATCCAGATCGTTTCTATTTTATCCGGATTCACGATCGTCTTAATTATTTCCAGATCGCTCTGCCGCAGCTCGATTGCGGTGACGATCAGAATGATTCCCGCCTCCATCATGAGGTGGGCGATCTCGGCAAGCCGCCTGATATGTTCTATCTTCACGTCCTCGACGATGTCGCTGCCCTTGATGTCCGCGTCGACGCCGTAGAGCACGTTTCCTATGCCCATGAAATATACGATCTTGCCGTCCTCAAAGAGCTTCTTTTCAAGCGCGCGTGCTATGGTCTTCTTCCCCGCGTCTTTTTTTCCGGTAATAAGGATAAGCGCGGACCTCTGATTATACCGGTCCGCGCGCTGCTCGACCGGAATGCCGCTGGTTACCCACTTGTAGTTCCTCAGGTACACGTTATCGCGGAGCCGTGACTGGCTGTCCCCGAGCTCCTCGTTTATTATGCCCCCGCCCGAAATTTCATAATCGTCGATGATGACGAACCGGCTCATGAGCGGGTTTTCTTCGGAGGTATCAAAGGCTATTGGATGGGAAAGCGTCAGTATGCATTCAGCCACGTCATGCCGCTCGATACTGTTCTTGATGTCGCTCCAGTCCAGGCTGTTCGCGTTGATCACCCTGAGAATCTGCTCCAGCCTGAGCGGGACCTTGGCGCTTCCGATCTTGAGATAATATTCTTTTTTCGCGAGCATCGGCTTTCTGCCGAGCCAGAACAGGCTGGTCTTGATGCGGGAGGTGATGTGCGGTTTTTTTTCATCGGCCTTTACGGCGAGCTCGCCCCTCTTGATATATATTTGCTCGTTCAGCGTGAATCCGACCGCTGCCGGAGCGGACGCGACTGCCGGCGGGTGCGCGTTGAACGCCTCGATTTCCTTCACCATGCCCCTTTTTCCTGACGGGAAAAAGAGGAGCTCGTCGCTCACGGCTACGGATCCCGAGGCAATGGAGCCGACGATGATCCTCCGGTTGTCGCCGAACCGGGTAAACTTGTATACATCCTGCACCGGCATGCGGAAGGGCTTTTCCACGGTATCACCGGCGGTTGTAAACTCTTCCAGGGCGTCCAGAACCGTGTTGCCGGAGTACCAGGGTATGGTTTTATCCTTATCCGTGATGTTGACCCCGAGAAAGCCGCTCACGGGGATGAAGCAGGACGGCTTCACGTTTATCCGGCCGAGAAACGCGCTGTACTCCTCTACGATGGCGTTGTATGTCTCCTGGCTATAGCCGACCAGGTCCATTTTGTTGACGAGCACGCAGATCTGATTGATGCCCAGCATGGAGAGCATGTACCCGTGCCGGCGCGAGTTTTCTCTCACCCCTTCGTTCGCGTCGATCACGAGGAGCGCGGCCTCCGCGTGGGCCGCTCCGGTTATCATGTTTTTGAGGAATTCGATATGGCCGGGCGCGTCGATAATGATGTAGTCCCTTTTGGTGGTTTTGAAAAAGACGCGGGCCGAATCGATGGTGATCCCCTGGGACTGCTCGTCCTTTAAGGCGTCTATGAGAAAGGCGTATTCAAAGGGCTTTGAGTTCCGCTCGCAGTTTTCGCGCACCTGTTCGAGCTTTCCCTCCGGAAGCGAGCCGGTATCAACAAGCAGCCTTCCGATCACGGTGCTCTTGCCGTGATCCACGTGTCCGACGAACACGATGTTCATTTTCTTCCTGTTTTCCATCTACATGTACCCCTCGCGCCGCAGCGTTTCAAGCCCGCCGCCGTCCTCTTTGTCCTGAGCCCTGCCCGACCGCTCGGCGACGTTCTTGAGCTGCCCGCTTTTTAATTCTTCTATAATCTCCGTAACCGTGCGCGATTCCGAATTAATGGGGAAGGTACAGGGCCAGCACCCCAGGGAGCGGTACCGTGTGCCGTCTCCCTGGTTATAGTAGAGCGAAACCGTCGGTATTTTTTCGCGATCGATGTATTCCCATATATTGAGCTCGGTCCAGTCGAGCAGGGGATGGATCCTCAGGTGCGTGCCGGGAGCGAAATCGGTCTTGTACTGGTTCCAGAATTCGGGAGGCTGGTCCCCGATGTCCCACTCGCTCCGGTTGTCCCGGGGAGAGAAATAGCGCTCTTTCGACCGTGAGCCCTCCTCGTCCGCGCGGGCGCCGACGATCACGCCGGTGTACGGCTCGGTATTTTTATCGACCTCGTACCGGTTCGTGTGATGGTTGTATCGATACCGCTTTCCGCTCCCGTTCAGGGTGCTTACGAGCGCCTTTGTCTTGAGATTTCTGCAGCAGGCGATCCGGTCGACGCTTCCGTCCGGGAAGGTTTCTTTTTTTTCAAGGGCCTCCTCGTTTTTCCCCACGATCATCATGAGCTTCCATTCCCCTGCCAGACGGTCCCGGTATTGTATCATCTCGGGGATCTTGTAGGTCGTATCGATATGCACGAGCGGGAAGGGAACGTGCCCGAAGAAGGCCTTGCGCGCGAGCCAGAGCAGCACGGTGGAATCCTTGCCTATGGACCAGAGCATGCACAGGTTTTTAAAATTCGCGTACGCCTCACGCAGGAGATGAATGCTTATATTTTCCAGATTTTCAAGATGATCCATCGCGTTCCTCTATATCCGATATTTGATAATTTCTCGCAAAGACGCAAAGGCGCGAAGAATCTTTTCTCTGACCTCACCCGCGCTCCGCGCACCCTCTCCTATTTAAGCTCGGAAGAAAGGAGAGGGTTTCCTCAGAATTAGTCTCATTCTACTCCCCCCTCTCCAATTTGGAGAGGGGCAGGGGGTGAGGTCAGTCTTTGCGAGAGACACTCAAAAAATTACGATTAATATATGAAATAATAATATCAGCCGTCTCGTCAATGCTTCTCTTTTCAGTATCGATGATAATTTCGGGTTTTGACGGCGGCTCGTACGGGTCGTCGATACCGGTGAAATTTTGTATTTCACCGGCACGCGCTTTTTTATACAGACCCTTCACGTCCCGTTCCTCGCAGGCCGCTAACGGTGTTGATATATACACCTCGATGAAGTTGGCGCACAGGTTCCGCACGAAATCGCGCGATTCGATATACGGCGAGACGAATGACGAGATCACGATGACGCCGTTCTTTTCCAGAATGGAAGCGAGATACCCCACCCGTTTAATATGGCTGTGCCGCTCCTCCCGGGTAAAACCGGTTTCCGGAAAGACTGACCGGACCGCGTCCCCGTCGAGCCGGGTAACCCTGCACCCCGTTCTCGTCAGATACGCAAAGACCCTGTCCGCTATCGTGCTTTTGCCCGACCCGGATAATCCGGTGAACCAGAGCACAAAGGCCGGCCGGTCTTTTGTTCCAGGGGAGATTTTATCCCACGCGCGCTCGTGTAAAAAATAAACCGCCAGCTTGATCAATACCTCAAATCCGCATACAATCGCAGCGATATCCATCCTTCCGGTCAGCGCATACACGAGCCCGAAGGTGATTGCCGTACCCAGTATGCGCCATGAGAGTGCTTTTGTGACGGTTTTGTTCATTTCAATATCACTCCAGATACTCCCTCCCCCGTCCCCTCCCATCAAGGGAGGGGAGTCTTTCTACAGCGACTCAAGCAGCTCAAGCAGTATTGCCGCTGATTTCTTCCAGGAAAAAAGCTCCGATCTCCGCAAGCCTTTATTCGACAGCCGTTTTTTAAGAGCTTTATTGTTTAAGATTTGTTCCATAACCGACGCCAAGCCGGCCGTGTCTTCAGGGTCGATCAGTATCGCAGCATCTCCCGCCACTTCCGGAATTGACGATCTATTCGAGGTTACGACCGGGCAGCCGCACTGCATGGCCTCAAGAACCGGGAGTCCGAATCCTTCATACAGCGAAGGGAACACGAAGAGCTCCGCCCCGGCGTACAGGGGGGCGAGATCGGAGTTCGGGACATATCCGGTAAAAATCACGTTATCATAGATGTCCGAATTTTTTATCCTACGGAAGAACTCGGTGCCGATCCACCCGGACATTCCGGCCAGGACGAGCGTGTAATCATGGCGGCCCTGCATCCGGCTGAATGCCTCAAAGAGTGCTGTAAGATTTTTCCGCGGCTCCAGGGTGCATACCGAAAGTATGTAGCGTTTAGCGATCCCGTATTTTTTTCTCATGGCTTTAACTGCGGAGGCCGGCGCCTTGTAGAAAATTGTTTTGTCTGCCGCAAGCGGAATAGCCTCGATCCGGGTGTTGATGTTGAGGAGCCGGCGCGCGTCTTTTTTGGTATTGGCCGATATGGACACGAGCAGGTCCAGCTTCTTCATGTTTCCGAGGGTGAAGAATCTCATCCGCACCCTGTTGCCGAACTCCATGGTATCCGGATAGAGCTTCCACACCAGATCGTAAAGCATTCCGACCTTCTTCATCCGTGAAAAGAAAAAGTAGGGATAATAATAGGTTGAGGTGCCGACATAGATGTCGATGCGGTTTTTTTTCAGCGACGACGCGAGCTTGAAGGAAAAAACGATCTCATCCGCAATCTCGAGTAAAATTTTAGCGGCGCGGTAGATCAGTATCCGCAAAGACGCGGCCGCTCCCGCGCCTTTTTTCCCCGATCGCAGTTTCAGCCATTTGTTCCGCGTCCGCATGCGCAGTTTTTTCAACGCATAGTGAAAATCGACATGGCGCCATTTCTTGCTGCGAAGCTTCACGTGCTGTAAATCGTCCATAGTATAAATGAAATATTCATTTGAACCGTCGATCTTTTGCAGCTCGTTCAGGTAATGCAGGACAACGTTGCCGACCCCGGTTATCGTATCCTGGCTCAAGGCATGCGCCTCAACAGCTATTCTCATCATGAAGCTCCTGAAAAAGATTCAGTATCTGCCGTGCGGTCTTTCGCCATGTGTATTTTCTGCAATTTTCAAAGCCCTCTTTTACTATTTTTTGCCTGAGCTCTTTATCCTTTATGATGCGGAGCACGGCTGCGGCGATATCGTCCTCATCATGGGGATCCACGTAGAGCGCGCCCTTGCCCGCAACCTCCGGACAGCTTGATGCGTTGCTGGTGATGACCGGACACCCGCACGCCTGCGCCTCCAGGATGGGCAGGCCGAATCCCTCATACAAAGAAGGATACAGGTAGCATTCGGCCAGGTTGTAGACCGCCGCCAGATCCGGATCGCTTATAAACCCCAGGGTCATTATCCTGTCGGAAAGACCGTCCTTGACTATCATGCGATGGACTTCGCCGTCCAGCCATGAATCAGCGCCGGTAAAATAGAGATTATGGGGAACGATATTCATTATTTTTAAAAATGCCCGGAGCAGTTTGATTATATTTTTTCTCGGGCTTAAAGACCCGGCATAGAAAAGGAACGGCCTCTTCAGATCGTATTTTTGTATAACCCGCGACAGGGCGGCCGTATCCGTTATTTTTTTGAACACGTGCCCGACCCCCTCTTTTATGACGCGGATCTTTTCAGGCTTTATGCCAAGGAGCTCCCTCATCCGGGAAGCGGTGAAATCCGATACGGTCAGGTCCATGTATGAGAATCTGGCCGCAACCGGGATCATGATTTTGTGGTGAAGATTGTCGAAGAATTTGAATTCGCGGAAGCCGAAATTTTCAAAATAGACAAGGTCGTGGTACACGGGTATCTTCTTCCCCCGGACAAGGGGGGAAAAGGTATTCTTGGGGAAAAAGAAGATATCGATCCTGTTCATCCAGGAGAACAGGGGGACGTAGACATAGTCGAAGAAAAGCTTTGACCGGAGGCGCACGACCCTCACCGTGAAATTGGCGGGCAGGGAAAAATCAAAATCGGGAGCGCCGTACATTAAAATATGATAGCGGTTCCTCTTATCGATCGAAGCCAGCTCCCTGATGATGTTGAGGGTATAGCGCGAAGGCCCCCCCTGCCGCTCGTTGAGCACCCGCGCGTTGATGGCGATGTTCATTGCGTCCTCATCCTTTCCCCAGCATGCCGGCTATTGTCTGGAAAGCGCTCAGGTAATGCGCTGCCTGGATTTTCACGTCGTATTTTTTTGACAGGGCCAGGCCCTTTTTCTCCAGATGCGCGCGCGTTTTTTCGTTGGCCACAAGCTCGCAGATCTTGCTGGCGATGTCATCGGGCGAAAAGGGATCAGCGTAGCAGACCGCGTCGCCGAAGACTTCCGGAATCGCGCTCCGGCGCGCGGTGAGCACAGCCGTGCCCGACGCCATGGCTTCAAGGACCGGGAAGCAGAACCCCTCGTGCAGCGAGGGAAGGATGAAGAGTCGCGCCTCCCGGTAGAGCCGCGTCAGCTCCTCTTCGGCGACATATCCCTTGAATACGATCCTGCGTCTCACCGGCTCCCTGAGTTCCCGGATCACGTCGCGGAGCGGGCTGTTTTTCCATCCGCTCGCGCCCACGATCAGGAGGGTTTCGTCGATCTTGTCGGATATGTATGAATAGGCTTTAATCAGGTTGACCAGATTTTTCCGCGGCTGCAGGGTCCCCACAAAGAGAAGGTAATGCTTTTTATTTTTGTTTTTCACCGGAGAGAATCTTTTCAGGTCTATGCCGTTGTATATGACGTTGATTTTTTTTTCGTCAATATGCAGGTAGCCGGTCATTTCCTTTTTGGAGTGCTGCGATACGGTGAAGAACTGATCGGCTCTTTGAATGAAAAAGGGGAACAGGTAATTATAGAATATGCTGTTCGGCAGGGAGATGGCTTCCGGTATGGCCTTGAAGGCGACATCGTGAACCACGGTCGCGACGAATATCGGCCGGGGAAGGAAGAGCGGAAAGTATTCGGCGCCCGCGAAAAACATATCTATGCTGTCGGCTACGATGGCTTTCTTAAGCGACGGGCTTTGGAGCCAGAGTCTGCGCCGGTTCCTGAATATGCCCGGGATTTTGCGCACCTGGAACCGGGTATTCCGGAGTATGCTGTCCGCGTAGCCCGCCTGGGAGACGCCGGGCGTATAGAGGAAATAATCGTTCCGGGAATCCATGCCGGAGAGCTCCCTGAGCAGCCTCAGGAGGAACATCCCGAGTCCGTCAAGGTGTTCTGAAGAAAGATAATATGCGTCAATACCGATATTCATGCGATTTTACTTTTGTAGATGAAATAATGGAAGAGCATCGGAGCGTCAATGAAAAAAAATAACACACATTTTTTGTTGACATTAATGAATCCAAAAAAGATAACGGAAGCCGGCAGATATTTGCAATTATCGTAGGGAACGGTCGTGACCGTTCCGCGGTGGCCGCGACCGTTCCCCTACCATATCCAGGAGGAAGTTGTATGAAGCTTGCTGACGCATATGGTGTTCCGATATCGGAAATCACGCGAGAATCGTTCTTTAATATCGGCGGGCCGCATGGATTTATGCGATGGGGAATATATCTTTTCATGTTCGCGGCTTTTTTCTATCTTGCGTATACCATTGTGCAGAGGGTGCTGATCTGGAGGCGCGGGAAAGGCGAGCTGCGGACCGATTATCCGGAAAAGAGGATATTGGCGGTAATCAAGTACGTATTCTTGCAGGCGAAGATATTCAAGGAATCTTTCGCGGGCATCATGCACGCCTCGTTGTTCTTCGGTTTCGCCGTCCTGTTCGTCGTGACCATGATCATCATGGTCCAGGACGATTTCACCGAGCTCTTTCTCCATATACGTTTTATACAAGGGAATTTTTACCTGTTCTGGTCGCTGGCCGGCGATCTCTTCGGCGTTGTCGTGTTCATCGGGCTGGTCATGGCTACCTACCGCAGATACGTTACGAAACCGAGCAGGCTCGACACCAAGCCGATCGACACCTTCGCCATAGCGCTCATTTTCATAATAATCATAACCGGATACACCAGCGAGGCCATGAGGATAGCGATATCGAAATTCCCGGCCTGGGAGGTATGGTCTCCGTTCGGATATGTTCTCGCGTATCCCCTTTCGGTTTTCAGCGAAGCAACGCTCAGGGGCATGCACCAGTTTAGCTGGTGGACACACATGCTCGGCGCGTTCATATTCATCGGCCTGGTCGGATCCGATAAGTTGGGCCATATCATGATATCTTCTTTTAATGTGTATTTCGGCAATCTGGGCAATGAGAGCCCCGCGACCAAGTATAGGCTTAACCTGATCGACCCTGCTGAATTCGAGGTTGCGGAGAGCTTCGGCGTATCCAAGGTCGAACAGTACTCCTGGAAACACCTCATGGACAGCGACGCCTGCACCCGGTGCGGCAGGTGCCAGGACAACTGCCCTGCCTGGCTCACGGAAAAACCCCTGTCGCCCAAGAAGGTGGTGAACGACATCAAGGACAATATGGACGAGCGTATCCCCAAGCTCATGCTCGCCGACGACCCCACGACCGTGGAGACCACGCCGCTCATCAACGAAACGCTCCAGCACGGATCGGTCATGCCGGACGAGTTCTGGTCATGCACCAACTGCGGGGCCTGCATGGAGGCGTGCCCGGTCAATATCGAGCATGTGCAGAAGATGATCGATATGCGGCGCTACAAGATACTCATGGAAGGCGACATGGCGCCCGAGCTCCAGACAACCTTCATGAATCTGGAAAGCAACTTCAATCCCTACGGATTCGCCTTTGCAGAGCGGGGGGCATGGCTGCCTGCCGATCTCAGTGTGAAGACCCTTGCCGAGGATTCTAAAATAGATTACCTCTATTTCGTCGGTTCGGCGGCGTCATACGACAAGCGGAACCAGAAGGTAGCCGCAGCCTTCCTTAAAATTATGCAGAAGGCGGGAATCAAGGTGGGCGTCCTCGGCTCCGAGGAGGCGGACTCCGGCGACGCGGCCCTGCGCGCCGGCAATGAGTATCTGTTCCACAGCCTGGCGACCCAGAATCTCGAGCTCTTTAGCTCATACGGCGTGAAAAAGATCGTGTGCACCTGCCCGCATGACTACAACGTCATAAAAAAGGAATACAAGAAATTCGCGCAGGTGGGCAAGGGATCCGACGGTCAGCCGCTCAAATACGGCTTTGCGGTATACCATCATACTCAGATCATCCATGACCTGATCAAGAGGGGCGTAATCAAGCTCGCAAACCCCCTGAATGAAACCGTTACCTATCACGATTCCTGCTTCCTCGGCAGGTACAATGAGATTTATAAAGAGCCCCGTGAGATTCTCAAGTCGATCCCGGGTGTGAGATTCGTTGAGATGAGCAGGCACCATGACGCCAGCTTCTGTTGCGGCGCGGGCGGCGCCCGCATGTTCCTTGAGGAGCATTTGGGAACCAGGGTAAACCAGTTCAGGACCAAGGACGCGCAGTCGACCGGCGCAACGCGGCTCAGCACCGCGTGCCCCTTCTGCATGACCATGCTCTCAGACGGCATCACCGAGCTGGATATCCAGAACATGGAATGCTACGACGTGGCTGAATACGTGTACAATGCCATGGAAAAATAACCGGTGGTGAATTTAGAGAAAGGATCAGGCCGGGCGATCAGCGCCTTTTTAGCTGACCGGCGTCTTCAAAAACCGGTGCGCATTGAGCTCCGGTTCACCGGGTGCTGCGAGTCGTCCCTCGGATTGAGAGTCGACGAGGCCGATGAAGGCGACTTGATGGAGAAGATCGACGGCCTCACCTTCGTGATCGCTGCCGATCTTCATGATCTCGTCGGCGACGTGACAATCTCCTCTGCCGACGACGGGGAGGAGGGAGAATTTATTCTTACCTCAAGCAAGCCCTTGAACGAGTGGGCGGGCTTCGCCGCCTGCAAAATTAAAGCCTGATCCGTGCCGCACTAAAATCTGCTTTACAGCAATGCTTATCTATTATATAGTACCTCGTAATCCCACTTAGACGAATCACGTATCGAGCAAACAGGTGAGGCCTCGTGCGGGCTGGATATGGCTGAAAAATCAAAATCAACGAGTATCGGCAGGATGACCGGCGCAATACAGAAAGCTGCGGCGGGGGATCTTTCGATACGGCTTGATGTTTCGCGGAAGAACGGCGAGCTTGATCTGCTTGCTCGTGCGGTCAACGACCTGCTCGATAAAATGCGCGGGTGCATTGCCGAGTACCGGCGATTGGAGGACGCGCTTGGCAGGGGCGAGAAGCGGTATAAGAACATCCTGGACAGTATGGAGGTGGCGTATTATGAAGTTGATCTGAAGGGGAACTTCACTTTTTTTAATCCGTCGGCGGTCAAGAACCTCGGCTATACCGACGAAGAGATGATGGGCATGAACTTCCGGCAATACATGGACAAGGAGAATGTGGGAAGGGTTTTCAATTCCTTTCATCAGGCATATCTAACCGGCAAAAATATACGGAGATTCGAGTGGGAGATCAGAAATAAAAATGGGAAAATAATGTGCGTGGAGTCCTCCGTGTCACTGATGCGGGACGAACGGAACAACCCCGTCGGATTCAGGGGAGTGGTGTATGACATTACGGAGCGGAAGAAAACCGAGGATCTCGTTCGTGAAATCGCTGAGAAGTACCGCAGCCTGCTGGAAAATATCGAGACAGCCTACTTTGAGGTGGACCTGAAAGGGAATTATACCTATTTTAACGATGTTCTCTGCAGAAGATTGGGGTACAGCCGGGAAGAACTCATGGATATGAACTACAGGGCCTATTCCAAACCGGAAAACATAGAGATTATTAAGCGTATTTACGAGGAGATCTATTGCACCGGCAAGCCGAAAACCATGGTCAATTATGAGGTCTTCAAAAAAGACGGCTCCCGGATGATAATCGAGCAGTCGATTTCCCTGATGCGGGGGCCGACGGGAGAGCCGGTCGGATTTCAGGGTGTGGCCAGGGACATCACTGAAAGAATCAATACTGAAGAGACGATTAAGAGGAGCGAGGAAAAGTACCGGAGGATACTGGCGAGCATAGAAGACGGATATTATGAGCTCGACCTCAGAGGCAATTTTACGTTTTTCAACGACGCGGGGTACAGAATCCTGGGATACGAGCCGGATGAGCTCAGGGGCATGAATTACCGGGCTTACACTTCACCCCAGACAGCGCAGCGTTTATATGAGGCATTTCATCGGATATATGAGACCGGAGGAGCTGAAACCATGCTGGATTACGAGGTGATCCGCAAAGACGGTACGACTCGATATCATGAGATGTCGGCCGGGCTCTTGCGGAGCGCCTCGGGCGAACCGGTCGGGTTCCATCTGCTGGCGCGCGACATCTCCAAGCGGAAGGAGGCTGAGGAGGCCCTGCGCCGGAGCGAGGAGAAATACCGGACGATCCTGGAAACTATGGAAGAGGGGTATTTCGAAGTTGGCCTGGGGGGGACAATCACGTTTACCAACGATGCCGCCACCAGGTTGCTGGGTTTTACCCGTGATGAAATTATAGGCAAGAATTACCGGAAGTACCATTCGCCTGATGAGGCAGGGCAGCTGTACGAGGTTTTTCACCGGATATATGAGACCGGAAAACCTGAATTCCTGCTGGATTATGAAGTCAAGCGCAAGGACGGGTCGGTCCGGAATCATCAGTTGAATGCAGCACTCCTGCGAGATGCTTCAGGGAAGCCAAAGGGATTCCGAATCTTGGCGCGGGATGTTACCGAGCGCAAAAGGGTGGAGAAGGAAAAAGCCCAGCTTGAGGAACAACTGCTCCAGGCCCAGAAGATGGAATCGGTCGGCCGCCTGGCAGGAGGCGTGGCGCATGATTTCAACAATATGCTCGGCGTCATTCTCGGATATGCTGAGCTGATCAAGCTCCGTCTGCCTGAACATGATCCTCTCTTAAAGGACGTGCTGGAGATCGAAAAGGCGGCCACCCGCTCCCGGGACCTCACCGGACAGCTCCTGGCTTTTTCCAGAAAACAGATCATCGCACCGGTCCCCGTTGATCTGAACGAGCTGGTCATGAATACGAAGAAAACGCTTTCCCGCCTGATCGGCGAGGACGTTGACCTGCAATTCTATCCCGCTAGGGATCTCTGGAAGATAAAGTTCGATCCCTCTCAGGTGCAGCAGATCCTCATCAATCTGGCGGCCAATGCCCGCGACGCCATGCCGGACGGGGGCAAGCTGACCGTTGAAACCGCGAACATTTATCTTAACGAGGCGTATTGTAAAATGCATATCGGGTTTTCGCCGGGCCACTATGTCCTGTTGGGGGTGAGCGATGACGGTGCCGGGATGGACAAGGAAACCCTGCAGCATCTGTTCGAGCCGTTTTTCACAACCAAAGAGCCCGGCAGGGGCACGGGCCTGGGGCTTGCCACGGTTTACGGCATCGTCAAGCAAAACAGCGGATTCGTCAACGTCTACAGCGAGCCGGGCAAGGGCACCACGTTTAAAATTTACATTCCCCGAAGCCTGGAAGAAGGCGATATGCAGAAGGAGGCCGAGGAAGAATTGGTCGCTTCCGGCTCCGGAACGGTTTTGCTGGTCGAGGACGATGATATGGTCCGCGGGATGACTTCCGAGATGCTTGAGGCGAGCGGATACACGGTTGTGGCTTCCGGAAACCCGGCCGAGGCCGAATCATTATGCGAGAACGACGATGTGCATATTGATCTTCTTCTAACCGACGTGGTGATGCCGGGGATGAGCGGCAAGGAGCTGCGGGACCGGATTCAGGCTCAACGGCCCGGCATGAAGGTGCTCTTCATGTCCGGATACACGTCCAACGTCATCGTCCATCGCGGGGTGCTGGAGGAGGGAGTGAATTTCATCCAGAAGCCTTTCAGCATGAGCGATCTCGCGCGCAAGGCCCGCGAGGCGATGTCGGGAAGGTAGGCAGGGCTGGAGCTGTTACGGCTTTGTGGCATCTAGGTGAAGTTAGGTGAAAAAAGCCGCCAACAATTTTAATAAAAAAAGCTTGACTAATAGTACTATATATAGTATTATTAAAAATACTATATATAATATTATAAACAGGATAGTAAAAAATGGCTCATGTCATTACTGCAAATGATTTAAAAACTAAAGGTGTTACAATATTAAACAGCGAAACTTCCGAAGGGTCTGAAGTAATTATAACTGTTAGAGGAAAAAGCAGATACGTTGTTCTCCCGATTGAAAAGTATAATTATTTAAGAGAATGTGAATTAGAGGCCGCTTTAGTGGAAGCAAGAAAAGATATAAAAGAAGGAAAATTTATAAAAGAATCCGTTGAAAAACATATAAAGAGAATAACTCGTGGCTGAAATTATTTATACTGACAGCTATTTAAAAAGAGCCAAAAAATTTTTTAAAAAACATCCTGAGCTTGTTCCACAATATGAAAAAACCTTAAAATTATTGGAAGTTAATCCAACTCACCCTTCATTACGATTACACAAATTAGAGGGAAAACTATCTGAATTATATTCTGTTTCCATTAACATATCCTACAGAATATGTATAGATTTTATAATTGATGAAGATCAAATTATACCGGTTGACATCGGGACTCATGATGATGTTTATTAAATGATGGGTCACTTAAATGCTAATATAAAGGAAATAGCTCATGGATGTTTTTTTATGCAATCAAGGGAAGGCGAAGTTGCCGGAAATTCCTGCCTGACGCGGTAAGCGATGATGATAAAGGAGGAGCGATATGATAGACCAAAAATATACAGAGAATATAAAGCAATACGGCGCATTCAAGGATTCAGGTGAAAGCAGGCTTAAATTGTTGAGAGATGATATTGGGTTCAGGATGGATCAGAAAGCGGAATACGTTATTATAGGCGGATGCGTTCAACCTGAAGCCATGCCGCAGGCATTCAGGGCATTTAAGAACCTTCTTGAACATCTTAAAATTAATTATACGTTACTTTCCAAAGAATATTGTTGCGGCTGGATGCCCATAGGCCAGCCGGCGGTGATGGCCAGGAATGAAGAAGATATTGCTGAATATAAAGGGCTTTCAAAGGGCTTTATAGCAGAAAACTTGAGACAGGCCGAGGCGCTGGGCGCACAATCGATCGTTTTATTCTGTTCAGCGTGTGAGCCGAATTATAGTAATTATAAGAAAGATACAACATTGAATATTATGCACTACACAGAATTATTAAATCGATATATACAAAACGGCATGCTCGATTCTGAAATCGATTACTACGCAGGATGTTACCGGTTCAGGCGCCGAATTACCGATGAGCCGCTTGACATAGAGCCTGCAGCCGGACTTTTACAAAAAATTGATGGTTTGAAAGTCAATTATCTTAATAATGATCTGTGCTGCTTCAAGCGACCCGGCCTCGAACAGCTCACTGCTGCCTTGAAAACTAAAAATTTGATCACTATCTGCACCGGCTGTTATCACAATCTTAAACGGAATCTGCAAGGCAAGGGAGATTATAGCGTTAAAATGCTGCCCGAAATGCTGGCGGAGGCTGTAAAATAATTTTTTTAGTACATAAATATGAAAACTATGTAAATTTTATTCTTACACCTTTTCGAGAAAATATTATTGAAATTTATATTGTTATTAATTAACTTATTCTGAGATCAATAATAATTCCTTAAAATTATTTATTAGACAAAAAATCATTTTTATATACTCCCGCCGCCAGAGGCGGCGGGAGTATATTATTAATATTTTTATTATGAATTAACATTGTTCTGAGATAATTAATATGAGGTATATATGAATGCATTAAAAGAAGTAACCATTGAAACGATCAAAAAATTACCCGATAATTGCACCATAGATGATATCATGTATGAAATTGATTTCGTTGCTCAAGTCTATGAAGGTTTAGACGATGCTAATAAAGGAAAAGTCATTACTACTGATGAATTATTAGCAAAGGTCAAATCATGGGGCAGATAAAATGGACGGAAAAATCGGTCTCTAATTTATATGCCATTCATGAATTTATATCAAAAGATTCCCCTATTTACGCGCTACGATTTATCAATTCAATCATCAAGCATATTAAAATTCTTGAAACCCAGCCTTATAGTGGCCGGATTGTTCCAGAATTTGAAAATATTTCTCTTCGTGAATTAATTTATAAAAATTATCGCATTATTTACAGGATTATTAACGACAATGGTGTTGAAATTCTTTTAGTATTTCATGGCTCACAGGAATTATATATAATTGAAAAATTATAAATCAAAAACTATTGTCCGGACTTTTTGCCGGGAATTCATGAAAAAAAATTTGATGTGAGGTGTCTCCCATGAAAAAAACCAAAGCCGGTTCAAAAAAAGGCGCATCAAAAAAATCCGGAGTGAAAAAAGCGGCTCATAAACAAAAATCCGCGGCAAAGGCAGCCTCATTACTCAATGAGCTGAAAAAGCTTGCCGGCGCCATGGCCGAGGAAGACCTCGATACTCTTGTGGACCGGGCCAGGATTTTGATCCACAACAGGGATGTTCTCGAATCTGCGGGGAGGCTTAAAAAAGCCGCTGAGTCTCTGGCCCGGAAACAGGGAGCGCGGGAACAATATGCCTTAAAGGTTAAGGTACGGGAGGCGGCCGATCTTTCATATTTTTTTATAGATTTTTACGGGTATGAGAATTTTTTTTCGCGGGATGAGATGCGAAAGATCGTTAAAATGTGCAACGCCTCGGCGGACGGTGCTGACGCGGGCCGCAGGCTTTTCAACTGGTTCAAGAACGACCGATCGGACGTGCTCAAAAACACCGGCCTGGAGAGCTCCCGGGATCCTATTCTCGGCGTTATCTATGACTATATTATACGCAACTATTCAGTGAAGAAATAAAGGGAGGGAATATGTCAGTCAGAACGCTTCAGGCAATCGTGGGTATTTTTTTCCTGCTTCTCGGGTTCATGGGCGTGCTGCCGGATGTCGATGAGGGAATCTTCGCCATAAGCAACCGGCACCTTGCGGTGGAGGTCGTCTTCGGCCTGGTTGAGCTCGTGTGCGGGATCATTATGGTGTTCGGCCTCTTCACCGTGATGAGGCGCAAGATGATGTACCGCGCGAGCATGGTGGTCCTGATCTTTTGGATTCTGCGGATGATTTTTTCCCGGCTCATCTGGGGCCCGCCGCAGGCCGCCTTGGCGAGCGTGCTCAACTGGCTTCTCATAATCAGCGTGGAGTCGATCGTGGCGGCCTCGGTCTGGCTGCTGGCCAGCACCTATAATCGGTGATGCGATAGCCTCATTTTACTTCAAAATCTTTACAGGCCGTGTCGAACGGATTATCCGTTGAGCAGGCTTTTTTATGGAAGAGAAAATTACCGGGATACTGCCTTTTATAATAATCTATGGAGTGATTCAAAATTTCATTCTCGCGATATCGATACTCTCACAGCTACGGAAAAAAAAGGACATTAAAAAGGCCCTATCTTTTCTATTCTGTCTAATCGCCACGATTTTTTTTCTGCTGCCGCCGCTTTTTAAATCCTATAATCTGTTCATAGCGGCAATCTTCTGCGTGCCGTTCATTTTCTCCATTGGTCCTCTATACTATATTTCAATGAAAACAGTCATCAGGGGCGAGAATAAGCTGTTCCGAGCTGACGTTTTTCATTTCATCCCTTCGGCGCTATTGGTTCTTTGTATTCCGGTTATATTTATATGGGGAATAACAGATAGTGATCTCATGAAAAGACCAGCGGCTTTATTGCTTTCATTCGCAACATTTCATGCAGCGGGCTATTTCACGGCCACGGCGATTTTTCTTGCCGGGCAGATACCGGGAAAAATTGCCGGTGACAATATTGACGACAAAATAAAAATACGTCTGGTCCTGAATGTTCTCTATGCCCTCTGTTTTCTGGTTGCCGGCATCGGTTTAATGAACAAGCATATTTTATATCATTCCAGCATTGTGGCAATTGTGGTATTAGTGTTTGCAAGCTATATTATTTCACTCAGGTACCCATTGAAAATCGATTACTATCGGAATGCAAATAACAGGCTGTTCTTTGCGTATCTTCTTCCCCGGACAGATCCTGAAACATTAAAAAGAGAACTGATCTCTAAACTGTCGTCGGATAACCTTTACAAAGAAGTGTCCCTTTCAGGACTGGCTATGGCACTCGGTATCAGACCCTATCAGCTGTCTCATTTTATAAATAACTACCTGGAGATGAGCTTCTCCGATCTCATCAACAGCTACCGGGTGGAAGAAGCGAAGAAAGAAGTCCTTTCCAGACCGGAGGCCACAATTCTTGCCATCGCCTATGAGTCCGGCTTTAACTCAAAGGCCAGTTTTAACCGGGCATTTAAAAAATTTACCGGCCTGACCCCTTCGGAATTCCGCGACCGTCATAAATAAATTATCCGCTTTTTCAACAACGGTGATTTTTTTCGTATCATATTATAAGATGAGGCGACTCATTGCAGATGTTAGTGTATTCTCAAAACATAAAAGGTGATGCTTGTCGATTTCGCAGTTTGGAGCACAATCAAATTGAGCACGGTAAACTATGCTGGAACTTCATGAATTTGAGCAGGTAACCCAGATACGATTGAGCAGAGAGTTGGACAATAAAGCGCTCTACTGGGTGGCCGCGTATCTGGTGGATGGATTGCTCATTGACACGGGCTGCCTCTATACATCGAAAGAACTGACGTCATATCTCAGCACCAAAAATATCAGGAAGGTCATCAACACTCATTTTCACGAGGACCATATCGGCGGGAACAAGGACATCATGGCTGAATTCGGGGTCGAGATATATGCTTACCCCGATTCGATACCATTTATAGCGGGAAGACCGGTGCTGTATCCATACCAGGAAATAGTCTGGGGGTATCCCGAACCGACCGATGTAAAACCGATACCTGATATTATTACGACAGATAAATATTCGTTTCGCGTCATTGAAACGCCCGGTCACTGCGTCGGTCATGTGGCGCTCATGGAATTGTCCAAAGGCTGGTGCTTTTCAGGCGATATCTTTGCACGTGAAGATATAAAATGCATCCGGCCGGAGGAAAACATCAGCGACCTCATCTCATCGATGCGCAGGATTCTGTCCCTGGCCGGCGATCGGCTGGTGCTCTTTACATCGGTGGGCAAGATTGTTGAAGACGGGCGTAAGGCCCTTTCGGTATGCATCGACTATCTGATCGGTAAAGCCGATAGAGTAAAGAAAATGGCGCGGGACAATCATAGCGTCGATGAGATGGTGAACATGGTTTTCGGCGGCGAGCACAGTTTTTACCAGCTCACCGGCGGCCAGTACTCATCGAAAAACCTGATTCGGTCGCTTCTTGATACAAAATAAGAGCTGGAGGTAATTTATGAAAAACAGATTGACAGAAATGCTGGGCATTGAAACTCCCGTTATTCAGGGCGGGATGATAGAGGTATCCCTCTCGGGTCTTGCTTCTGCGGTATCTAATGCCGGCGGCCTGGGAACGCTCGGGCAACGGGTTGATATTAAATTATGGCATGATGAAATAAAAAAAACGAAAGACCTGACCGGTAATCCTTTTGCCGTAAATCTCGGCCTTTATCTTGGGGACGTTAAAGAGCGTATCAAGATAATACTTGAGGAAGGGGTTAAAATCGTTGTAACAGGGGGAGGAAATCCTTCGGCGATAATTCGCGAGCTACAGGATGCGGGAATAAAAACCATGCATGTGGTATCAACGACAGAGCAGGCCAAGAAAATGGAGGATGTCGGGATCGATATCGTGATTGCGGAAGGCGGCGAAAGCGGCGGTATAGTTGCCAAGAACATTATTTCAACAATGGTGCTTGTACCCCTTGTCGCGGACGCGGTATCAGTGCCTGTTGTGGCTGCCGGCGGGATCGGTGACGCCCGGGGCCTGATTGCAAGTTTTGCCCTTGGGGCACAGGGTGTTCAGATGGGGACCATCTTCGAAGCGAGTGTGGAAAGCAGCGCTTCGCCGGCATGGAAGGAGAGGATACTGAAAGCAAGGGAATGCGATACCATGGTTAACGAGGCCGGTGCGTTGCATGCGCGCGTCATTAAGGAGGAAATATTCCCGGGTTCCGTCATGACCGGACAGATTGCAGGAATGGTTACCAAGGTGGAAAAAGTATCTGATATCATGACGAGGATAGTTGATAACGTTGATACAGTAATGAACGGCATTAACGTTCAACTTAAATAGTAAGATACCCACCGCCATGACTGTCGATTATTCCGAAATATCAAAAAGATATGATGAATATAGATCTTATAATGATGATGTTATAAAAGCAATAGCGGAAACCGCCAGTATTTCTCACGAAATGACCGTGCTGGATTTAGGCGGGGGAACGGGAAATATCGCATTAGAATTGAAGAAATTAACCCGAGCCCATCTGATCTGTTTGGACATCTCTCCTGGAATGCTCAGGAAAGCGAAAGAGAAATCTATAACGGTGTTATGCGCCGACGCGAATAATAATCTCCCCTTTAAAAGCAATTCATTTGATGTTATAATCGGGGCATATGTTATCCATCATATCAATAAAGTCGGGGTTTTTATACGGGAATGCAGTCGCGTTTTAAAAAATGGGAGGTTGCTCCTTCTCACTTCCAGCCATGACCAGATCGAGAACTTCCATCCGGTAGCAAAAAATTTTTTTCCGAGTTGCGTTGAAATTGAGAAAAAAAGATTCCCGGCAATTGATTATATTATTTATCTTATGAAAATCGCCGGTTTTAATGATATTCACTATCATGATATTCTTATTGAAAAAAATGAAATAAATGAAGAGTATCTGCAAAGGGTAAAAAATAAATATGTTTCAACGTTTTATTTAGTGCCGGCAGATGAATTTAAAAAAGGCATTAGCAAGATTGAATGCTTAATTCGAAGCGGTCAAAACATGAATTTGCCAGAGTGGCGAGGAACAATTATTTTTGGCTATCGAGCCATCGGATAAAATGCTGAGACAGCGACCAGAACATAAAAATATTGAATGGTATAAGGGATATATTCACCGCCGATCCTTGATCGGCGGATAAAGCTCCACCTTGATCGAGAAGACACTCTTAAATAAAATTTAAAGCACCTGCTCATATTTTATTGATTTCCTCTTGTCAAGATATTAATAGTTATATAATATGCATGTTGCAAAACTACAATAATATTAAGCTGCCCTGCACTGTCGAAAGCGAGGGGGGGGGAATTAATTATAATTTGGTTATACAACAAGTCTATTGTATTAGCGGAAGGTTATGGATGGGAGGAAATGAGTATGTTCATGAATCTGCTGTTGAAATGCGCGGCTTTGGTAATGCTGGTGCCTGCTTTATTATACGCCGGGCCGAAATACGAAAAGGCGGTTTTCGCCGGAGGATGCTTCTGGTGCATGGAGCCTCCATTTGAGAAGCTTAACGGCGTGATCACGGTTACATCCGGGTATATGGGAGGAAAAGGTGCGAATCCGACTTACGAGGATTATGCCGACAAGGGACATGTGGAGGTGGTTGAGATTATCTATGATCCAAAGATAGTCGGCTATTCGAAACTTCTCGATGTTTTCTGGAGGCAGATAGATCCCACCGACCCTGACGGTCAGTTTGTCGACCGGGGGCCGCAATACCGGTCAGCCGTTTTTTATCTTGATAATACGCAGAAGGCGCTGGCTGAAAAGTCAAAAGCGGCTTTGGCCGGATCCGGGAGGTTTGATAAACCCATCGTCACCGAGATAATCAAAGCCTCTGCGTTTTATAAAGCTGAGGACTATCACCAGGATTATTATAAAAAGAATCCGATACGGTACAACTACTACCGATACCGGTCGGGACGCGATCAGTTTTTGGATAAAATATGGGGAAAGGACAGGAAATAAAATGAAAAGGTTGAGACCGTCAATTTCTTGTCTTACCCTGGTTATGGCCGTCGGATTTATTTTTTTGCTCTATGGGATCGCGGGCGCCAAAGCCTATGATCTGGTGTTGGTCCATGGATTCCTGAACTACCATAAATGGAGCGAAGAGCTTCTTGACGAATGTTTGAAAACCTATGGATCCGGAAAGGTGTACGCGATTTACCTTGACGGATCTTCGGACCTGGGGGCGCGCACGATAAACGGGAGAACGCTCATTTGTGCGGGCCGCGATAGTCGTAAAGCCGGGACCGAGCACGTTGCGACCCAGGCCGCATACATGACCGATTTAATTGCGAAGCTGCAGAGCGTCAAGGGGTTACGCTCCCCGTTCAGCATTATCGCGCACAGCATGGGCGGGCTCGTGGCCCGGCAATATGCCTACGAGCACCCGGGCAAAGTGGCGGATATCGTGTGCCTCGGAACCCCGAACCACGGCTCGCAACTGGCCGACGTCCTGGGCTGGACCGCGTTTTTCACCCGCTCGCGTAACGCCATGCACGACCTGTCCCCGGGGTTCGTGGACGGTACGTTCAACAACAATTATCCGGTACGCGGCATCAAATTCGCCGGCAGCGGCAGATTATACACCATACGCGGCAATTTCAGCGGGTGCAATTCATGCGGCTCAGGACCGATCATCTGCGAGCTCGTATCCGGGTATTGGGTGCTTAAGAATATTTATAACTATGAGAATGACGGCATGGTGCCGGATTATTCCGTGTTGATAACCGGAGGAGTGCCGATCGCCGACTATGCGCACTACGACCATCTGGATCTTATCCGAAAAAAGGAGGTCGCCGCAAAGGCGATGAGCGTTCTGCGATAGTTACTGTGAGGAGGGTTTTATGATAAGAAAAATTTCGCCTTGGCTTTATCGGTATCAGCATTTCAATCCAATCCATTGCATTATCCCTCCCTATATGGCGGAATCGATCATTAAGAAGGGAGATGATGAGTTGAAGACGTGGGCTATAAACACGCTGATGGTATCCGAGGAGTTCCGGGGCCGCAGGAGAGCCATCGGAAGCCTTGCAGCACTGGCGATTCCTGCCGGCGGCAAGCGGCGGACCGTTTACGATGCCCGCAATAGCGAGGAACTCCCGGGCGTCGTTGTCCGCAGGGAGGGTGAGCCGCGGACCGGGGACGATGCGGTAAACGAGGCGTATGACGGAGCAGGGGCAACGTATGACCTCTATTATGAGGAGTATGGCAGAAATTCCATTGATGACAAGGGGATGAGCCTGGACTCGACGGTTCATTTCGGAGAAAAATACGATAATGCGTTCTGGAACGGGACCCAGATGGTGTACGGCGACGGAGACGGAAGACTATTCAACAGATTCACTATAGCACTGGATGTAATCGGACACGAGCTTACGCACGGCGTGACGCAACATGAGGCAAACCTGCTTTACCAGGGAGAGCCGGGCGCATTGAACGAATCTTTTTCAGACGTCTTCGGCATATTGACCAAACAACGGATTCTCAAGCAAAATGCCGACAAAGCCGACTGGATCATCGGCGCGGGATTGTTCACAAAAAATGTCAAAGGCGCTGGAATCCGCTCGATGAAGGAGCCGGGGAAAGCCTATGACGATCCGGTTTTGGGCAAGGACCCCCAGCCTGATCATTATGACAATTTATACAAAGGATCGGCGGACAACGGCGGCGTGCATATTAATTCCGGGATTCCGAACAGGGCGTTTTATCTGGCTGCCATGGAAATTGGCGGTTTTGCATGGGCACAGGCGGGGAAGATCTGGTATCATACATTGATAGACCACCTGGGATCCCGCGCTGATTTCAAGCGGGCGGCTCAGGCCTTCGAGCGGGTCGCCGGCGAGCTTTACGGCGAGAAAAGCATTGAGCAAAAAGCGGTGAAAAGCGGCTGGAAACAGGTGGGAGTGATTTAACGACATCCGGTTCTTTTGTGACCGGTGGAAGGGAAGGCGATGACATGAAGGTTTTTTTTGAGCGGAGCGGCGGCTTTATGGGAGTACCCAGGCAGGTGTCGATTGATTCGGATTCCAATTCGCCGGATACAAAAGAAAAGCTCACTCGCCTGATCGAATCATCCCGCTTCTTCGACATGCCGTCCCGGATCGACGCAACCGGGCATCCCGACAGCTTCCAATATAAAATTATCGTAGAGGAGGGGGAGCGAAAGCACAGCGTTACTCTGGATGAAGCGTCAATGCCCAATGAACTGAAGCCGCTGGTGAAATATTTGATGGGGAAAATGTAACCCTTATTTTACAGTGATACGTACGTTGCCTGAAAACCCCTGTTCCCCTTGCTGTATTCCGTATGCGCGCGTACCTCGTATTCGCCTGGTTCATACACGCCCGGATATGAATGGGATTTTTTATCAGCAGCCGTTGCTTTCATCAATTCAATAGACTCCGTATCTCTTTCAGATTCATCCGGTCGGCTTCGTCATCGTTGAATTTCGGGGTTTCAAGAATCTTTGGAACATGCGCAAGCCTCGGATCGTTCAGGATCAGTGAAAATCCTTTCGTGCCGATAAGCCCCTTGCCGATGTGCTCATGCCGGTCGACCCTGCTGCCGCACTCCCGCTTTGAATCATTGATGTGGACGAGCTTCAAGTTTTCGATGCCGAGAATATCATCGAATTCGGATACGGTTGCGTCGAATTTCTGTTCCGTGGTAATGTCGTAGCCGGCTGCGAAGATATGGCAGGTATCCAGGCATACGCCGAGCATATCAGGATGCGATGTTTTATCGATGATGCCCCGGAGCTGTTCGAACCGCCAGCCGACGGATGAGCCCTGGCCGGCTGTTGTTTCAAGCAGGAGCTTGGCCTTTTGGCCGCTGCTGAAAATCCGGCTCAGGGATTCGGCGACCAGCTCGATCCCGCTTTGGATATCTCTGTCGCCGTGACTGCCGGGATGGAGCACCAGATGTTGTATTCCCAGCAGGGAAGCGCGATTGAGCTCATCGAGCACGGCATCTATTGATTTGTTATAGGTTTCGCCTGAACCGGCAAGATTGATAAGATATCCCGAGTGGGCGAAAATTTGAATTCCCGGCACGAGCGATTGAGCATCCTGGAATTTTTTTATGTCTTCCAGGGAATAGGGCTTCGCATTCCATCGGTTTGAATTTTTCAGGAAGATCTGTACAGCCTTAATGTTCAATACCTTCGCCTTTTCCAGCGCCCGATGAAGGCCGCCGGATATGGAAAGGTGTACTCCTATTTTCTGCATGGCCGATTCTTTATGCAGGGTCTTTATCAGCCGGGACGCTCGTAACGGGACGGCTGCGTTTTAAATTTTGATAACAATTCCTCTCTCGTCACGCCTGCAAACTGCAGGCGCTTTTTCTTGTTTTTCTCGCCGGAGATTATCCGGATTCTGGATTTCGGGATTTTAAGAATTTTTGAGATGAGACCCACCAGCTCGGCGTTTGCCTTACCCTCTACCGGAGGCGCGGTGAGATACGCCTTGACGCTGTTGTCGTCGCCGACGGCGATCCTTTGGCGCGAGGATTTTGGCGATACGGTTATTTCCAGAACGGTTTTTGTCGGCATGAAACAAACGCATTATTTTAAACTCGATAGAGCCTCTTCAACGGAGTGAAATAATTTGATCACCGAGGTAACCTTTGTTAAATCCAGGACTTTTTTTACTTCTTCGTTGGCCGCCGCAAGCCGCAGTTGCGATCTCAGGCTCTGGTTGATATTCAGGAAGATTCCAATGCCGGAGCTGGTTATCATTTTAACGTTAGCGAGATCGATCACCATTTTTTTTATGCCGTTGTCTATAATCGTCTGTTGAAGTTTTTCTTTAAGATCAGGGACATCCAAGGTATGAACCTCTTTCATGACAATCTTGATTACATACACTCCGTTCCCTTTGTCATAAACTTCTATCATAAATTTCTCCAACACGTATTCTAAATTTTTTTATTTATTATCTGCGCTATGGCCACAAGTCAACTAGTTTTTATAGCAGAATTGCGGCCTCTGAAGGCGGGGATGCGCATCCCCGCCTTCAATTCTATAATAATATAAGCTTGACTAAAATAGAAAGATATATCAATAATAGACTTGTTGTAAAACTCGAACTAATAATTCATGTTCGCCCCGCCGCCTTCGGCGGCGGGGCGAATAATAAATGATTATTGAGTTTCGCAATAAGTCTATTAATCCATTTAAATTTTATTGCGCTAAAATTAATTTTAATTCATGGATTTATCCGATAATCTCAAAAAAGTAAATCTTTTGTTGAAACCACGGTCAGCCAATCGGTGGGAATTAATCAATGAAATGGTTGATCTGGCCGTGAAAAATAAAGAGATAAACGAATCCGACAGCGAAGAGATCAAGAAGTCCCTGATCGAAAGAGAAAAATCCATGAGCACCGCAATCGGCAAGGGAGTGGCCATACCGCATTGTTCCACCTCCAAGGTGGCGGACATTGCGGTGCTCATGTCCATAGTCCCGAAAGGAATTGATTTTAACGCAAGCGACGGCCAGCCGGTGAAGGTCGCTATCATGCTTCTTGTTCCTAAAAACAAGCTGACGCAGCATATAAAGACCCTGGCGAATATCGCGAAACTGATGAGCAATGAAATGTTACGGGACAAGCTGTTGACATTAAAAACTCCCGAGAAAATAATACAAACAATAAAGGATTTTGAAAATCCGAAGAAATAGCCGCCCATGGAAGAAGACAGAATACTCTGCTCTCAAAAGCTGGATGTGGAACAAGATCAGGAACGGGCCCTGCGGCCCGCGCGGTTTGATGAATTTATCGGCCAGAAAAAAATAACCGAGAATCTCAAAATATTCATTCAGTCGGCGAAGATGAGAAACGTGACCCTTGATCATGTTCTGCTTGCGGGGCCTCCCGGCCTGGGCAAGACCACTCTCGCGCTCATCATTGCTAAGGATATGGGGGTATCCATAAAAGCGACCTCGGCGCCGATCATCGAAAAGGCCGGGGACCTGGTCTCGATTCTAACCGCCCTTGAAGCAAACGACGTGCTTTTCCTCGATGAGATCCACCGGCTTTCACCGGCCATAGAGGAGATCTTATATCCGGCTCTGGAAGACCGCACCATCGACATCGTGATCGGCCAGGGAATCGGCGCACGGAGCATCAAATTGAATCTGGCGCCCTTCACCCTGATCGGGGCAACCACCAGAACGGGGCTTCTCACCTCCGCTTTCCGGGACAGGTTCGGGATCAACCTGCGCCTCGATTATTATTCCATAGAGGAATTGAGGGAGATCGCGCTCAGATCATCTTCGATCATTCAATGTAAAATAATGGAAGAAGCCGCGCTTGAAATAGCTAAAAGGTCGAGAAGAACCCCCCGCATCGTAAACAGATTGCTGAAGCGCGTGTCCGATTTCGCGACCGTCGAGGGAATGAAGATAATTGATCCGGCAATAACGAAATACGCTCTGGAAAGGCTCGACATCGATGACCTCGGCCTTGATGATATGGACCGGAAAGTTCTGGCTACGATCATCAACAAATATAACGGGGGGCCCGTGGGGATAAAGACGATAGCGATTTCAGTCAGCGAGGATATCGATACACTCGAGGATTATTACGAACCGTTCCTCGTCCAGGTAGGCCTTCTGAAGCGCACGCCCCGGGGAAGAGTGGCGACTCAGCTGGCGTATCAGCATCTGGGATTGAAATACACCGCGGTCTTCGACGGCGCTTCGCAGGAGAGCCTGTTTGATGTACATGACGAGTAGGGGCGGCCCTGAAGGCGGGGATGCGCATCCCCGCCTTCTACAGGATACATCAGGCATTTTATAAAGGGTGGGAGTTCGTATGAAAAAGTATGGTGCCGTATTATTACTATTGTTGTTCCCGGGAATTGTATTGCCGCAGGGGGATACAAGCAAAGAAAGCAAGGATGCCAAGGGCCCGGTAAAATTGACGACGAATATCCCCGTACTGGCGCAGTACAGCAAGAAGTTCGCGATAAAAAACATTGATTTTAATAAAGTGATAGATATCGGCGGCAAGGGAGAAGTCCTTGAAGTTCAATTCGTTTTACAGAATCTGACCGACGATCCGATGGATCTATATATTTTTACGATCGCAACTTTTGAAAAGGTGGAACGGACCAGATCGAGCTTCGAGAAGCCGGTTCCGCCTACGCACAGAATCAGGAGTTTCGTCCCTTACCCGCCTGACATAGCAAATTTTCAATATCCGGCCACTGACGGGGAGGGGAACATTAACAGGGATAAACAAGGGCCTGAAAAGTTTAAATTTGTTAAATTCCCCAAAAATTCGAAAGCGGGGATTGACCCGAATACCGGCAAGCCGCACCACCTGGTTGAAAAATTGATAGTACGGACGACGCACCTCAGTAAATACCGCGTGAACTATTTTTTCTTCAACGAGGTCGCCATTCTTATTTTTGACAGCGAGGGAAAACCCGCGTTCAGGCAGTTGTATCAATTGCAGGGAACAAGAAACCGGTAGGGGCGATCTTTGAAGGCGGGGATGCGCATCCCCGCCTTCAAAGATCGCCCCTACCGGGCGTCGTTTCATATAACGCGCACCATTACGATTTCCCTTATTTTTTTTATCTGTTGTATTGTTGCCTCATCCACGTCCCCGTCAATGTCAATAATATTGTATGCCCAATCCCCCTTGCTCTTGTTGAGCATATCGGCAATGTTGATCTTATGTTCGGCAAGTATCTGGGTGATCTGGCCGATAATGGCGGGGATATTTTTATTTGCGACAAGGATACGCTTGGTTCCCGAAGGGATCAGCATGCAGTCCGGGAAGTTGACCGAATTTATAATATTCCCCTTCTCGAGAAACTCCCTCAGCTGATCCACGGCCATGACCGCGCAGTTTTCTTCCGATTCGGGCGTGGATGCGCCAAGGTGCGGTATGGGTATCACCTGATCCATGTCGAGCAGGTCATCGTCCGGAAAATCGGTCGCATAGCATGTTACGGTGCCGTTGTTAATGGCTGCCTTCAGATCATCGTTATTGACGAGGCCCCCCCGCGCAAGATTGATTAATCTGATTCCCTTTTTCATGATGGCGAATTTTTCCTTATTTATTATCCCCTTTGTCTTGTCGTTAAGAGGGAGATGGAGGGTGATATAATCGGATTCAGATATGAGGTAATCGAGGCTTATCGCTCTTTTGACCGACCGGGAAAGCCCCCACGCGGCTTCCACTGAAATAAAAGGGTCGTATCCGGAAATCTCCATGCCGAGGGAGAGGGCATCGTTCGCGACCATCACTCCTATTGCGCCGAGGCCGATCACCCCGAGCTTTTTACCTTTGATTTCCGGGCCGGTAAATTCCGACTTGCCCTTTTCGATGAGCTTGGGCACCTCATCTCCTTTGCCGGCAAGGCTTTTTGCCCACGATATGCCCGCGAAAACCTTGCGCGATGATAGAATGAGGGCCATAAGGGCGAGTTCCTTGACCGCGTTCGCGTTGGCGCCGGGCGTGTTGAACACCGGGATCCCTCTCTGTGAGCATTTTCCGACCGGTATGTTGTTGACGCCGGCGCCCGCGCGGGCAATGGCCAGGAGCGATTCCGGCAGCTCCATTGAATGCATGTCCGCGCTCCTGACCAGTATCGCATTGGGATTCACTATCTCGGTTGCGTGCTCATACTGATCGCCGGACAGGCGCTCAAGGCCCTTCGGCGAGATTTTGTTGAGCTTTTGAATTTTGTACATGACGGCGACCTCACTTATTTTCAGATTCAAATTTTTTCATAAAATCGACGAGTTTTTTAACGCCCTCCGCCGGCATCGCGTTGTATATGCTCGCCCGCATCCCGCCCACCGAGCGGTGCCCCTCAAGCGTAACCAGGCCGGCGTTCTTGGCCTCTTTGACGAACTTGGCGTCCAGATCCTTCGATCCGGTGACAAAGGGTATATTCATGAGCGAGCGGTCCTCCCTGACGATGGGGCTTTTAAAGATCGAGGAATTATCGAGAAAATTATACAGGATATCCGCTTTCTCTTTATTGATCTTCTGCATTGCGGCCACTCCGCCGAGGTTTTTCAGCCATTCGAAAACCAGCTTAGCCATATATATGCTGTACGTCGGGGGCGTGTTGTACAGGGACTTGTTTTCCACGTGCGTCGCGTAGTTGAACATGACCGGTGTAATCTCCATGGCATGGCCGACCAGATCCTCCCGTACGACGATGATGGTCAGTCCGGCCGGGCCTATATTTTTCTGAGCCCCCGCAAAGATTATGCCGAACTTGTTCACATCGATTACCTCGGAAAGGATGTGCGAGGACATATCGGCGATCAGGGGAACGCCGCCGGTATCGGGGTATGCGGTATAACGGGTGCCTTCAATGGTGTTGTTCGAGCAGATGTAGAAGTATTCGGCATCCTTGCTGAACTTATTCTTTTCCAGTTTCGGGATGTAGGAGAAATTTTTGTCTTCTGAGGATGCGATCAGGTTGACCGTGCCGTAGTGTTTGATCTCTTCCATGGCCTTCTTCGTCCATGTGCCCGTGTGGACGAGATCCACCTTGTTGCTTTTCCTGAAAAGGTTCAGCGGAATCATCGAAAACTGGCTTGTTGCGCCTCCCTGGAGGAAGAGCACGTGATAGTTTTGCGGGATCTGCATCAGTTCACGGAAAAGCCGCTCGGCGCTCTGGATTATTTCTTCAAACGCCTTGGAGCGGTGGCTCATCTCCATCACGGACATGCCGGCTTCCTTATACTCCACTAATTCGCTGGCAGCCTTTTTAAGAACCGGCTCCGGCAGCACTCCCGGCCCTGCTGAAAAATTGTATACTCGTGCCATACACTTTACTCCTTTTTATGATTTATGGTGTATTATTCCTGTTTTCCTTTTCCTAATGTATCAATTAAGCGGGTAAATAATTTGTCATTGCGAGCAAAGCGAAGCAATCTGTATTTTTTTTCATAAAAATCATTATTCATAAGTATTTTCTGTGTCATAGTTCAAGATATAAAGCATTAGCAGATTGCTTCGTCGCTGCGCTCCTCGCAATGACAAATTTTGCGTTAAATTAATACACTACTCCTTTTCACTCAGCGTAAAAAGAGCCGACAGATATCTGAATTCAGAAACGATATCTATATTCCGCACATATACCGAGCCTGGTCCGGGATTCAGGATTACCGGCGTAAAATTGATGATTCCCTTGATCCCTCCCTGCATCAGGCGCTCGGATATCTTTTCGATGTTGCGGTCCGGCTCGGTAATCACCGCCAGCTCGATGTTTTCCCGTTTTACCACTTCCGTTATTTCATAGGTCGGATAAACGGGAATACTTATCTTGATGGTTTCCAGTTTATTAACATTGGAATCAAAACCCGCAACTATGATTAAGCTGGGGAGCAGGTCCTTCTGGTAATTCATGATTACGACTCCCAGGCTCCCCAATCCTATGATGCATGCATTTCGTTCTTTTTTGAGACCCAGCACTTCCTCAATGTGGGCCTTTAACTTCTTTATGTCATATCCTGATCCGCTGGTTCCGGTTTCGCCGATGTAACTGACGTCTTTTCGTATATTGTGGGAACCCACGCCGAGCCTTTTCCCGATATCTTTTGATGATATCGATATCTCACCCTTATCCTCAAGCTCTTCAGCCAGGCTATATATTTTACATAATCTGGACAGGGCAGGACTCGGAATTTTTTTGATTTTATGTTTCTTCGTAATTGGTTTCATCTCTTAATAATTTACGTTTTATCCCCCTCCCTTGATGGGCTGACTTCTACCCACATTTCCCCGTATAAGATAAAGGGATAAGGGGAGTGAAGAGATATGGGGATAATTTTATTAAAGATTTATCTCTACAATCTCTTCTATTTTCTCCTCATCCCCCATTTCTCATATGTTTATGGGTAGAAGTTAGCTCTCGGTAAGAGGAGGATAAGTTTATTTAAACATGTGATTTTTTTCACAGATATTGTCAAATAATTTTTTAGAAAATAGTGATATTTTTTAAAAAAAGATCAAACTTTGTGAAATTTTTCTCAAATTTTACTTGAAATATGCCTCCCCGATTTTTAGTGTTGCTGTATGGCAATTATTCATGCATTCAAAGGCCTTCGGCCGAAAAAGGAATTTGTACGCCGAATTGCGGTCTTACCCTACGATGTTGTAACTGCCGAGGAAGCAAGGAAGGCAGCAGCGGACAACAGCTTAAGCTTTTTCCATGTATCAAAGCCTGAGATTGACTTTCCTCCGGACGTTGATTATCAAGATCGTGAGGTATACCTGCACGGTAAAGCGTATCTTGAGAAAATGATCAGCGACGGCATCCTGGCGCAGGATGATTCTCCCTGCATGTATCTATACACGCAGATCATGAGCGGCAGGGAGCAGACCGGTCTTGTGGCCTGTATCAGCATTGACGATTATCTGAACAACGTAATAAAAAAGCACGAGCTTACGAGAGAAGACAAGGAGAATGACCGGGCAAATCACATTGAGGTAACCGGCGCCAATACCGGCCAGGTTTTTCTTTTTTTTAATGACGACGGCTCAAAAACGCGCTGTTTTCAGAAAGCCATGCAAATTCCGCCTGAGTACAACTTTATAAGCGAGGATGGAGTCCGCCAGATAATCAGAATCATCGATGATAAAGGCTTAATCGCCTCATTCATATCGTCTTTTAGGAGTGACGTTCTCTATATAGCCGACGGGCATCACCGCGCAGCAGCCGCGGCGCGGGTAGGGCAAAAGAGAAGGGAGGAAAATCCTCGGTACACCGGAGAGGAGGAATTCAACCGGTTCATGGCGGTTATTTTCCCGCATAAACAGCTGCAGATTCTTCCCTATAATCGGGTGGTCCGGGACCTGAACGGGTTCTCGCACGAGGGTTTTATTGAGCGAATATCTAAAAATTTTTATATTCAAAAAAAGAATAAACCGGCCCCGGAAGCAATTCATGAAATATGCATGTACCTGAACCATACCTGGCATGAACTCAAACCCCGATTTGATCCGGGCGATGATCCGATGGACAGCCTTGACGTCAGATTGCTGCAGAATTATGTTCTTGAGCCGATTCTGGGAATCCGTGATTCCCGGACAGACAAGCGCATCGATTTTATCGGCGGAGAAAAAAGCGTGGACGAGCTCACGGCCGTGGTGGATAGCGGCTCTTATATGGTCGGGTTTTCCCTGTATCCGACCGGGATTGAACAGCTCATGGCCGTATCAAATGCCGGCGCCATAATGCCGCCAAAATCAACCTGGTTTGCGCCGAAGCTGAGAAGCGGGATGGTTGTGCATCTTTTATAAATAGACTTGTTGCGGCTCGGCACTCATTCATCCTGAATAGCGCATTCGGCCGTCCTGGCCGCACCCGGCACGAAACAGGATGTTTCAATAATGCCGGCCTTAAAAAGCCCCGCAGGGCCTCCCTGCGTTGTCAGTTTGGGTTGCGGCGAAGCCCGCATTATGAAATAATTACTTGTTTTTCGGGCACGATACGACTATATTTCTATCGACCACTCGATGTTCGATTTCATCGACGTGCTTGCAGAGGACGCAGTCAGCTTTGTGGCTTATAAAGCTGGAACACTTTATGCAATCTTCTAATTTCATGCTTTTTCCTATATGCGGTATCTTCACAAGTATTGTAGATGTAATATACAGTAACAAAAAAAGTATAAAATGAGTAAAGTTCTTTTTATATTTTTATTGAGCCCGCTTTTTTGCCCGTAATTTAATTCAGCCTCTTACCAAAGGGCTAACTTCTACCCACAAGTGTGTAAGAAATGGGGATGAGGAATAGAGATGGGAGAGGGTGCCCAGCGCGCGGGCGAGGTCAAGGGGGCGATCGGATTTAATACAGTTGACAAGTTACGTTATTGATAGCTCAATTATGGGCAAACATTAAAATTTGGTGTACTATGATATTTCGGTATTACAAAAGAGCATATCGATTTTTGGCAGCCGGGCTCGTTTTGATTGTTGTCGCAAGCTTTATGATGACGGGCGCTCATGCGGATCTCCATGACGCTGCGACCGCCGGTTATGATTATTATGCGGAGACAGTCAACATCAAAAGCATAAACGGAAAATTATATGCCTATATAGTACTGTTATTCAATGAAAATCCCCATTTTGTGAACATGATCCAAAAAGACAGCATACCGCTAAAGATCATGGGGAATGAAGGATTTCATATAAAAGAATATAGAAACTATCTGAATTCCATCCGCGATAAGAAATTGAAGAACCTGGCTAATCTCCTGCTGACAATTTATCTGGAGCCGAGAAAATATGATGCAAAAGAGCTGCGAAGCGTCGAAGACATACTGGCGAACAGGAATATCATATTAAAATTTTCAAACGACAAAACATCATGGTCCGACAAGATATCCCTCGACTATTGCATTTTCGGGAAAAAGCAGCTTGTTGATGTCAGGCATCCCTTCTTCGAGATAAAAGAAAATATTTACAACATCCGGCCGTTCATCTATTACGATGAATTCTCGACCAGCAATTCAACATTTTACTTCGACATGATTTACATAAATCCGGCCGAGGTTGAGAACGATTACATCATAGCGAAAAAGATCATCAATGGAGAAAATGTAAGCTCAATGTTTTTCGTCGGGTCCCAGTTGACCGATGACATAAAGTATTGCCTGTCGCGGGCATTCAGGGACAAGAAGAATATAAAAAATGAGATATGGAAAATGTTTATCGTTCATGAGCTGACCCATAAGGTTCTCAATAACCGGTATAATAACTTTGACCAGGTCCAGGGAGAGGAGCTTTCGCTGGGCAGCACGATGTACGCGAATCCCCTGCTCGGATTGTCCGTGCTCTACAGCTATTTAAATTACAGCGCAATAAATCCCCACCGCGTCGCGGCGATGAATTATATACGATTCATTGCAAAAAATACCGGCAACCCGGAGATCATAGAAAATCCGGGATTGGTCAAATACTTGACCTACGGCGAGATCCAGGGTTTGGCAAAAAGACACTATGTTGCCATCATGAAAAATCTCAAATAACCCAGCGCGAAAATACATTATTATGTCAATCGGATCGGGCGCTTGATTTTCATGTCGCGATACGTCAGCTTCGCGTCCCCGGTGTAAGCGTTGATTTTGAATTCATCCATGACTCTCAGGTTTTCTTTTGTGTAGAGGCTGGATTCAATTTTTTCCCATAGCTCCACGGTTCTCTCGCTGGAGGCGGTCAGGAGATTATTAACGGATTCATAGTGGAGCCCCGGCTTGCCTGCCGGATTTTCCCAGCGCTCCCCGTGCTTGTTTAAGATATTTTTGTCGTACTTTTTATTTTGGGGATATTGAACAATAAAATCCGAAAATAAAATGTCTTTTTTCAGCATTGCTTTGGTGAGCCGTGACAGGCGCTTATTGTCATTTCTTTTCGCCCAGTAAGTCAGCTTAATCAGGGAGGGTATGAGGTCCAGGCAGCCGACCGTTTCAGGGCTCGCGCTCCCGGATTTTTTTTTGTCCAATGGATTTATTCTCGAGTACATCTCGGGATAAGATTCTTTTATTGATTCAAACAGCAGGTATTTTATCGCATGATTCAACCGGTATAACAGACGCTTTTTTCTCACCGGCAACATCTCATCAAGATTAAATCCGTAATGTGCCGTTTTTTCATCATGGTATTGAAAATAGTTGTCAACGTTGTATTGAAATAACAGATTTTGTTCCCGGTAATGATGGATTTCTGTTTTCGAGTTTGTTGCAGGGAAGCCGGAATAATAAAAGATAAAGGGATGAAAAATCGAATCGGAGATTATATGGCTGATAAATCCATAAAGATACGCCCTCTGTAGCGCAGCCCATTCATTGTTTTTATCCTTATATGAATATATTTTTTTTATCATCGATCGTATAATCTTCTCAGAACCGCCGTCATGAATAAGAAAAGACAGATCGTTTCCGTAAGAATTTCGCTTGTTTCTTCCGGGGATATAATCGAATATATTAGGGCCGATGGCCCCGAATAATCCGGAAGTCCGGTGTTCCGGTGTTTTGAACAGTGCTTCAATGGATTTCAGCAGATAGCTTTTTTTATGTTTTTTGGCAAGCAGGTTGATTGTATCTTTGAGGATTATGTTATGTGTTACAATTCCGGGCATGTCGGTATGTTGTTTGGGTCGATCAAAATTTGATGGTTTCAGTCTAGCTCTTATTAATTTTTTGTCTGAGCGCCTCTATCTCATCGCGCCACTTTTTTGAATAATAGACGCCCCAGATCTCGGGAACGGCGAGCTGGTAGGCGATTTCCAGATTCTGAAGCGCTTTCTCCCTGCTGTCGTCCTCAATCAAAGCTTCGGCGTAGAACATGAAGTTTTGAGGATAAGCCGGCTCCTTTTTGACCGCTTCTTCCAGAAGCTCAAGAGCCTTATCCAGGTCGCCGATGCCGCTCGGCCATGCCGGGGCTTTAAGGTAAAGAATGCCGAGAACGCGCAGAGGCCCGGCGTGATCGATTGTGTCTTTTTTTTGCGAGATTTTGAGGGCATTGAGGATATCGGGGAGTTTGTTGAGCGCAAAGAGCCCCTTTGAGCGGACGAGTAATCCCTGATTCAATGCAAAGTAGTAGCAGGCTTCAGGGTTATTCTCGTTAACGCCGGCTGTCCGGGCCGCCGTTACGCCGATCTCGGCAATTTTTTTCATCGCCTCTTCATCCTCGGTGGAGTCGGCCAGGAGGAACGCCGCACGAGCGAGTACGATCGCTGCGTGTTTATTTTTTTTATCCAGGCTGTTGGCATATAAAGCCAGCCGCATGGCGTACACCTTCTGCCCCAGGGGAGCGGACCTGACCGATAATGCGGCAGCGATTTCCGCCATTGCGTCGGTATTGTTCGATATCGGCAATAATTTGATATCGGCCCCAAACCAGTCCGGCTGAGCCTCTCCCGCGGCTTGCACAACCTCCGCCCCGCCGACCAGCCTTTTCTGAAACGAGCATCCGCTGATAAGAAGTATAACGAAGATACTAACGGCCGTTTTCATATTTCTTGATCTCATTGTCGATCAACTCCGCTTTTATCGTGGCAAAGCCCTGAATGCCGAAATTCATGCATGCCTCTTTTGTGTCATTATGACTACACATTGTGGTGACTGCATTGACGATCCTGCTTTTGATCGAGTTGTCTTTGGCCGTGTTGATCATCATGAGGCCGAGCGCGGGCATTTTGGGTGATTCATGGATGATCTGAATCTTATTAAAATCGGAGAGTTTTTTAAGGTTGTTATACTGCATGGAATTAAGAAGCACCGCGTCGAAATCTCCTCTTATAAGTTTTCTGATGGCGCTTAATGGCCGGCTGGTCGGCTTCAACTTGAAATAGTGCGATACATCGAGGGTGTCGTTGAATATCATCCGGTTGATAAACTTTTTATCCTCATACAGGATGTTTCCGGAAAGCACTTTGCCTTTCAGCTCCGACAGGGATTTATACTTGCTCTTTTCAGCTACAAGGTAGTACCGCTCTTCATCATTGCCGTGCAGATTGACCACTGCCAGGGGTACCAGGTTCATTCCCTTTCTATTGGCAAGAAAAAACCCGAGCGATCCCATGATATAGGAATTTTGGTGCTGCTGTATATACGCCTTGGCGTCGCTGATATTGTTGAAATATTTTCCCTGCAGCGTATCTTTTTTCAACCCGGTCGATTTTGAAAGCGAGTTTATAAATTGGCTGATGATTTTTTCGCCCTCTGCGCCGGTGTCGGGCCCTCCCAAAAAGATCACGGCAAAGTTGATTTTATCATCGCAATATCCCGGCTGTCGAAACGGAATCGCCAGAAACGCGCATACCGTCAGTATGGCTGATATGATGAATATTCTTTTTTTCATGCACGATCTCCTTTATAAAATCCTTCTCTGACCTCACCCGCGCTCCGCGCACCCTCTCCCATTAAGTTCGGAAGAAAGGAGAGGGTTTCCGAAATATTACGCTTCATCCGTAGACTCCACCTCTTCTTTTTTTATTTCTTAATGGGAGAGGGTGCCGGGGGGTGAGGTTTTCCAATTTTGTCAGGGAATAAATATTTTAATGATCTACGGCTTATCTGCATAAATACATTGTCAACAATAAAACTAATGTCAATGAATTTTTATGGACACCGGAGTCATATTTCTCCGCCTTTCAAGGAAAAAATGCTTGCAACGAATGTCGGTAACGTTGTTAAATAATAAGGCTTGATTTCTTGTCACGCTGTAAGGTAAAGAGGGTGGTTGCAGAATATGCAGAAGAAGATTTTAGACTATATTTTTAACCAGTCGCTGAAACGGGGCAGGCTCTTGCTGATTATCATGGCGCTCGTCAGCATCATCCTGGGAGCTTTCATCCCCCGTCTGAAGATCTCATCATCACAGCAGGATCTGATTCCCCGCGATCATCCGGAACAGGCGAAATTTCTCGCATTCCAGAAGGAATTCGGCGTGTCCGATAATCTCATCGTGGTTCTTGACGGGGAGAGCGACGCCCTTAAGGCATCCGCAGACACTTTCGCGTCAGAGATACTAAAGGAAAAGAAATGGGTCAAATCCGTATTCTACAAGATTGACGCCAGCGTGCTCGTCAGAAGCGCTCCGCTCTATTTTTCGCGAAAGGATCTGCAGAAGATCCTTGATCTGCTGCAAAGGAAGAGAGATCTTATAGATAAAATTCAAAAAATATCAAGTCTTTATGATATTTTGAAAGAAACAACCGCCAGCTTTAAGGACCCCAATACAGAGGTGTCCATAGATACGGCCACGAAAATCGTTTCTTTTTTTAATGCCCTCTTCCTTGAATGGAATGAATGGCTGTCCAATCCGAACCAGATAAAATTGAGAATCGCCGAAAAGCTGCCGGTGGACGACTTCCCCCAACTGGGCATGTTGCAGCACGGCGGATATCTGTTTTCCCGCGACTTTAAGATGCTGTTTATTTTAGTCCAGCCGGTATCATACAGCGACGAGATCACCTATCTGCGTCCTTTTATTGGCCATATGAGGGAGGCGTGCGACCGGGCGCTGGCGCGGCACGCGCATCTGAAAGGAAAAGTCAAATACGCGTTTACCGGCATGCCGGCGCATGTTCTTACGGAAACGGAGATCATATATTCGGATGTCGGCACCGCCGGCATCGTATCGGTCATCATCGTTTCGCTTATACTCCTGATCGGCTTCCGTTCGGTAAAGAAAATGATCATCGGGGTCGTCCCCACCGTGGCCGGGCTTTTCATCTCCCTCGGCCTTATTACGATAATCATCGGCAGGCTCAATCTTATCAGCTCCTCTTTTCTGGCCGTCCTTTTCGGCATCGGCATAGACTTCGGCATCTATTTGATCCAGCGCACCGAAGAAGAGCTGGGCAACAGGCTGCCCTACAACGAGGCCGTGTATAAATCGGTCGTTCTTACGAGCCGGTCTATTATTTCCGGCGGGCTCACGACCTGCCTCGCGTTTTTCGCTTTATCATTATCGAAATTCGTCGGATTTTCCGAATTGGGCCTTGCGGCGGGCATCGGCCTTCTGGTCGTGATGATTACAACCTTCATCATGATGCCTTCGCTGTTGATGTTGATCCCGATTGAGCCGCGCGATTACCATTTGCGGCAGACGATCGCCTCTGCCGCGAAATATGAGAGGAAAAAATTGTACCTCGCCATCGTCGGCGTAACCTCTGCGGTGACGCTCTTCAGCATCTTTGCGGCTACCCGGCTCAAGATGGATTACAATGTGCTCAAGCTCATGCCGCGGGATACCGAGTCCACGATGTATCAGCTCAAAATGGAGGAGAACAGCGATTTCAAGATGTCCTCGGCCGTCATAACTGAAAAGAATTTTGATACGCTGAAAGAGACTACGCAGAAGGTAAAGGCTCTTCCAACGGTGAGCAGGATTGATTCCTTGGCGGAATACATACCCACGCATCAGCAGGAAAAGATAAAAATAATAAGAAAAATAAAGCCGCTTTTGGGAAAATTCAACATCAACCCGATACCCAGTGATTACACGAACAGCGATTATATCGAGATGCTCGACCAGATGAGATCATATTTTGAGGAAGCCCAGGACAAGGCCTTTGCCGGAAATCAGACAAAACTGGTGGAGCAGATAGAGAAGCTGATCAAGAACATCAATTCTATATCGGGAGAATTATCTTCGCGGAAAAAAGAATATGCCCTGGCGCGGACGCGTCGATTTGAGAGGGATCTTTTCGCAACTATTGAAAAAGCGACGCAGATCATCAGAGAGAGCTTTAACCCCGCGATAATTACCGAAAAGACTTTTCCGAAAGAGATCATAAGCAGATTTAAAAGCCCGGAGGGAACCTATGCCGCGTACGTGTATCCGAAGGGATCGATCTGGGATATCGATTTTCTTGATAAATTCGTGAGCGAGCTTAAAAATATCACCCCCAACGTGACCGGGTTCCCGGTGACCCATCGCGTGTACGTGCGCCAAGCTGCGGACGCGATTTTCTGGGCGATGATCTATTCATTCGGGATCATCCTGATTTTGCTGATCGTGGATTTTCGCAGTTTTAACGGCGTGGCCCTCTCGCTCGTGCCTCTTTTTATCGGTATGATGTGGCTTCAATTGGTTCTCTGGCTGTTTAAAATTAATTATAACGTAGCCAATATCGCCGGCCTTCCTCTTCTTTTGGGGCTCGGCATCGTCTACGGACTCAGGATAGTGCACCGGTGGAGGGAGGATATACACATCACGGCTTTTGCCGCAACGAAAACGACCGGCAGGGGACTTGCTTTCGCGGCGCTTGCCGTAATTACCGGATTATTCAGTATCACCGGATTGTCTAATATCGTTCCCGTCCGGCACAAGGGTGTTTCTGATTTTGGGGTCATGCTCCTGATCGGCGTTATCTTGTGCCTTTTTACCGCGCTCTTTATTCTTCCGGCTGTAATTGATCTGATGTATGTCATTAAATATAAAAAGCCGGCAGGCCGCGCAGCAGCCGTGGAAAAGTCCGGCAGGAGGGGAGCAAAGAGAGCGTCGGACAAGCGATCCGTAAAAACAAAGAAGGCGGCATCACCAAAGTCCAAGCCGAAGCCACGATGAAGAACCGCGGTGCTGTAATCATACTCCTGTTGTTTTCTTCTTATTTTAATTCCGCATCCGATCTGCGCGCATCCGATAAAACGGACATCGCAGCCTCTTTTTCCACGTCCGTCGCCGAGCAGGACGACAACGTGAAGCGCAATATCATGATCGCGTGCGAGCGGCTGAGCGGCTTTGTTGTAGCGCCGGGCTCGGTTTTTTCATTCAACGATACGGTGGGAGAGGCCTCTGCGAAGAACGGGTATCTGACGGGCCGGGTGTTGTACCGGGACAGCGTTGTAATGGAGCCGGGCGGCGGACTCTGCCAGGTATCGTCCACCCTGTTTAACGCCTTTCTTCTGGCGGGATGCGTCATCATCGAGCGCCACCGCCATTCCCAGCCGGTGGCGTACGTCCCGGCCGGGCTTGACGCGACGATCAAATACGGAAAGAAAGATCTGAAAGTAAAAAACCCCCATCAGCAGAGCATCAGGATTGAGATGCAGTTGAGTGAAAAAAGCGTCATTGCGATAATAAAAGCGGACAACAAGCTTCAGTACCGTTACGAGATCTATACGGAGGAGGATGAGGTACCGGTGCCATCCGTGGAAGATGCGGACAGAATACGGCAGGGGATATCCGTTCTCGTGTACCGGAAAAAATTCTCCGGCGACAAGCTCATAAACAGCGCGCTGCTGTATAAGGATTATTATCCGCCGGCGTATGTGCGATGATGGAATAAAATTTCTGACTTTTTCCTTGAGATTGTAACGGCATTTCGTAGCCGGTGAAATGTTATCGAATTGTAACAAATGATGGAATTTTAAGTTGATATATTTTGCTTTATTTAACATTACATTAAATTTTATTCTGATTTGGTTATTAAAAATCAGGAAGTATTGTTTTTATAATAAAAATATTTTACAGCGCGATATCTTTTTAAGAAAAATATGGCTTTATAAAAGTGACTGGGTGATAGAAAAAATCGCATTATGTTTTGTGTATTTCATTTATTTACGAATTGATTTTTTCTATAATCTATCTAAATTATTACACCATTCAAATAATAAATCAGATGACAGCTATAAAAAATGTAATGATATATTGATTTTGACCTATTTCACTATCGATTTAATTTTGATAGTTCTCTTCTATAAATTCAATATATTCCACAGAACATTTGAATGTATTATCAGTAATTATTTTTTATGGCGTATAGCAGCAATACTATTTATTAAATTGAATGAACTATTATCCTTCCAATTTCAACGGGCGAAATTCCAAAGTTTTAATAGATCATTCTTAACTTTTATATTTAATTTTATTGAAATTCTTATTAGCTATACCGTTTTATATTCGACGGATTATTTTCATATATTTCCTGAAAAAAAATCGGGAGCGATGTTTAAAACACTAAAGATTTTTACCGATTGGAGCGTTGATAATATCGATTCTTTATGTTGTTCTCAAAAGGTACTTGTCATGAGTCAGATATTTGTTTTTATTATTATGTTTAGTGGTTTTTTAACTAATTTGGCGAATTTTGATTTTAAGAGGGGAAAATGAACTTTGCTGTGATGTAAATTCAAATCGAATTGATTGGACTGTATCATTTAATGCCTATTTTAGGCAAATAATGGAACTTCTATAAAGTTCTTGATTTTTTTGATATAAATGTTAAATTGTTAGAAAAGGTTCGTTTCATAAAATTATACGTTATCAATTATACATTGTTTTTCTGCATATATTAACTTTTAAAGAAGCATTGATTCTTTATAATAAAAAAGGAAACCATTATGGATTTAAAGAACTGTAATAATACCAAAGAAACCGATAAAATCGTCTTCCAGGAATTAGAAAGAGCTAAAGAGCTATATAAGCAATATGAACAGATAAACCAGTTACGCACCCTTTTAAATATCAATGATAATGTCGATGAAAATTATAATTCATTCAATTGGGATCATCCTCTTTCCATTTCGTTAACGAGGATTGAATAAATGCCGACGTGGAATGAGCTTTTAGACGAATTGCAAAAGCATACTGATCCGATTGAAGGGCAGAAATGGCTTCAGAATTATCAAAACGATACGATTGAAAAAATCAGGAATTCAAGAAAAAATACAAATATAATTTTATACGCATCTGCATTTTTACAAAAACCTCAAGCATCGGCAAATTTACTTTCAATTACATACGAAGATATTAATGGATTCATGTCCGTAATGTCAGGAATGGATTGGAGTAAAGGCCTTACCTTGATTTTACATACACCCGGCGGCATCACAAGCGCTGCAGAAACTATTGTCGAGTATTTGCATTCCAAATTTGAATATATTGAAGTAATTGTTCCAACATTTGCCATGTCTGCCGGTACTATGATCAGTCTGGCATCTGATACAATAATTATGGGCCGACAAAGCCAGTTAGGACCGATTGATACGCAGCTTAATATTGGCGGAAGACCCGTTTCCGCGCGCGCAATAGTAGATCAATTTGAAAATGCTAAGAATGAAATTCTTGGCGATGTAAGGGCCGCCCATATATGGGCACCCATTCTTCAGTCGTTAGGTCCGGCCTTGCTTCAAGAAGCACGCGATCAATTGGAATATGGCGAAAAGATGGTTGTTCGATGGCTAGCCAAGCGCATGTTCAAATCACATCCTGATCCTTTCGCTAATGGTTCAAAGGTGGCAGAATATTTTAATATTTGCGATCTGAATAAAAATCATGGCCGAAGAATTGACCGGAATGAAGCTAAATCGCAAGATTTAATCATTGAAAATCTTGAAGATGATCAAGCCTTCCAGGACGCGGTATTGACGTTATATCATATTATAACAATTATATTTGAGAAAACGCCAGCATCAAAAATAATTTTAAGCAGTGAGAAGCGACTCTGGGTAAAGAATCTGGGAATACCTAAGTTTAAATAATTTCATTACCCGTATTGATTTTGCGGTGCCTTTCGATTGACTTCATAAAAGTATAAATTTTTCAATGTTATGATGGTATTGTTAGTCCTCCTTCAATTATTCGCGATAACAGAACCTATGCTGGCCAGGTGGGAGGAATTTTCGCAAAAGCCTGAAGCACAAGAGCTTGTCCGGTGGCTCAGATGCCGGGCTTACGCACAGCTTGCGGGAACCAGGTGCGGCGAAGAGTTGAAGGCGGTTCCGCCCTCCTTTTTTGGAAGGCTTGGAATTTTTATTACCCTCAAAAAAGGAAAGAAGGTGCGGGGATGCTTTGGCGCCTTTTCTCATGCTTCGCCGGATATTGCGTCCGTGCTTGCCGATTACCTTTCCGGCGCATTAACCCGGGACCCGCGCTATGAGCCGCTTGATGCAGGCGAGCTCGGTCAAACGGATATCATCATCTCGATCACCACTCAGCCGTATGCGGTCACTGATCTTGATTCGATTGATGCGCTCCGGTACGGGATCGCCGTAGCCTGCGGGGACGGGCTCGCGGGCGTTTACGTGCCGGCCGAGCTGCGGGACGCGGGGCGCATACAAAAGCTCGTAAAGGGGAAAGAGTGCCAGGTCTCGGCTTTCAGGGCGGTAACTATTCAGCAGGGACCGGAGCATCATCGAGCGGGGCCGTGAAATGAATGAGATACACGGCGCCGGCGGACAAGAGCCCGCCGAACAGGGTTGGGATTTCCGGAATCTCATTCAAAAAAATCCAGCTCAGAATAACGGCGCTCGATGGCACAAGAAACGTAAATGCGCTGGCCTTGTGCGAGCCGATATGCTTTGTAGCATAAAAATAGAGCGATGTGGCAAATACGGTGGTAATGAGCGATAGATATACCATGTACGCCCAGAAGGAAAATTCGGCCGGAATCATACCGCTCGTCCCGTGGGGAATGACAAATAACGCCTGCAGTATCATGGAGAATCCGTTCAGGTAAAAGCTGTATACCCAGATCGATATCTTCGACTGGGTCTTCTGGCTGTTGATGGTCACGCCGGACCATAGCGCCGCGCCGATGATAAAAAAGAGATTCCCTGAAATTAAAAGGCTTTCAATATCGATCGTCCAGATTTTAAGGATCACCAGTGAGCCGCCGAGCCCGATGAGGAGACCTGCCGCGTCCTGGAATCTTATTCTGCTGCCTGAGAAAGCGGAAACCGCGGCAAACGTGAAGATGGGTACCAGCGAGGTAACGAGCACGCCGCCGAGGCCGGCCGTTCCCCGGGAAAGCCCGAGAAAAAACATCTGGCTGTACAGGGTGTAGAACAGGCTTCCGATGAATATTTTGAGGACCGTGATCCTGTCGATTTTAAGCCTCTCTTTAAAGATAACAACAGGCGGTATCAAGAACAGAAAGGTAAGGGCAAACCTGATCAGGGCGAGTTTCTGAAAATGAAGATTGTGGGAAACCGCCTTCGCGCACACCCATGCTCCTCCCCATATCAGCATGGCGATAATCATGAGGATAAAGAATATGACGTTTCTGTTCATTGTATGGTAAATCCGCTGCGATAAAACCTTTTTGTATTGGATGAACATTCAGTTCATCTCAGTATCAGTCAAGCTTTTTAATAGGTGCCGGGGGGTGAGGTCAGAGAAGGATTTAGCGGGCCTTCGTGCTCCATAATAAAATTGTTGTTGAAATATTATGATAATCCTTTATGAGGATAATATATTCCTTCTTTCCAAAACATAACAAACACGCGGCACCTAACGTAATTAATGGGAGAATCTGATGGCGCGAAAGTTTTTTTTGAGCATTTTTTTTATTTCATTCTTCTTCCTCATCGCCTGCGACACGCCCCTGGTCACCCGCCTCTCAGACGGCAGGGCCAGATATGAGGGCGGAGCGGCAAAGCTTTCAACCGCATCCATGATCGAGGGATACGTCATTGATGCGCGCACCGGCAAGGGAATCGGAAACGCGAAAGTTGAAATCAAAAACGCGAACATGGGGGTCGGATATTATGTCAGGGAAACCGGATACGGCGGATATTTTAAAATCGAAGATTTTATCCCGTATGTGAACTATATCGTTGAGATCAGTGCGGACGGGTACGTTACCTACACCTCGGCGGCCGTAATCTCGGAAGGTAAATACAAATACAAATTGATGCCGGAAGCGATACTTTCCGGTGTCGTGCGCGATACCGCCGGCATGCCGCTTAAGGGAGTGGAGGTGAAGCTCAAGAAGCCCGGGGAATACTACCGCGAACAGTATCCTGAAAAGCCGCTTATAGCCGCAACCGATGCCGGCGGCGCGTACCGGTTTGCCAAGCTTCCCGGCGGCTCTTATATCGCCACTTTCACCTATCCCGGATATATCACCGAGACCGCACAGTTAAAATACGTAAAAGAGGGGGAAACCTTCAGCCTTCCCATGGTCATGGTAAAGCCGGCAACAATAGCCGGCCGGGTCATGATCGCAGACCTTAATTCTCCGGCTATCAATGTAAATCTTACCATGGGCGGCGCGGTGACCTATACCGCGTCCACCTTCCCGGACGGCACCTACCGGCTTGAGGACGTAAAGCCGGGTAATTATAAGATCAGGGTCACGCACCAGGGTTTTTATGATCTTGAGTCTCCGGTAATAAAGATAAACGAGGGCGACAGAAAAGAGCGGTTGGACTTCAGCGTAAAGCCGAAGGAGCCGAAGGTGTCGATCCATGCGTACCGCTACACCTTCGCTCCCGGAGACCCTGTTGAATTCAATCTGCGCACGTTCCGCATCGAGCGCGTAACGGCGACGGTTTACCGCGTTCCGGTGGATTTGCTCCTGAAGGGAGGGGTCGATCCGGACGGCCTGGACCCCGGGGATGCGGGGATGACCCCGGTCGCATCCTGGGATGAGCCGGTAAAGGATTTTGATCCTTACGAGTGGCGGTATCAGTCCCTCCGCGTCAAATCCGCGCTTCCCACAGGAGGGTACTGCATGGAGGTCAGGGCCGGCGGCACTGTCGTAAACAGGAAGTTCTTCACCCTTACCACCGTGGGCGTGGTCATGAAGCGGTCGCCGGATTCGATCTTTGCCTACGCGACCGGCCTGGTGGACAACAATCCGCTGGCGGGCGCGCAAATAGTCATATTCGATTCCACGGATCCGGTCAAAAAGAAAAAGAAAAGATCAGCGTACCGGCCGCCCGAGCGCGTGGAGGATCTGCCGGTCAAGGCGCTTCTCCGCGGTGAAACGAACCGGGACGGCGTTTTTCACCGGAAGTACCGCTCCGACAGGATCGTTTCAGCGATCGTGATCGGCAGGGACGGGAGCTACGCCATCTGCAATACCGGATCGCCCGCTTTTTCCCAAAAGGAGCGGAGGAAATATTTCATCTATACCGACCGGCCCGTGTACCGCGCCGGAGACACGGTCTTTTACAAGATCATCGGCAAGAACCGCCAAACCCGGTTTGTGCCGGTGCCGGGGCAGAGGATATTCTACAAGATTGCGAATTGGAATATGAACAAGACCGTTGACGAGGGCTCGTTTATGCTCGATGAATGGGGCACTGCCGACTCCAAGCTCCTTCTAACGAAGGAAGCGAGCCTCGGGATTTACGAGATCATGGCCGGTCCGACAAAAGGCAACCTGTACTCCGGGGGAAAATTCTACGTGGAGCAGTACCGCAAGCCCGAATTCTTCATCGAAATAACCCCGGCCCGGGATTATTTCGTAAACGGCGACACGGCGGAATTCAAGGTAGAAGCCAAATATTTCTTCGGCGCCCCGCTCAAAGGCGCGTTCGTGAAATACCGCTTCTACGAGACGAAGCTTAAGGACGCCGGCACGCGTTACTGGTGGGAGGAGGATTATCCCGATTCGGGATCGTACAACCGGCTGATCCTGGAGGGGGACAAATATGCGGACGATAACGGCGTAGCGGTGCTCAGGATTCACGCCGGCAATTATCCCTTTGACCGGGAGATAACCTGCGAGGCCACGGTCGTGGACAAGTCCAACATAAGCATAACCGCGAGCAACAAGGTCCGCGTCGGCCGCGGCGAGTATTACATAAAGATCGAGCCCCTGAAAAATTTTTTTTCAGGAGGCGAGAAGAAAGAAATACGGATTCGCACCCTCACGCAGACCGGAAAGCCCTACGGCGCCAAGGTCAAGGCCGAGCTGTACCGCTACATCTGGAAGGCGCGGGAGCGGGTCTATGTGCATGAGAGGATGCCCCTGTTCGCCGAGCAGATAAGTACGGATAAAAACGGATACTCCCTTCTTGAGTTGCCGAAAAAGTTCAATTTCTACGGCGAGTTCGACCTCGTCATAACCGGTGTGGACGGCAGGGACAACGTGATCACCGCCTCCCGGGTGATATGGATCTACAGCCCCGAGGGCGCGGAGGCTGCGTCGCGGTTCAAAAACCTCGAGCTCTCGGTCGATGTTCCGGATCTGAAAAAGCCCGGCACGGTCACCTGCCTGGTCAAAAGCTGTTTTACGGACGCGCATGTGTGCCTCACCCTGGAGGGGAGGGACGTGTATGAATCCCGGGTGATCAAGATGACCGGCAATGTCATGCCGGTGGCGTTCAACATAACGTCCGCATACGCCCCCAACCTGTTTCTCACCGCGACCATGCAGCGTAAGCGGGCGTTGTATACCGCCTCTGAAGGGATATCCCTGCCGCTCTCCGACACCGATCTGGTCATAACCATGAATACGGATAAGCCCCGGTATAAGCCGGGGGATACGGCGCGCGTCAACCTGAAGGCTGCTGACCCAAAGGGAAGCCCGGTAGCGGCGGACCTGTCGCTTGCCGCAGTGGATGAGTCGATCTTTTATATCCGCCATGACCATACCCCCGCCATGAAGGACTTTTTCTACGCGAAGATGTCCAACTGGGTGCTGACGAGCTACTCGTATCCCATCACCCTGCTTGCCGGAGCGGCGAAGGACGGGAAGGTGAAGGTGCGCGAGAAGTTTGAGGACACCGCATTCTGGAAGGCGAAGATCAGAACCGGCGCCGACGGCACCGCTCAGGCAGAGTTCACCCTGCCGGATAATCTTACAACCTGGCGCCTCACCGCGCGGGGACATGACCGGGAGGGGAGGGTCGGTGAGAAGAAAATGACCTTTCCGGTCACCCAGGATCTGATAGCCCGGATCGGCAAGCCGCGCTTCTTCATTGAAGAAGACCGCATGAGCCTTATCGGCATCGTGAACAGCAATACCGGCCGGGGCCTGAAAAAAGTCGAAACCCGGTTTATCGCGGACGCGGATACGCTTGAGCCGGACGAGGCGCGTTCCTTGAGCCTGCCCGGGTTCGGATCAGCCAGAAGCTATTATTCGTATATGGTGCCCCGCGATAAGGCCGAGGTCGTGCTGCAGTTCAGCGCACGGGCGGACAAGGACGCGGCGGATGCGCTCAAGGTCAGGGTTCCGGTTGAGCGGCGCGGCGTTGCCTATAAGTTGTACGGAACCGGCGATATGGCGGGCAACCGGAGCGCCGTTATCGCGCCGGTCAAGGACGCATCTGATTTTGATTTTGTTCCGGAATCGATTGTAATCTCCGTAAACCCTTCGCCGATCATCCAGATGCTTAAGGCGACCAGGTTTTTGAGCGAATATCCGTACGGCTGCATCGAGCAGACCCTGAACAGCTTTATCCCCAATCTTGCCCTCCACACAGTGCTCGCTCAAAAAGGATATACGCGATTCATCAATGATTCCGCCAAGAAAAAGCTCGATGACAAGGTAAGGGCCGGCATCAACCGGGTCCAGCAGCATCAGAATGATGACGGCACCTGGGGATGGTGGTCCGGCGGCAGGGGGAACGCCTATGTTACCGGTTATGCGCTCTATTCCCTCCTTGTCGCGTCCAGGGCCGGATACGCCGTTGAAAATGATTGCGCTAAAAGGGGGCTCACGGCTCTTACGGAATATTTCAAGAATCCGGATCTGGAGGATGCGGACGCCCTTGCCTATCTCATGTACATAAACGCATTGTGGGGAAGATGGGATCAAGCTGTGTTCAAGAGAATTTCAAAAGTGAAAGCTCCGGGCATCTATCAGATGGTGCATGTTGCCCGGGCCCTGGCTCTGGCTTCGGCAAATAATAAATTAAACAAAGACATCAAAAGCGAAATCAATGAGAGCCTTGCGCGGCTTATCGTCGCCATCAAGAATCTGGCACGCAAAGACGGCAGGGGGATATACTGGGAAAGCAGGGCCCGGGACCGCTGGGGCTGGCCGGGCGGGGACACGGAGCTTACCGCCCATGTGCTGTGCGCTCTTATTGAAGCAAATGATTCCTCGACCCTTCCGGCCCAGATCGTAAGCTCGCTTGCAAAAAGGGCCAGGGGAAACGCATGGAACTCAACCAAGGAAACAGCCTCGGTGATCCTTGCCCTGTGCCGCTACATTGAGGCAAAGGGGGGCGGACCTGAAGCAAAGGGTGCACTAAGCTTCAGTCTTAACGGGAAAAGGGTCGCGGATGTGAGCTATGACCTTGCCGATTTCAAGGATACGGATAGTCTTACCGCCACAGTGTCTCTTGCGGAGATTACGGCGCAGCCGGCGTTCACCATAGAGGCAAGCGGAACAGCCGGGCCTGACACGAGCTTTGACGTCACCATAGCCGGCACGCTCTATTTCAAGAAAAAGGGATTCTCCTCCCTGTTTAAATCAGAGGAGAGAAGCCTGGCCGGCCTGACCAACGGGATAGTGATATCGCGGCGTTTTGCCGCCCTTTCACGGGTCAGGGATACGCACAACAATGAATACCTGGTACCCCAGAGCCTTGCCGATAAGAAAGCGATTCAGGTCGGGGAGGAGCTTCTGGTGAAGGTGAAGTTTTCCGCTCAGGATGATTTCCAGTATCTGGTGCTGGAGGATTATCTTCCGTCCGGGTTCGAGGTGGTCAGGATGGACGCTTATGAGGGGTACGCCCCCTATGTGCACGTTGAGCGGAGGGACAATCGGATGGTATACTTTTTTACCGATCTGAGGAAAAATGAGGCATATGAAGTGGCCTATATTATACGGGCGGAGCTGCCGGGCAGTTTCATGGTCAAGCCCTCGCGCATGGAGTGCATGTACGAGCCTACTGTTCAGGGATGGTCGTCTCCGGTTGTTGTTGAAGTGAAGAAATGAAAACAGCTTGGCGCGAAGGCGGGGATGCGCATCCCCGCCTTCACCATTGTTTTTTCCCCTCCACTTGATTCACTTCCCCTCCTATAGTATATTACTATAATTTAGTTGCTGCTAAAATACTTGGTGGCGGGGGTGGCATATATGAATGTTGCGCATAGAATAAAAACAAATCATAAATATACTCCAGAACTGCGGCAGGTGAGCAAGGAGACCATACTTTTGAGGTCATTGCTCCAGAAGAGCCGCGAATTCTTTAATTCAGGAAAAACAAGGGATATTGAGTTCCGCCTCGCCCAGCTGAAGAAGCTGCGCGAGGCTGTATCCGCGAACAAGGGGCAAATTCTGAAAGCGCTGGGGGACGACTTGAAGAAGCCCGGGTTTGAGGCATATACTTCGGAAATAGGAATGCTGTTTCAGGAGATCGACTATGCTTCTGCGCACCTTAAGCAATGGACAAGACACAGAACAGTGGGCACTCCGACGGCACTTGCCCCTGCCAAAAGCAGGATCGTGCCTGAGCCGTATGGCATGGTGCTCATTATAGGGCCCTGGAATTATCCCTTTCAACTGACGATGGCACCCCTCGTCGGCGCCATTGGGGCAGGCAATACGGCCGTAGTCAAGCCCTCGGAGCTTGCTCCGGCTACGTCGGAGGTTTTGGCCGGGATTATCGGCGCGGCCTTTGATGCGCGATACATCACCGTGGTCCAGGGCGGGGTTGATATAACCCATGAGCTGCTCGTTGAGAAGTTTGATTATATATTCTTCACCGGCGGAACCGAGATCGGAAAAATAATATTGCAGGCCGCGTCCAATCACCTAACGCCGGTGACCCTGGAGCTGGGCGGCAAGAGCCCGGTCATCGTCGATAAAGACGCGTCGCTCGACATGGCGGCGAAAAAGATCGTGTGGGGGAAATTCATCAACGCAGGCCAGACGTGCCTGGCGCCCGATTACCTGCTGGTGCACCATGAAGTGAAGAGCGAGCTTTTGGAGAGAATCAAGCGGTATATCCATGAGTTCTACGGGGATAATCCCAAGCAGAGCAAGAGCTACGGCAGGATCGTAAACGAGCGGCATTTTCACAGGATCACCCGTCTTCTCAGAAGCGGGGCGAAGATAATCGGCGGCAGAGCGGATCTTTCCCAGCTCTATATCGAGCCGACCGTCATCGACGAGGTGACCCTCAACCAGCCCTTGATGAAGGAGGAGATATTCGGCCCGATCCTTCCGGTTATGACGTACCGGAATCTCAATGATGCCCTTTCGATCGTCAAATCGCTGCCGAAGCCGCTGGCCCTCTATATATTCAGCAATAACAAAAAAACGGTAGAACAGGTTACGAGCGGCACCTCTTCAGGGGGGGTATGCGTGAATGATCTGGTGGTTCAGATAGGGAATTATTATCTCCCCTACGGCGGCGTGGGCGCCAGCGGCATGGGAGCCTACCACGGCAAGGCAAGCTTCGATACCTTTTCACACTATAAAAGTATCATGATCCGTTCGCGGTTTATCGATATTCCCCGGCGGTATCCTCCGTACGAGAAGAGAAATAAGGGATTTCTCAGACGAATATCCGGGTGATTAAATCACCCCTGCCCCAGCTCCCCTCAGTGGGTCTACCCATTATCCCCTCTCATTCTCTCATCAGATAGAGAACAAAATTACTTGAAGAAATTCATGAGAGGCGATAGTGTTGTCTTTTAGAATAATTCGTATTGTCTCGATTTGCATGGCGGGGTAAAATAATATCATGAATGCGAAGTCCATAATTATTATTGTGCTGGTTGTTTTAATAACCATTCTGTCAATGCAGAATACTCAATCCGTTGTCGTCAATATGCTGTTCTGGCAGGCGACCTATCCGCTCATCATTTTAATGTATATTCTGCTGGGAATCGGTTTTGCCGCCGGTTATTTAGCAAGGAGCGTCTTTAAAATTTTTAAAAAAAATAAAAGCTCCAATGATTATTAGAAATGAGATATTGCAAAGCCGTTCCTATAATTATCGTGGGGGCAATATTTTTTGCGCATTTCTCGCACGCTTCCGGTAATGACAATCCGCTCGTTACCATCAATATTTTTTCCAAGCAGGTACGGCTGCTGAAAGAAGGCTCCCTGCCGCTGATCGCCTGTGTTTTGCATAAGGGCGCCCTTATCCGGGATGAGCTGAATAATGAGGAGATTTCGGGTGAAAAAGTCGTTCTGACCGGAAATGGCGGCGGATACCGTATAAGTATCGGCGCCAGAAAAATAGAGAGCCCCTGGAGAATAAAAATATACGATCCGTCCGGACACGGCACTTTCAAGGCGCGGTTTTCCGGCGAAGAGAGGGAATACCCTCTTCCCCTTGTCGTCGTCAACGATTCCGGTATACCGCGCTTTTACGTACAAGAGAGGCTTAGCCGCTACATCGTTGATTCCGCTCTTGCAGAATGCGGGCCGTTGCGCCAAAGCGAGCGGGAAGCGGTTTTGGCGCTTGCACACATCATACGAGCGCGCTACTATTATTCGCAAAGGACACCGCAGCACGATGACGCCCGGTTCTGCGATCTCACCCATTGCCAGGTATACCGCGGCAGAATAAAGACCGATATCAGTTTCAGCGGTGCATGGCTCATTGATCATGAGAAATTGGAGCATAATCTTTTTTTCCATTCGCGGTGCGGCGGAAAGACCTTCGGCGCCGGAGTGTTCGGGAGCGACGGCTTTTCAGATCCGGGGGTGCTTGACCGGCTGTACCGGGATGGAATGAACCTGTGCCTGAATGAAGGTTCGGCCTGGAAACGCACCGTAAGCTCGGAAGATCTGGTTAAAATCTTGTCCGGGAATCCTCCATCCGCCGTATCTTCCGATCTTACGCTCGATTATAATAAAAACCTTATGCGGATAACAATGCGGGCCAAAGAAAGCGCCGTAACATTCCCGCCTGAGACATTTAGGCTGAAGATAAACCGGGTCAAGGGGTGGAGCTTTTTGAAGAGCAACAATTATTTGATCGCGGAGCATATGGCTCAGGGAAAAAAATTTTTTATTTTTCAAGGAACAGGTCTCGGCCACGGCGTCGGACTCTGCCAGCATGGCGCCCTAAGCCTCTCCCGGCTGGGCTATAACCGGTACGAGATTATCGAGCACTATTTCCCCCGGATATTCTTTAGGGAAAATGACGATTCGCACTCGTGTCCTCCGTATCTGTCCTACTCCGTTTTTGATTTATCCTCCGGCGCGATACGTTCAACCAGCCATGGACCCAATTTTTCAGCCAGAAGGGTTCCGCCCGGATCCATATTTAAGATTTTTATAGCCCTCTATCTTGCTAAGGAGCGGCAGGATATTTTTGCCGATTACCGGTACCCCTGCCGGGGCAAAAATAGCCATGTTCCAACGATGCCCGTCAGGTGCTGGAAAGGCGAAGGCCACGGCAGCGTCGGGATCCGGGAGGCTATTCCGAATTCCTGCAATCTCTATTTTGCCTCGCTCCATCAAGCTGTTTCTTTTAAGAAATTCAAAAAATTTTTCAGCGATCTGTGCCGGTGCCTGGGAGTTCAGGCTGATCTTCCCGATATCACCGGTGAGGTCCAATGGGCGAATATGCTTGCCGGTCTTGATTTCAGGATATTGTTTTCGATCAACGATTACGTACGGCTGGTCCGGTTCATAAATGCGGATTCGCCGGTCAAAGAAAACGAGGCAGTACTGCATATCCCGCTCAGGGAGCGGATCGCGATTTTCCAGGCGATGAAGGAAACCTTTACGCAGGGCACCGCATCAGGGACGCTCAAGCCGTACGGCTCCCCGTATAATTACATCCGGCCGGCAGCGGGGAAAGGGAGAGGGGGCGGCAATGAGCAGCTCCAAGAAATATGGGGCAAGACGGCGACGGTCCTGGACGGAACGAACAGGCCGGTGAGCTACGGCCTGTTCATCGGCGGGTGCGGCGATACGGGGATCGTAGCGGTTTTACGAAAGGGGAACGGGAGCCTGGCTGCCCGCTGGGCCAGGGTGGTTTTGCTTAATTGGAATGCTATGAATGATCAATGATAGTTTTAACAATTTTGATAATCTCCTTGACCTGATTGATTAATTTTTGACGGTCGATCGGCGGTTCTTCTAAGCTTAATGTTTCATATCTGAATTGGACGGCATAGGGATTTAAATCAATGAGATCCCAGAATCCTTCAATATTTTCTCCATTGTTCTTAAGATCGGCAAGCAGGATGCTGAGATCATGTGTAAGTGCGTACGGAATATTCTTTGCAGCCATCCAGGCCTTCAGTGCTTTTTCTACAGCTTGCTGTGCCATAAAACCGAAGATCTCATCGACAATATTTGCATTGTCCCTCATTTCATGGAGGGCCTGCAATTCCTGCTGCGATTTAGCGAGCAATTGTGCGGCAATTTTATAGTCGCTCATACAATGGTCTGCCTTCACGCAGCGCCCGCGATATCAGATGATTCTCCGAGTCTTTCCAATATTCGACTTCATCCTGCGAGTAAACCAAGATATCTTTGGGGACAGCAAAATCCGCCAATTTCCGCCAAATACGACTCATTTCTTGCCTACGGCTGCGATTGTGACCGAATGATTCTTTTTCTATGATCAACAGATCCACATCAGAACCGATTTTCGCGGTTCCGCGAGCATATGAGCCGAACAATATAATTTTTTCCGGCTGAATCATGTCCACGATCACATCCGTCATCTTCTGCAAAATCTCCTCTGATATTTGAATCATATTTCAGCCTTATTTTTTAATTTTAGAATGTCAACTGTTTTCAATAATGTTACCGTAATCAATACGTATCATTACCCGGATAATCCAGCCTAAGTTTCACGATAACGATTTCAATGCTTCTTTTATGATATGCTCGATCGCGCTGTCCGGCTTGTCCGTGATTATCCCGTCCACGGCCCGCGAGGCCCGTGACTCATCATAACCGAGGTTCACCAGAGCTTCGATCGCGTCATTGCGCAGGGTATTGGCATACCGCTCCTCGGTTTTGCCGGCATACTGCGTGAGTTTTTTCATTTTCCGCTTCAGCTCGAATATGAGCTTCTCGGCCTTTGCTTTTCCGATCCCCGGTATTCCGGTGAGCAGGCTTGGATTTTCGGTCTGCACCGCTTCAATGAGCCGCGCGATGGAAATCCCCGACAGGATCGAAAGCGCCATCGCCGGGCCGATGCCGCTGATATTCAATAAAATAGTAAAAATATTTTTCTCTTCCTCGGTGTAAAAGCCGAGGAGCCTGAGCTGATCCTCCCGGTGGAGGGTGTACACGTACAGGGTCACCTCCTTGCAGGCCTGTATTTTTTCATACGTGGAAAGAGGGATGCTCAGCCCGTAACCGACCCCGTGAACGTCGAGAACGACCTCAGTGGGCTTCAATTCGTCTATCGTACCGGTAATTTTGGAGATCATGGGTATGAAGTATATCAGATC
>Ga0154758_145_pt5 | contig 58040 bp, 55 predicted proteins | sample Rifle2008BG16ft_FD_105766 | JGI IMG/M metagenome (GOLD analysis project Ga0154758, IMG submission 105766) | Spirochaetes bacterium RBG_16_49_21
CACGTGATATATTCAGATCGCGTATGCGACGCCGACCTTGGCGTAAAAGCGGTGTACCTCGGCGCCGTTATACCAGGTCCGGGAAGGCACTATGCACCAGTAGAAACCGCCGTTGAGGGTGAGCGGCCCCTTGGTGATGGTTGCCGAGAGGTACGGCGTGATGTCGCTGAACCCTTTCTTCAAGGGGGTCCGCGTCTGTTTGATGCCGCCCCAAGTGATCGTCCGGGTCTGTCCGCTGTAGCTTACGCTCTCGGTCGTATCCGGCGCTCCGGAAGCCGCGTCCCACATCAGATTGTAGCGCGTCAATCTCGCCGTGGTGCTGTAATAGTAACCGGCGGTGACGCCCAGGGTAACGAGCGCCTCTTTCGTCAGCACGAAGGGATGGCTCAGGCTGAGCCATACGTAGTAATCGCCGCCCCGCTTGAACCCGGTATAATAATCGTGGGTCAGGCTGATGGTCGGGTTAACGAACGGGACGATCGGTAGCCCTACCGAAACGGCCGTTGTCAGGAAGCTGATATCGACGTATGACACCCGGTTCAGGCCGTCCACCTGCGGCCGTGCATACTCCCGTGCATGGCGTGAGTTGAAATACCACCAGTACCACACGCTCGCGCCGAGAGTAACCGCGTTGTTTATTGTATACGAGTAATCGGCGCCGAAATCGAGACTCTGGGCAGCGTAGGCGCCATAGTTGAAAATCAGTTTTTTGCGCACCAGTTCCGGCATTGAATTCACGAGAAAGGTATACTTGCCCGGTTTGTGCGAAAATCCGTTGAAGACCCAGCTGGATGCGATCTCGCTGGACATCGAAAGAACCAATCCTGTGCCGAAGACCGTCCACGAAACCTTAGGGTAAAAGGCCCCGTCGCCGCTGAAAAACCTGGTGCCCCGCCACAGGTAGTTGCTGTAATAATCGATCCCTGCAGCCAGGCCGACGGGTTCGCTCTTCTTATCCGCACCGGCCTTTTCCTCGGCGAATAGGGCGCTGAACAATAATGGAACAAACAGTAATGTAATCATCATTTTTTTCATACATAGTCTCCATGATATATTGAAAATATTATCAGCGTCACGGCATGAAATCCATGCACTGTTGCAGACATTCAAATCGTTTCTTCTCCGGATTCACCGGAGTGCGTCTTGCAGGCTTCGCCTGCTTGATGCGCTTAACCAATCGCTTCCGTTCCCTCCTCTTCCGTTCTTATCCTTATGCAATTATCGAGATGTATCACGAAGATCTTGCCGTCGCCTATTTTCCCGGTTTTCGCGCCGCGGATAACGGCCTTTATGGTTTTATCCACGAAATCTTCATTCACTGCTATCTCGATCCTTACCTTTTGGAGAAGATTGACTTCTATGGGAATACCGCGGTAGGTTTCATGATACCCTCCCTGCTGGCCGCATCCCAGCGAATTGGTTACCGACATCTTGGTGACCTGATCCTTATACAGCTCCTGTTTGACATCGTTGAGCTTTTCCGGCTGAATATACGCTATTATCAGTTTCATCGTTTTTCCTCCTTTATTGATTCCGGAATATCTGGAACCCGGAATACGATTCCATGCCATGTTCTTCTATATCCAGGCCCTTAAGCTCTTCCTCGCGGGAAACCCTGAGGCCCACCGTCTTTTTGATGATGAAGAACAGGATTCCCGTGGTTACGAACACCCAGGCCATCACGGACACGACGCCCAGCGCCTGTATTCCGAGCAATTTAAATCCGCCCCCGTTCAGCAGCCCGTTCGCGCCGCCGAACTTGGCGTTGCCGAAAACGCCGACCAGGAGCGTACCCAATGCGCCGCATACGCCGTGAACCGATATCGCGCCCACGGGGTCGTCGATCTTCAATACGAAATCGAAAAACTGGACCGAGAGCACCACCACGACACCCGCGATGAGGCCGATGATGATCGCGCTGACGGGGGAAACGAAATTGCATCCCGCCGTAATGGCCACCAGGCCGGCCAGCGCGCCGTTCAGGCTCATGCTCACATCCGGTTTTCCGGTCTGTAGCCAGATAAGCGCCATTGCCGCGAGCGCTCCGGCAGCAGCCGCGAGGTTTGTGTTGATGGCGATAAAGGCTATTGACGGGGTCGCCGCTGTAGTGCTTCCGGGGTTAAAGCCGAACCATCCGAACCAGAGAATGAATACGCCCAGCGCGGCCAGGGGAATATTGTGGCCCGGAATGGCCTTTGCCCTGCCGTCGGGCCCGTATTTGCCATACCGCGGTCCCAGGAACATCGCTCCCATCATGGACGCCACACCGCCGACCATATGCACGACCGTAGAGCCGGCAAAGTCCTGAAATCCGAGCTTCGCCAGCCATCCGGTTGCGTTCCAAATCCAGTGCCCCGAGACCGGATAGATCACCGCCGAAATCACCAGGCTGTAAATGAGATACGCGATAAATTTCGTCCTTTCAGCCATGGCGCCCGACACGATAGTAGCCGCGGTGGCGGCGAACACGAGCTGGAAAAGAAAGTACGCGTACTGCCACAGTCCGCCGTTCCCGCCGTCGGCGTCAGGCTGAGGGGACGCGTGCGAAACAAGGAAGTCCGTTGTGCCGAACAATCCGAGCCTGGTCGCGCCGAACATGATCCCATAACCGAATATAAAAAACGCTATGGAGCCCATGCAAAAATCGAAGAGATTTTTCATCATGATGTTTCCGGCGTTTTTCGCCCGGGTAAAGCCCGTTTCCACCATGGCAAAACCGGCCTGCATAAAAAAAACTAAAAACGCGGTCACCATAATCCATACGAAATCCGCGGGAGAGTGCAGTTCCTTCGGCGCGGATGCAACCGCTTCTTCCGCGAACAGCGCGGGAAGCAACACCGCGATCGATACTGCAAACACCGTCATTCTGATTACCCATTTCATAGTATCCTCCGTTAAAATTTGCGAGATGCCTTATTATAATGCAAGATGCGTGCCACAATCTTTATGAATTGGGAGAGAATGACGCACTATAATGAAAGTTAACATGGATGTAACGATACGAATGAAAATGTGCTGAAACATATCGGGGTTGTTTATAAAAGGCGGATTAATTTTTCCTGATAAAGCCGCAGAGCCATTGCTGGTTCGGTAAAAAGTTACCTTAATGTATGTTATCTGTTTTCGAAGCTACATTGATGTAGCTGTATTACGGCAAACCCGGCGCAGGGGCGGGTTTCAACCCCGCCCCTACCGGAAACGTTTCAGATCAATGCCGTACTTTTCGACCCTGAGGCCCATGATGCGCTCGGTAATGCCGAGCGCGCGGGCCGCCTTTGCCATGTTCCCCTGCGAGCGCTTCAGCTCTTCTATAATGATCTCTTTCTCGATGACCGCAATCATATCCTTGAGGCTTCCCTTGGCGCCTTCCGCCGGGTTGTCCGCCTTCTGGAGAGAAGGCGGAAGATGGTAGCTGTGAATGACCCCGTCGGTGCTCAGGATCACCGCGCGCTCGATGCAGTTCTCAAGCTCGCGCACGTTGCCGGGCCAGTGGTAGGACATCAGCATATCGATGGCCGGGGTCGAGATACGCGCAACGCTCTTGCCGAGCTCCGTGCCGTACTTTTCGATGAAATGGTCCGCGAGGAGCATGACGTCGGTCTTCCGCTCCCGCAGGGGCGGGACCACGATCGGAAAAACGTTCAGGCGGTAATACAGATCCTCCCTGAAACGGCCGGCCCGCATGAGCGATTCGAGGTCCCGGTTGGTCGCCGTGATGATCCGCGCGTTCACCGTGATGGTGCTCATCCCGCCGATCCGCTCGAACTCCTTTTCCTGAATGACCCGCAGCAGCTTGGTCTGAACCGAAACGGGAAGGTCGCCGATCTCATCCAGGAAGATCGTGCCGCCGTCGGACAGCTCGAACCTTCCCTTGCGGGAGGCGACCGCGCCGGTGAAGGCGCCCCGCTCAGAACCGAAGAGCTCGCTCTCGATGAGCGTTTCCGGCAGGGCCGCGCAGTTCACCTTGATGAAGGGCTTGCCGGCCCGCTTCGACGAAAAATGTATCGCCGCCGCCACCTTTTCCTTGCCGACGCCGCTCTCGCCGAGGATGAGCACGGTGGTCGCCGCGTCGCATACCTTTTCGATAAGGGCGTATATCTCCTTCATCGCCCCCGAATTGCCGATGATGGTGTCCGGCCGGCGCTGGAGCATCAGCTCGTCGTGGAGACGCCGGTTCTCATCACGGAGCTTCTCCATCTCCTCCTGCGCGAGCTGCCGCAGCCGCACCGCCTGGGAAATGCTCGATGAAATGATCGTCATGAACCTGACGTCTTCATCGAGGGACACCGATTCGTTGAACAAACGGTCGGCAGACAGAGCCCCGATGACCTCGCTTCCGATCTTTATCGGCACGCAGATAAACGCGATATCGCGCCTGTCCATGTCCCTGCGCGCGCCGGTCCGGTCCAGAAACAGGGGCTCGTCCGATATCCGGGGAACCACAACCGGCTTTCCCGTCTCGACCACCTTCCCGGTTATTCCTTCCCCGAGGCGGTATTTTCCCTTCGCCTGCTCCCCGGGCGAGAGGCCGTACGATTCCTCGATGACTATTTCTTCGGTTTTGCGGTTCAGAACCGTGAGGGATCCGCGCAGCATGCCCATATGTTTCGCCATCATCGTGAGAATCGGGTGCAGCACGGTTTTGAGGTCCAGCGTTTCGCTCAATGCGCTGCTGATATCGAAGAGGAGGGAGAGCTCCCGTATTCCCCGGGTTGATCCGTTTTCAGTATCAGATATCATGGGTTTCTTCCGTATCTGCAGTAATAATGAAATCGAGTTCGACGAATTTATATCAATATCGCCTACCTCAATTAATGAAATCAGGCCGTCACGGCACAAGCATAATAGCGGCGCTTCGATTAAATTTACATTATTGTAATCATTCCTCGAACCGCACATTGACCGACCCGCCGTGCTTGTCCTGAAAGCCCTCAGCCCTGGACATGGCATTGACCGCATCTCTGGCTTTTGAAAGCGCTTCCGCCGAGAGCATCTGATAGGTGGTGCGGCGCATGAAGGTGTCGACTGAGGTTCCGGACGAGAAGCGGGCCGCTCCGCCCGTGGGAAGGATATGGTTCGTGCCCGAGTAGTAATCGCCGACCGCGACCGGCGCGTAGTCGCCGAGAAAGAGCGACCCGACGTTTTTTATCCGGGGAAGATAATCCATCGGGTTATGGACCATGAATTCCATGTGCTCGGGTCCATACCTGTTGGAAAAATCAATGGCCTCGCCGATGCTGTCCGCGATCAATATGAGGCCGTTTTTTTCAATTGAAGCTTTTTTTATATCGTGCCTGCCGGAGCCTGAATCGATATCGCGTGCTATCTCATCAGCCACCGCAAGCGCCAGATCTTTCGACGTAGTGACCAGGATGGCGGTAGACATCTCGTCGTGCTCGGCCTGCGAGAGCAGGTCCCAGGCGACCCATTTCGGGTTCGCCCGTACGTCCGCTATCACGAGCACCTCGCTCGGCCCGGCGATCCCGTCTATCTGCACCGCTCCGAGGCTGTAGAGGTAGGCTTTAGCGGCCGACACATAGATGTTGCCCGGGCCCACGATGATATCCGCCTTGGCGATGCTCCCGGTGCCAAAGCCGGCTGCCGCGATACCCTGGGCGCCGCCCGACTTTATCACCGCACTGACCCCGAGCATCGCACACACGGCGCAGACGACGTCGGGCAAAAGGCCGTTTTTAGCCGGAGGCGTGACGAGCGTGATATTCTCAACGCCGGCGATCTGCGCTGGGATTGTTCCCATGAGCACCGACGAAGGGTACGATGCCGTGCCTCCGGGCACGTAAACCGCCGCGTTTTCTATGGGCTGGTGCAGCACGCCGAGGAGGGTGCCGTCTTCGCGCTTATGCAGGATGTTGCCGCGCATCTGGAGCCGGTGGAATTCCTCGATGTTTCGCTTCGCCTCGAGGAACGCGCCGTACAGGTCGTCCGGGACGTTCCGGCGCCCGGACTCGATCTCCTCCGGGGACGCGGTTAATGAATCGAGCCGCACGCCGTCGAATTTTTTCGTGTATTTTATGACCGCTCTGTCCCCGTTTTTTCTTACGTCATCCACGATCGGAATAACTGTTTTAAACATGGCCGCGGAAAAACCTTCAGCCATGCGATTGAAGAGCCGATGGAGCTCATTATCGGAAAGGTCGCTTAACTTTTTAATGGGGATCATGGTCAACTCCCGGAATTTTTTTTACGGCCTGAACCGCTGCGCGATCGGGATCCTTCTTCCTACGCCGAAGGCCTTTGCCGTAACCTTGATCCCGGGAGCAGCCTGGCGCCGCTTGTATTCGTTGATATTGATCGTGTGGAGAATCTTCCGCACCAGCTCTTCCGGAAATCCGGCGGACACGATTTCTTCGGCCGACTTCCGGTCTTCGATGTACAGGTCCAGGATACGGTCCAGAATCTCATAGGGCGGAAGCGTGTCCTGGTCTTTCTGGTTTTCCCGAAGCTCGGCGGACGGCGGCTTGGTGAAGCATGCCTCGGGGATCATTTTCCACTTGGCATTGATGTGGCCGGCAAGTTCGTACACAAGGGTCTTCGGCAGGTCGGATATGGCCGCGAGCCCCCCGGACATGTCGCCGTACAAAGTGCAGTAGCCCATGGCAAGCTCGGACTTGTTGCCCGTGGATAAAACCAGGCTTTTCTCCTTGTTGCTTATCGCCATCAGCAGATTCCCGCGGATGCGCGCCTGAATATTTTCCTCGGTAACATCCTCCTTCTTCCTTTCGAACACGGATGCGAGATCCGTGCGGTACCGGTCGAACAGCTCCCTGATGGGGATGGTCTCAAGGCGTATGCCCAGGTTCGCGGCGAGCGCCCGCGAGTCTTCGATGCTGCCGGCGGAGGAATAGATGGACGGCATGGTGACGCCGGTTACGTTTTCAGGGCCGAGCGCCTGGACCGCCAGCACCGCGGTAAGGGCCGAGTCGATGCCGCCGGAGAGTCCGATCACGACCTTGCGGAAGCCGCACTTGTGCACATAGTCATGGATTCCGAGGATGAGGGCGCGGTGTATCTCTTCGATTTCGTCCTCCCGGATTTTGATCTCGGTCTCGGAAGAGTCGTCGACGACGGCCAGATCCTCTTCAAAGGGCCGTGCATGGCCGATCAGTTTTCCCCGATGATTGTAGACAACGCTGTTGCCGTCAAAAACCAGGCTGTCGTTCCCGCCGACCTGGTTCACGTACACCACGGTGAGCGAATTTTTCCTCGCGATCTCCGAGAGCATCATCCTCTTGAACCTGTTTTTGCCCCTCATGAAGGGGGATGCGTTTATGCTTATGATCATGTCGGATTTCTTGTCGACCAGAATCTTTACTGGATCGATGTCATATCTTCTGTTGTCCGTAAATTTGTTCTCATCCAGATCGAGGGCGTTCCATATGTCCTCGCATACGGTGACCCCGATTGAGCGCTCCATGTGTTTGACGACCGTCTGCTCCGTGCAGCTCGAGAAATAGCGGTCCTCGTCAAACACGTCGTAGGTGGGAAGCAGGGTCTTGTAATGCCGTGAGATTATTTCGCCGTTCCGCATAAAGGCGGCTGCGTTATACAGCGGGGGTGATTTTTCATTGTTCGGCTCAACATAACCGCAGATGATTGATATTCCTTTTGTGTGATCCGCGATCTCCTTGATGGCAGCCAGGTTGTCGGCCACCAGCTTCGGGTTTTCCAGAAGGTCCATCGGCGGATATCCGATGGTAGCCATTTCAGGGAACACGACGATATCCGCATCGTGCGACCTGGCGCGCTTGATAAATGATATGATCTTCTCTTTATTGCCGGCTATGTCCGCGATTGTGGGATTTATCTGCGCCAGTGCGATTCTCATTGCATCTCCTCCGAAATGAGTCTCAATAATAGAAGGTATAATTATTTTATCAATTATTAATTTAGAGGGCGCGGATGCTCATCCCCGCCCTCGTGATGCGCATCTTCGCCTTCGGTGCCTTTGTCGCAGAAAAAAGGCTGTACATTATAATGCCTCACATTTTAATAAAATCAGGGGAGTAATAATTTTTCAATCTTAAATTTTTAAATATCAAGAGTGAAATTAAAACTGAACATTTATTATTTTTATAATATAATTATTTTCTTAAATAAATTAATTATACCATCGGTTTTTAATTTTTCTGCTGGAATAATTTATATATTTTTTATTAAACCGAAGAATTTTGTAACCTGCTTATTGCCGGGAGGTCATTAATGGACGTATATTATATACCCACGGTTTTTTTTACTCTTTTTTTTGTTGTAGACCCGCTGGGTCTTATTCCGGTATTCCTGATGTATCTTTCAGGCTACCGGGACTCCAAAAGAAAGTGGATAATTTTTCGATCCATACTGATATCCACAGGGGTATCAGTTTTTTTTATTCTCCTGGGAAAATATCTGCTGAGATTTCTGGGGATATCATCCGGATCTTTTCTGGTAGCCGGAGGCATCCTCCTTTTTATCATTGCCATGGAAATGCTCCTGGGACAGGTTTCGCGGGTCAAGATGCGGTTTATCGGCGACGGCGAATCGCCTGAGGAGGACCGGGACGTTTCCGTATTCCCCCTTGCCATTCCGATGCTCTGCGGCCCGGGCAACATCGCTGCCCTGGTCATGTTCAGCACCCAGGCCGGCGGAGACATCGTGAAGGTCATGATTATCATGATTGTTTCCGTTACGGTTTTCATTATAGCCATGCTCGTTATGTTTTTTTCAGGATATATCGGCAGCGCCCTGGGCGACACCGGCATATCCATCATACAGAAACTCATGGGGCTTATTCTATCGGCCATGTCCGTGCAATTCATACGCAACGGCCTGTCCGAGCTCGGAATAATACGCTAGTCGGGGACTGCCGTGGCCGGCCGTTTAAAAAAAATATTCAGATCCATCCTTTTCGCTATCGCCGTTACGCTATTCGCCGCGGTTCAGACCGTTGATGACATCAACATATGCCTGAACCTGCCCGTGGTAAAAAACCTGCTGGTGGAATATCTGCAAAGCGCGATTCAAGGTACCGCAACGGTTACGGAAGCCCTGATTTATACCGGTCACGGAATCGGGATCTCCTTCAACGGCGTGAACATCGCTGTGGGGGAAAAATTTCGGCTTGCGGCAGATGAGGTGGACCTGTTTTTTTCAATTCCGAACAGAATCAATTACGGATATTGGCTGAAAAGTATCCGCCTTACCAGGCCAAGTTCGGTTTTCCGAATTGATCGCCGGGATTTTACGAAACCGGATCGGATCAGGTACGTGCCTGAGATCGTCGTCGAAGATCCGGATGTCACTCTGTACTATGGAGGGCACGCCGTCAGCCTGAAGGGGGAATTGACCGGCCATGTCGCAATAACGCCGGCCGGAGCCGGGGAAATCTTCGGAAGCGGTGGGCTGGACATCCGCAGCGCGAGCGTGCGGTTTGACAACGAGCTTGCGGCGGTGAGCGGTTCCATTCAACTGAAACGCGGGAATATCGCCATATCCGACCTGGCGATTTCTGTTGGAAAGGTCACCGTAACGGCGTCCGGCGCCGGTACCATCGGCAGCCCGGGGAAATTCTCCGGCCATGTTTTAATAAACGGATTGGCAATCGGCTCCGGCGGCGGGGGGGTAAGCCCCTTCCTTTCCGGCGTCTTGGGCTTCTTCGACGGCAATGCGAGTATTTTTTTCACCAACATGCTCCTGTTCGGAATTCCGGTCGATACGGTCTCCGCACGCGCAGAAATGAAGGGGGGAACGATGTCTCTGAACGATATACGCGCAGCCGGCGCCTTTTTTACCGGAACGGGCACCATGGTTGTTAATCCGGCGTCATCGACCAGGTTTGATATCGCCTTTTCCCTGCAAAATTATGCTCTTGAATCTATTTTGCGTTCCCTGTCCGCTTCAGAGCCTTGGGCCGAAGGCGCAATAAATCTCCAGGGAAAGATTTGGGGAACCAGCGGTTCGATTAATGGCGACTTGTTTTTTTCCGCATTCAACGGCCGGATTAAGAGATATGCGGCCGTATCGAAGATTTTCAGCGCCGTCAATATCTATAAGATAATCCTTAACCGGAACCCCGGAATGAAGAGCAAAGGTTTTCCGTACAATTCAATGCTGGCTAATGTTGTCATTCACGACAGCGTCATTGTTATCAATGATCTGTATCTTGACAGCAATTCCGTGCAGATGTCAGCGCTCGGCACCTATTCGCTCCGCAACAGATTTATTGACATGACGATCGGACTGAGGCCTATGGAATCGCTGGACCGGGTCATAACCGCTCTTCCCGTTTTCGGCTGGGTTTTCAAGGGGAAGGACCATGGCTTTTTGGTCATAGACCTGAAGGTGACCGGAAATATCGAGGATTTTCAAGTACTGCCGGTGCCGGTGCGGACGGTTTCCAGAAAAGTAAGCGATATCCTTTTAAGAACGCTCATGCTGCCGTACATTTTTTTCACAAACCCTGAAAAACTTTTACCGGGGCTGCCGGATAAAAAATAAGAGATCAGTGAATTTTTGTTGAAAAAAAAACAGCCTCGGTGATGATTGGATCACCTTTCTGCTGCAAGCATGCGCCCCCAGCGCATCGCATTTCAGCAATTATACCAGAGGGAGGAACCGATGAATACCTATGAGCTGACCATCATTTTACGGAATAAGGACGTCGAGCACCAGCTCGAGCGGGTCAAGGAGCTTCTTAAAAAGCACGGAACAGCATTCCTGGGCGATAATTCCCTGGGCGTCAAAAGGCTTGCGTACCAGATCGACCGTGAACATGAAGGCTACTATCTTTTCATGAATGTGGAGATGTCGCCGGATTCGGTGAAAAAGATAACAAGCGAGTTTAAATTGAACAACAACATCCTCCGATACCTGTTTGTTAAGATCAAAAAAGCGGCGACCGCTTAATAAGGAGGCGGCTTATGGCAAGCGATCTGAATAAAGCGATTCTGGTGGGAAGGCTCACCAAAGACCCGGAGCTGCGCTATACCCAGTCGGGTACTGCGGTGTGCAGCTTTTCAATCGCGAACAACCGGACATACACGGCTGGAGGGGAGAAAAAAGAGCAGGTTTCGTACTTCAACTGCGTGGCCTGGGCAAAAGCGGGCGAGATTATAGCCGAGTATTGTAAAAAGGGCCAGCGTATCGGCATTGAAGGCCGGCTTCAGCAGCGCTCCTGGGACGACCAGGAAGGGAAACGACGGTATACGGTGGAGATCGTTGTCGATAATTTTCAGTTTCTGTCCGGCCGTCAGGAAACCGTTTCCGAAGCCCCAACGGAAACCCCGGCCGGGTCCCCGGAATCGCCGCCTGATACGGGGAATCCGTTCTCCGATGAGGATGTGCCTTTTTGATCTAAGCCATCATCGAATTTAAATCCATGAGGAGTATTCTATGCCAGAAGATACTGAAGAAATAAAAGAAGAGGCGGTTCCGCCTGAAGCGCCTGAACAAAAGCAGAACGTTTCCGCCGAACAACCTGCTCACAACGAACCGAGCGGCCCCCGTCCCGCAGGGAGGCCGGAGAGAACCGAACACCGCGACGCAGCCCGGGAGAGGCCGGAGAGAAAAGGCAGGAGGGGCGGCTTTTATGAATCCGGGGAAGGCAAGGACAAGGAGGCTTCGTCAGATCATGGACCGCGCGTTTCCCGGTTCAGGAGGAAGGTGTGCAGCTTCTGCCAGGATAAAAATTTGCCCATCGATTACAAAAGGCCGGATATCCTGGAGCGTTTCGTAACCGACAGAGGCAAGATACTGCCCCGCAGGGTCACCGGAACCTGCTCCCGGCACCAGCGAACCATTGCACGGGAGATCAAGCGGGCGCGGATCATCTCCCTGTTGCCGTTTGTCGAGCAGTGATACCGGGACTTGTCTTACTCGCAGCGGCTGCCGTCGGATTGATTATTGTCGCCGGGTCGGCATATCTCTACTACCGGCTGGAAGGGAAATCTCTGTTTGTATTTGCAATTCTGATATGCGCGGCGGTCATCGCCGGGGGAAGCCTCTCGTATATTCCCCTGATGAGCACGCCATTTATTCTGGGCGGCATCGGCGGTTTTACCTTCAGGAAAGGAAAGAGCCTGGAATTCTATCTTGTGGCGGCAACCGTCATTTTGGCGGTCTTATCTGCGGGTTTTTTCTATTATTATTTGCTTTTTCTGAAAGTGGATTTCTTCGGAATGCAGAGGGAGGTAATTGCCCGGTCGTTGGACGCCGCGCGGGTCCCTGCGGACATACGGGAGGAGTGGCTGGAGGCTTTTGACCAGTCGAAATATCTGGTGCCCTTCGGGATCACGGCGAACTCGCTTGTATTATCATCGGTTTCATATATATTCATCAATAATGCTCTCACCCGGATTTTAAATGCGGGCAAGGTTGCCGGGCTTGAATATTTCCGCCTCAGCGAATATTGCATATTTGCATTGATAGCAGGGCTGGCTGTCTTTTTACTGATTGACACAGCGGATTATCCGCTATTGCATATTACCGGATTGAACCTTATGCTCGCTGCGGCGCTGTTCTACTTCGTGCAGGGCCTGGGAGTCATAAAGTTTTTGCTCATGCGCCGGGGCGTGCCGGTGTATATCATACCGCTGACATTCGCCGGTCTTCTATTTATGGGATTTGCCGGCATATGGGCTTTGATGTTTCTGTCGGTTCTCATAGCCGGCTTGGGCGCCCTCGATATATGGGCGGATTTCAGGAATTTGACGAAAAAAGATACAAGGAGCTGACGATGAAAGTCATTTTGCAAAAGGACATACCGAATCTCGGCGATGCCGGGGACATCAAGGATGTCGCCCAAGGCTATGCGAGGAATTATCTTCTGCCGCGCAAGATGGTCATCCCCGCTGATGAGTCCAGCAGAAGGTCGGGCGAGCACCAGAAGAAGCTCATCAGGATAAAAAAGGAGAAGCGGAAAAAGCAGAGTGAAAAGCTCGCCGAAAGCGTAAACGGCATGGAGATCAGGATAACGGCGCAGATCGGGGAAGAGGGAAAGCTCTTCGGGTCTGTGACCGCGATGGATATCGCGAAGAAACTCGGGGAGAAGGGTTTCGAGATCGATAAGCGGAAGATAATTATCGACAGCCCCATCAAACAGGAAGGCGAATACAGCGTAAAGATCAAGCTCGATGAAGGCCAGGCCCCCACGGTTACGGTAATCGTCGCCAAGGAGTAGCGTATGCTGACCGAAAAGCTCCCTCCCCAGGACGTTGAGACCGAATCAGCCTGTCTTGCCGCCGTGCTCTTGAGCAGGGAAGCCCTCTATAAGGTGACCGAAATCCTCCAGCCGGAGGATTTTTACCTTGATAAGCACCGCGTCATCTACGGCGCCATACTGGAATTGGAAAAAAAGGACCTGCCCATAGATCTGACCACCCTGAAGCAGCGCCTGGCGGACCATGGCTCTTTTGACAAGGTCGGCGGGGATGCCGGCCTCGTTGATCTGTACCGGTCGGCATCGACCTCGGCGAACGCGGAATTTTATGCGCGAAGGGTCAAGGAGCTTTCCCTCAGGCGCCGGCTCATCGAGGTCGCCGCCGGATCGGTGGAGAAATGCTTTGACATGTCGATCGACACCGAAGAGCTTGTGGATGAGGTGGAGCGGGAGGTGTTCAACATAACGGAGGGGAGGATCTCGACGGATTTCAAGCCGCTCGACGTGGTGCTGCACGAGACCCTCGACAATATCGGAACCTGGTATGAGACGAAGCGGACCGTTACCGGCGCCGGCTCCGGATTCAAAAGGCTCGACGAGATCCTCACCGGGTTTCATAACGCCGAGTTCATCATCATCGCGGCGCGGCCCGGCATGGGAAAAACCGCGCTCGCGCTCAACATCGTCAACCACATCGCCCTCAGGGAGAAAAAGGCCGTCCTCTTCTTTTCGCTTGAGATGCCGGCCACGCAGCTCGGCATGCGGATGCTCTGCGTCGAATCCATGATCGATTCCCAGCGGGTCCGCACCGGGCACATCAATTCCGACGAGCTCAAAGTCCTGTTCCAGAAGGCGGACCGGCTTTCCAAGGCCGCGGTGTTCATCGACGACTCGCCGTCCTCCACGGTGCTTCAGATGAGGGCCAAGGCGCGGCGCATGGCGCAGAAGAACCGGGACCTCGGCCTGATCGTCGTCGACTACCTTCAGCTCATCACCGGCACCAACCATAAGATCGACCGCCATCTGCAGATCGCGGAGATATCGCGCTTCTTAAAGCAGCTCGCGCGGGACCTGGATATTCCGGTCATCGCCATATCCCAGCTCTCGCGCGCGGTTGAGCACCGCGTCGACCAGATTCCGACGCTGGCGGACCTCCGCGAATCCGGGGCCATAGAGCAGGACGCGGACGTGGTTATGTTCATCTACCGCGAAGACAAAGTGAAGAAGGAGACCGAACGGAGAGGCATAGCGGATATCATCATCGCCAAGCAGCGGAACGGCCCTACCGGCACCATATCCCTCAAGTTCTGGGAGAAATATACCCGGTTTGATGACCTTGAAGAGGTGCACGCCTTTGAGGAGATCCACCCTGATTATGAAGTTCAGTGACGCGAGGTACCTTTTTATTAACGCGGCCGAAGGGATCGGCAGGTACGGGATATTCTTTCGCGACACCATCGTATGGATGTTCCGGCCTCCGTTCGACGTCAAGAACATCGTCATACAGATGCTTGAGATCGGGTATAAATCGATTCCGGTGACCACCATCACGGTTTTTTTCACCGGCATGGTCATGGCCTACCAGCTCGGCAGGGTCACGGACACAATCATGTCCGGATCGTCGGTATTCATCGGGAGCGGCGTGGCCATCGCCATGTTCAGGGAGCTCTGCCCGGTGCTTACCGCGCTCCTTTTGGCCGGCAGGGTCGGGTCCTCAATCGCCGCTGAGATCGGAACTATGAAGGTCACCGAGCAGATCGACGCCCTGCGCACCCTCCTGGCGGAGCCGGTCCAGTACCTGGCTGTTCCGCGGTTCATCGGCTGCCTGGTCATGACGCCGATTCTCACCATAATAACCGATATCGTCGGAGTTTTGGGAGGCGCGTTCATAGCGTTTTTTTCCCTGGGAATCACCACGGACAAGTACGTCGATAATATTTTACAGTACACGACCTTGAGCGACTTTACCACCGGGCTGGTCAAATCGGTCTTTTTCGGCATGGAGATCGCCATCATATCGTGCTACCAGGGATTCAACACGGCCGGAGGCGCAGAGGGAGTGGGCAGGGCGACCATCCAGGCGGTGGTGAAGTCCTCGATGATGATACTCATATCAGACTACTTCCTCACCTACCTGATCAGATTCTTCGAATAAGAGGAAAACGGTGCCTTCCTATGAACAAGGAAAAGAATAAGTATTTTAAGCTGTTGAGCGCCGCCGGGATAAGCAGGGCGACCCTGGATGCGGTCAAAGCCGTGGACCGGGATAAATTTTTCGATCCGATTTTTTCAGACCAGGTCTATTCCATGGAGGAGATCCCGATCGGAGCAGGGCAGAAGAGCGAGCATCCGATGGTGCTGGCGCGGATGATCGACCTGCTCGCGGTGAAAAAAGAATGGAGGGTGCTTGAGGTGGGAACCGGATCAGGGTATTCAACCGCCGTCCTTGCGCAGCTCGCCGGGGAAGTGGTCACGGTTGAGTATTATGAGAGCCTGGCGATGAAGGCAAAGGAGCGGATGATCGGCGGGGGATGCGCTCCGGTGAGGCTTTACCGCGGCGACGCCACTGATTTTGACGGCGATCTGGGCGAGTTCGACGCTGCGGTGATTTTCGCTGCCTGCGTCCGCACCCCCTATGCGATCGTCACCATGCTCAGGCCGGGCGGGACTGCGGTCTTTCCCATGGGCCCTGCCCTTCAGCAGCAGATCACGCACTTTGTCAATATAACCGATGAGCCCGGTTTGAGTAAAAACTTCCGGTTTTATGATCTCTGCTCTTTTGATTCGATCCGCGGCCCGTACGGGTGGGTTGATGCGCCCGAGGCCCCGCCGGAAGGCGGGCCGGAGGAGAAGCCGGCGAATGAAGACCCCCTAAATCCCACTTCGACAGGCTCAGTGCGGCGCCCGGAGGGGGACTTGAAAGACTAATTTACGTACGTATAATCACTTGACATACGTACATATCAGTATTATTCTAATACTGAAATTAAATGGAGTGGATCGAATAATAGTTTCGCATGCCCGATACAGAGACGCCCGCCTATCGACCAAAGATGAGAAAATAAAAAGTAATTATTCCAAAGCGATTGTTTGATTGGCAGTACGATCGGGGAGATCATTATAATGGAACAATCCGGCATGATAACAAATAACAAGGTTTTACCGATTGCCGGCATCGGAACCGAAAACCTGAGCATCGAGCTTACCACCCGGTGTACGAACGAGTGCAGCCACTGTTTCGCCCGGGCCGGCAGAATTGACTCGCCTGAGCTTTCGTTTGACACGGCGCAGGGCATTATCGCGGAGGGTTTCCGGATCGGATACCGCCACCTGCACCTGACCGGCGGCGAGCCGCTCCTGTGGCCGCACCTTTTTGGTCTGCTTGACGGCGCCGCGTCATTGGGCTATGAAATGCTTTTCATCAACACCAACGGCACCCTCCTCACTCCCGACACGGCCCGGCGGCTCGCCGGATTCGGCGAGCGGCTGCACCTGTCGATCAGCCTGCAGGGGCCGGAGCAGATCCATGACCGCTTCCGCGGTCCGGGCTCGTTTCAAAAGGCGACTCAGGGAGCGCGCAACAGCCTTGATGCCGCGCTTTCGGTGTTCATTTTCGCGACTGTCGGCAAAAGCCTGGTAGCCGTCCTTCCGCGGTTCGCAGAGTACGTGTTCACCGAGCTTCCCGGTGTGAAGGGGCTGACGCTGATCCAGCTTATCAGGGTGGCGGGCCGTTCCGTTAGCGAGGGGTTTAAACCCCTCGCTAACGGAACGGATGACGCGCACGGCCTTGACCGCGAGCTACTGGCGCCCGAAGACTTTGTCGGCATGGTGCGTTCCGCCGCACTCCTCAACCTGTACGGATACCCGGTAACCGTGCTCGAAAATCCGCTCGCGACCGTGGCCGCCGATCTCATGGAAATGCCGTGGCTTCCGCCTGAGCCGATGCTGTACCGAAACGGTAAGATCGTTGTCATGGCGGACCGCTCAATCACCTTGGCGCACTCGAGCAGGGAAACATACGGCGCATACGCCCCGGGAGCGCTCTCCGCGGTTCTTATGTCAGAGGATTACGCCAGGGCGGTCTCTCCGGATACGGTAACCTGCCCGTACTGCCGGTTCCGTTCCGCGTGCGCGGAAAAGGGGATGGTGCGCCCCTCTGAATGGTTTCGCGACAGGGACGGGAGCGCGCCGTATTGCAAAAGGGTCTTACGCCTCATAGCATGATGGGGCGGTCGCCGGATTACCGGCTTCTTTTTATGGCGATGAAGGTCACGTCGTCGCCGCTGTTCTTTCCTTCGCAGAACCTGCCGAACAGCTTCTCGCTTCCTTTTACTATGTTCCTGTTTTTATACAGGCGCGGCAGCTCCTGCGCGAGGATATCCGTATCATCGGCAGTGGCCGGATTTTTCCTGTCCGTTTGCGGCTGCGCCAGCTCGAACAGCCCGTCGGTATAGAGGAACAGTATGTCTCCACGGCCGAAATCGTACGTGTCTTCCGTGTAGGCGATCTTTTCGGATACGCCGAGAATCGGGTTTTGCGCCTTGATAGGGGTGACTATGGAGGGATTGAACAGGTACTGCCCGGGAAGGCCGGCGGAGGCGATCGTGAGAGTCGATCTTTTCAGGTTTATGTCCGCGACGAGGCAGGTGAAGATGATCATATAATTTCCCAGGTATTTCGTAAACCTCTGGTTCAAAAGGCTCATTGCCTCTTGCGGCGAGCCTGCCGATTTTTTAAGAGAGGCGTATTCGGAAAGAATTTTGACCGTGTTGAGCGAGGCGGTGATGCCGTGGCCGGTCGCGTCCGCGAGGAATACCCGCACGACTCCGGGTTCAAGCTCGAAAATGTCGTACAGGTCGCCGCCGACCTCCAGAAGGGGACGGTAGCAGATGTGGGACTCGATTCCGGCGATGTCGTTTTCATGCGTCATGAGCTTGAGCTGGAAGGCGCGCGCTACGTCCAGATCCTCCTTGATGATCTTGTCCCACTCGAACATCTGAAGGGTCGATTCCTTGATGCCGATGCTTTTCTGGAGCAGGCCGGTGACGGAGTCCTTTTCTTTCCGGAGATCGGTGCTGATCGACTTTTCCATGTCGAGGAGCTGTTTGATGGCGAGCTGGTTTTCGATGCGCGAGAGAAGCTCCCGGCGCCGGAAGGGCTTGGTGATGTAATCGTTCGCTCCGGTCTCAAAGCCCTGTACCAGGTCTCCCAGATGGTCGCGCGCGGTCAGGATGATCACCGGAACGTAGCGATCCTTGCCCATGCCGCGTATCCTCTGGCACACCTCGTATCCGCTCATGCCCGGCAGCATCAGATCGAGGAGCACCAGATCGATCTGGTTTCGTTCTATTAGAGTGAGGGCTTCCGGTCCGGTAGCCGCCGTAAGCAGATTGTATCCGGCGGAGCGGCAGATATTTTCGAGCACCTTCATGTTTATCAGGTCGTCGTCGACCGCGAGGAGCGTAGCCGAGGGGTATTTCGTTTTTATCGGACGCTCCGGCGCCGGTCCCGTGGATGACGCGGCCGGCAGTACCGACACCGAAACGTGGTACAGCTCCTCCGGATCGAGGAGCCGCGTCTTTTTTATGCTGACAGACTTTGCGTTCAGGGGAAGCTCGAACGCGAACGTGCTCCCCTTCCCCTTTTCGCTCTCGGCCCATATCCTGCCGCCGTGCATCTCCACGAGATGCTTCGTGATCGCGAGTCCGAGCCCGGAGCCGCCCGCGCTGCGCGTGTCCGGGTCCTCCGCCTGCACAAAGGGCTTCCATATCCGGCCGAGGCTCTCCCGGTCGATTCCGACGCCGGTGTCCGATATTGCCACCCGGACCGCGTCGTTGTCCGCCAGGGAGGCGCATACGGTGATGTTCCCCCGGAGGGTGAATTTTATGGCGTTCCCGATCAGGTTCACGAGCACCTGATATACGCGGTTGCGGTCCGCCTTGATTTTGGGGAGCGAGGCGCAGTCGATCGTACATGTTATGCCCTTGTCCTCAGCGGTCTTCTTGAGAAGGGATATGACCGAAGTGATGAGGTCCGGGAGGGAGAGCTCTTCGATTAAAAGGTCCACCTTGCCGGCCCGGATCTTGCTGAAGTCGAGCATCGAGGACACGAGATTGTTGAGCCGCTCGGCGCTCGTCATTATGAGAGAGAGGTTCTCCGTCTGCTGGCTGTTCAGCCCGCCGAACGAGCCGCTCGCCAGGTTCTCCGCCAGGCCCATGATGCCGTGGAGCGGCGTGCGCAGCTCGTGCGTGGTCGTGGCCAGGAAGTCGTCCTTGAGATTGTCGAGCACGAGGAGGTCGTTAAGGGCTTTTTCAAGGTCGGTATGGAGCTGTGCGAACCGGGAAGTGAGAATAGAAGAAAAAGCGATTATTATAAAAAAGAAGCTTTCAATCATTATTGGATAGATTAATAATATATTAAAAAAACGCAGGGTGGTGATTAATACAGACACCCAGAGGATACTCCAGCTTAGTAAAATTCTGTCTGAGTAGAGAACATGCTTTTTATAACTATTTACCGTTTCGATGAATGCAGTGATGATTGTTATAATGGAAAGTATAATATAGAAATTGAATAAATACTTTTTAAAATAGTAGGCTGTTCCGGTTACTATATAATCCAATATTGATGCGAGCAATAACGATATTAATACCGCAATCAAGGTTTTCGTTAATATGTTGTATCGTATTGATAAGAATCCATGGATGAATGTGACGCAGGAAATAACAGCACATATCATGAATGGATAGGTCGCGGCGATATGGAAAAGTTGGCTGGAAGAGATCCATAGAGTAATGCCTTTATATCCTAAAACCCATAATCCGAATGACAAGGAAAATATTGAAAACGACAGGTAATATTTTTCTTGTTTTCTTTTTAGGAAAAAAAACAAATTATAAAAGCCGAGGAAGAAACAGATGGAGCATATAAAGCAATACCATAATAATGAAAGAAGCCACTTCCGGTTTAGGTTATGATAATTGCCGAATTCAATCTCTCTATAGAATTCATTAAAATTTAATAAATCGGTGGTCTCAATTATTATTGAATTTTTTCCTTCTTTAAGAATATTAACAGGGATTCCTATAAAGAAAGGCTTTCCTGTTATCGGCGGATATTGAACATTTTCTAGAGGGCTTGTTTCATATATCTTGTTATCATTAAAATAGAATTGCGCACCGGTGTAATGAAAAGGGACAAGAATTCCATATTCATGTTTGTTGTCTTTTATTATGAGATCTCTTTTTAATAAAAAAGCACCTTTGTTGTCATTGAATTCTTTTATTGATTTTAATTTTCTATTACCAATGTCTATCCACGTCTCAGCATATCTTAACTCGTTATTTGACGATTTAAAATTATGATTATAAAACCATGAACCGGTCAATGTATAAATCCCGTTTCCCGGATTTATGGTCATGTTATCCTTAGGGATATTTTCTGAATCACAAGAGGATAGTGCTATAATTGTTAATATTAATAAAGATATTGACGGAATTACAGAGAATAGTTTTTTTATTTTTATATTGAGCATAAAAAGATGCTATTCAATCTTTTGAATCGCATTGATATTGAATATTTTGTTTAATATAACGGTTGAACGACGTAATCCTGCATTTTGATAATATCGCTTTTATTTTCGAATATTTTATTTATATCATCTTCCTGAACTTGAATATCGTATTTTTGTAATAGACTTTTCAGATCGTCAATCGTGTTGGTGTTTTTCAGCTCATCGATGAAATTTTTACTGACTTCAGGATTTTTTGATACATGAATAATGAAATCAATAAAATTCATAAGTCACCTCCAAAGAATATTTTTGTGAATGACTTATTCTTAAGATAAACAATATTGACTCCATGTCAAGAATAATAATTATCGGCGCCGGACCGGCAAGTTATATATTAACCCGAAAGCTTGCGAGTCATGACAAACCGGTCTGCATATTTGATCACCAGGTGCCATGGGAAAAGCCGTGCGGCGGCATCTTGGCAATTAATGTAACATCGGAATTCATTAATATTGATGACTATCCATACCCCCGTAAATATTATGAGGGTATCCATTTTATAACGTATGATAAAGAATGTCGATTTATTCGTTATAATAATCCCTTCTATGTTGTTTCGAGAAAAGATTTATCTGAATATATGCGGGATAAATTAATGGATCATGGCGCATCCATAATTAAAGAAAAGGTCACCAAAATTTATCATTATAATGATACCTGGCGTGTTGCCACAGATAATAAAGAGTATACGGCAGATATAATTATTGGTGCTGACGGCGCCCTGAGTATCACCCGGCAGGCCGTTATGGGAAGCATACCGCCTCTGCATCGTTATATAGCGTGCGGCTATTATCTCAAGGAATTATTCGATAATCGTTGTATTGTCAAATTTTCCGATTTTCCCGGTTATCTATGGTCCATGTCATGTCCGTATTATGCAACGGCAGGCATTATTGTACAGGATCAGGCAATCAATGCGAAAAAACTTTTCTCATCCGTAGAGAATTTCATAAATGAAGAATTCCCATCTGCAGAAATAGCCGGCAGATACACTGCGTATATCCCATCTGCTTCTGATCCGGAATTTTATAACCAGCCCTGTGCTGGTGAAAATTGGATGCTTCTCGGCGATGCTGCCGGTCATGTTGAACCGCTTATTGGAGAGGGCATATATTATGCTTTAAAATCAGGCGAATTGGCTGCCGAGGCGATCATATCCGGCGATATTCAAAGCTATGATAAAAAATGGCGTGAGGCTTACGGGAATAAATTAATCACCAATGCATCTTATAAGAAAACGATACTTAACCTTGCAAACCAATTCGGGCCTGAACTATACGGGGCATTTTTGTATAATAATTTATGCACAAATTTTAATACGAGTTAACCAATGCTGTTTGATATACCGGTGATTTTTGATGATGCGTATCATCAATTCATGACAGAGAATCAAAATTTTATACATTCCGTATATTTTGGACTTCCGACAAAGATGAGCCTTGATGCGAGAAATGTCATCAATACCCCCGGCACTGAGGAATTTATTTTTTTTCTCAGTTTAATCCCCAAAGGAATTAAACGTTATGTTACGTTAAATGGAAGGTATACGCCTCCCCACTACTATTCACATGAAAATATGCGCACGGTTGTTGATCTTCTTAGAAGACTTGATGAATCGGGCGCCATAACCGGTATATTGATCCTCGATTTTTTCTATTTACAGAGACTCATCGATACTGATCCTGATTTAATGAGAAAACTGGAAGTTATTCCGAGCGTTAATCTTATTTTAGATTCAATAGATAAAATTAATGGAGTGAAAGAGTATTTATCAGATTTAAAATGCAGACCTGTATCTAAAATTATTTTAGACAGATCCTTGAACCGGAAATATTCGGAATTAAATGAAATTATTCAATACTGCCGCGCCGGCTTTCCGGATACCAAAATAGAGCTGATCGCAAACGAGGGGTGTCTGTATCAATGCCCGTATAAAATTAATCATGATATTTTTATTTCATTAAAGGGGGATTTAACGTTAGATAATTTTTTGTATTTAGCAAAAGTCTCTTCTCAGAACGACTTTGATATAAAATCAATAACTGAAAAGCACGCCTGTATTAACTATTTTACCGGTGCGCCGGAGAAGATGTTAAAATCGCCGTTCATAAGGCCTGAGGATATCGACCGGTATAACGTGGATATAATCAAGATATCCGGCAGGGCGCGGACCCTGGATTTCTTAAAACATGCGTTCTCTGCGTATAAAAATCGTAAATGGACCGGAAGTATTATACAGCTTATGGATGCAATGTCCGAGATATCAAACAGATATTCAATTTCAAACGAAAAGATACCGGAAGATTTCTGGCATAACACCGCTCATTGTGATAAGGACTGTGTGAAGTGCGGCTATTGTAAAGAGGTATTTGACAAATGTTCGTAAAAATTAGATTCTTGAATATTTCATTTTGAATTATCATGGATCTCAATAAAAAAAACAGACGGGGACCGGACCCGGAAAATCTGAATGCGATCAAGGATCGCGTAAACAACTCCCCTTATTACCGGCATATCGGAATGGAGCTGATGCAATTTACCGGGGACGGTTGCATCATGAAAATGAAAATCGATACCGAGCACTCGAACATTTACGGCAACGCCCACGGCGGCGCGCTCGCGTCGCTGGCTGATTCTACCTGCGGTTTGTCTCTTGTCACCGCGCTCAACGAGGGCGAGTACACGGTCACGCAGAACCTTTACGTGACCTATACCAGGCCGGTCCCCCCGGGCATCCTTACCACCAGGGGCCGCATCATCCACCGCGGAAAAACAACGGCCCTGCTCGAGGCCGATATATTCAACGAATCCGGCGAGCTCGTGGCGCACGCGCTCACGAACCACGCGATCAGAAAGATCTGAGAAATAAAATCAAAAGATCTATTATGCCTTCTTCAGATGCCGCATGACCTCTTCAATGTCCGGTATCTCCGGAATCTCGTACACCTTGATCCACTCGATGTTTCCCTGTTCATCGATGAGGATGTTCGCTCTTCCCGAGATCCCCGCGTCCTCGATGAAGAGGTCGTATTTTTTCACCATGTCGCCGTGAGGCCAGAAATCGGCGACCAGGTCTGTTTTTTCGATGCACAGGGAGCGCGCCCACTCCTGCTTGCTGAAAACGCTGTCAACGCTCACTCCCAGCGCCACGGTATTGAGCTTTTCCAGCGCATCGTGCTTCAGCTCGAGAGCTTTCATCTGTATCGCGCATACCGAAGTCCACGCCAGAGGGTGGAAGGAGAGGAGCACTTTTTTCCCCTTTAAAGATGAGAGCGATATATCCTTATTAAGCTGGTTCTTCAGGGTGAAATCAGGGGCTTTATCCCCGACCTTTAGTTTTAGATTCTTCATGCCTACCTCCAAGGATTTTCAGCCCGTAGGGAACGGTCGCGACCGTTCCCTACGGGCTGATAAATTATACAAACATACAATATTTTAATATTAAAATCAAAGAAAAAGTAAAAATATTGAAGAATCGCTCGGCAGGAAAGCATATACGGTGTGAAGGTCAGGCCACGTTCAGATAATTGTTGACGTCAAGGATCTGTAAAGTCCTTTGCACGGTATCCGTCAGTCCTTGAATGAGGAATGATCTGTTTTGTTTTTTCATTCCATGCTTCACGGATATAAACATGCCGACCGCGGAAGAATCGATGTGCTGGACATTGCTGATATCCAGGATGACCGTACCCGCCTTTGTCGAAGAGATGAGCTTCTCGATATAGTTCAAGATGTACGAGGTGGTATTAAACCCCAGACTTTCCTGTAAATATTCCAGAAAGAGAATTTTCCCGTCAAACTCTGACCTTATATAGTCCATATTATCCCATACGTATATATAATAATTGATAAAGCAGTAAAGAAGCCTTATTACTTTTGTTACCAATCATTTTTTGGACTTGCTGGTTCAGGAAATCTTGCTTATGTCTTTATGTATGTAATGAAATACGGGAATGTACTATATTCTATACAAGACATAATAAGACATAATTAATTTATTGCTGTTAAAGAATATATGGATATATTTTTGTCAATAAAAAAATATTTTTATTACAAAAATATTAAAAAATATTAACAACATATACCTTCGCCGCCTTCAGCGGAGGGGGTATATAAAAATTTTTTTTACATTTTAACGACCTGAAGATCAGGGGGGAGTTTTATATCCTTAATCGTTTTGACTTTGACCGGGGTATTGAGCAGAACCTTGTTGAAGGTAATGTCAAGCTGGAGTCTGTTCCGCTCGGCGATGATTTTAAGCCTGCTGAAAAACCGGCTCTCACCCTGTACTATGAATTTTTTAAAGTAAATTTCGGCCTTATACCGGGTATTTTTATTTATGAACAGAATCTTGTCCGGGACGGCCCCGTTGAATGAAATGGTCTCGACGGATTCCGGGTTCTCCAGAATGAGCATCGAGCCTGATCCCTCAGTGGCGGTAAGCCCCTCCCTGACCGCGTAGTTTTGCAGAAGGGGAATGGTTCCTGTTGCGAGATCGTACAGTATCTTGAAGTCAATGCCGATTCCGGTGTAGTTTGCGATGTTGATGGTCTTGGAATTGTCTATGAACAATTTTTTTTCAATAGGATAAAATATCCGGATCTCCTCTCCGTCCAGAAAAAGGAGAGCGACCGGGCTTTGAAATATGTAATCCGCGAAGGTGACCTGCATCAATCCCCGTTCTCTGTCGAACTGGGCCCTGCCGTGAGCCTTGAATCTGCTTTTATCCGAGATTCCCTCCACGTAAAAATCAACCGTATATGATTGCGGGGAATTCCCGTTGATCGCGGTAACGGCGCTGATCATGTTTTGTACGGCGTTCTTGCCGGAGGGTTTATAGTTTTGATGTACGTTGTCTACGTGAACGACGGTTGTCGCACATCCCGTGAAAAAGAAAAATGTCGTCACGAATAGTATTGAAGAGATCCGTATCACGGGGTATTCACCTACGCCGGTATTTTTTTATTTTGTTTCCGACCCTGCTGTCTTTCTTTAATTCATTTGATTTGATCCAGTATTTCAGCGCATCCTCGATTTTTCCGAGCCGGAGGTATGCATCCCCGATATGATCGTACACGACTGAATCGGGATTATTTTCCCTGCGGAGAATCTCCTCAGCCTCTAAAAGCTTTTCAAGCGCGATCCGGTAGTCCCCCTTCCGGTAATATACCCATCCCAAAGAGTCGGTATAGGCTCCGTTTTCCGGCTCGATTTCCAGCGCCTTCAGAATAAGGCTCAGGGATTCGTCGATTTTCATATTATTCTCGGCATACAGATACCCGAGGTAGTTGTACGCCCGGGCGCTTTTCGGATTATACCTGATGGCGTTTTCAAGCGACTCGATGGCGAGATCGAGCTTCGCCAGCCGGTCCATCACGACCGCCAGATAAAAATAATAGATTTCAGTTTTATCATCAAGGGAGATCGCACGCTGGATCAGCTTTTCCGCGGACGGATAATCCTCCTGCCAGATGGAAATCAGGCCCTTGAAAAAATAGGGCTGCGAATTTTTCGGATCGCGCGCGGATGCGAGATTGAAATAATCCATTGCGTTCTCATAGTCCTTCCGTAATCCATAGAGGTAGCCGACATGGAGCATCAGATCAGTGTCCGGATACAGTCTGTTGGCTTCCTTGATGTAGTAGAGGGCCAGGGAGAAGAGATGCATGCCCTCATACGCCTTTGCCATATAGTAATATACGCCGGGAGCCGTGCTGTTGATCCTGAGGGCTTCGCTGAAGCAGCGCGTCGCTTCCGGGTACAGCCGGCTGTTGTACAGCAAGATGCCGGCTGTTACATATTCATTGAAGGCGGAATTCGCCTCCTTTTTTCTTGAGTTGATCCGCGCCAACGCGATATGGAGCGCGATCGTTTGGGGAGCGAACTTCATCACGCTGCCGAGATACCTTCCGGCTATCTGATCATTCCCCAACAGCTCGTGGTATAATCCCCACGAGAGCAGGCCGTTTAAGGTTCCGTTGCTTTTTGAATCGTACAGGTAGGATATGGCGCGGATGTCTTCCCTCAGGTAATAGATCCTCCCGAGAATTGAATTAATGATTTTGTTTCCCGGACTTTTTTTTAGAAACTGGTATGAATATCTCTCCGCATTGGTGAGATCATACATCTCCATCGATCCGAGTGCGCAGTAATAAACCGCCTCGAAGTTGTCCTTATTGATTTTCAAGACTTCACGGTAGAACAACACCGCCTGCCCGGTAGCGCCCTTCCGGTAGGCGATGTGCCCCAAGCTCAGGTAGGATTGCTCCTTGTAATAATCCTCGACCGGGAGCCGGTCCGATAAGGTTATCGCATTTTTATATGCGGCGCTTGCCTTATCCATGTCATGCATATATTTATAATAGTGTTCCGCGAGGATATACTGGATCTGCACTGAATCGGGCATGACGGAGAGGCATTGTTCGAGGATACGGGCCGCCGCTTCGTAGTTTCGCATCTTTATGAAGATGTTATATATTCTATTATAGGTGCGGACATCCGTCGCATCAAGAGCCAATGATTTTTGAGCGAACTCAAGGGATGATCTGAAGTCGCTGCGCAAAAAATAGCAGTCGGAGATCTTGAGATAAATTTTATCCAGAGACCTGCCGGAAGCCGCGGCCTCCTTGAAGTAGTGCACGGCCGCGGTCAGATACGCGTCGCGCTGCGATGCGGCACGCTCGCGCGCGGCCAAATTTTTATAGTATAAACCCCAGCTATAGAGCGACCAGTCGGCGTTGACGGATATCATTCCGTTTTCCGACGGAGCGCTTTTTTTTTCCGCCGCCATGCCGGGGGTCCGGTAAAGGCGGGGAGCAATCAGAGCAAGAGAGAAAATGAAAATGAAATAATGTTTCGTCACAAAACAGATCCAAATTTAAATTTATACCCTCAATCAAATAAATTAGCTTTTCATATTTGATGCGGTCTCTCCCCCCGTCGGTGGGAGACCGTAAATATATGTACACTACCAATTTATTTTTAATATAATCAAAGATAGTTTTAATTCGATTTCATGTCAAATGTTATTACATTAATAGAGAGCTTAACCCTATTTAGACTTTTCCCGCCGCCCCGGGCAACCGGGGGAAGTATATAAATATATATCTTTGTATAATAAAAAATTTTAAGGAATTAACACTGAAAAAATTGACAAATATTCGTGTAACTAATTGTATATTATGTATAACTTAAAATTACAACAGACTTGTTACCAAAGTGCAATAATTTCATTGGAGGACCCGAATGTTATTGGGAATCGATCCGCTCTACTGGATGATGATGGCGCCGGTTTTAATTTTGTCCCTGTATGCCAGCATCAAGGTCAAGAGCACCTACAGCAAATACTCGAAGACTGCTTCGTTATCCGGACTGACCGGCTCGGAAGCCGCCGCGCAGATACTGCGCCGGAACGGCCTCTCCGCCGTGTCGGTGGTTGAAACCGGCGGATTCCTCTCCGACCATTACGACCCGAGGAAAAAAGTCGTTCGGCTTTCTCCGGACGTGTTTCGAAGCAATTCGATTGCCGCCATCGGCGTGGCGGCTCATGAGACCGGCCATGCGATCCAGCATGCTAAATCATACGCACCCCTTATGCTGCGGAATACGATCGTGCCGGTCGCGCAATTTGGATCCAGCTTCGCATGGATAGCAATTATCCTGGGATTCATCCTGGGCTTCATGGGACTGGTCAAGGCCGGGATCATTCTTTTCAGCGCCGTCGTATTCTTCCAACTGATCACGCTGCCGGTTGAGTTCAACGCCTCTTCCAGGGCTAAAGAGATGCTTGCATCGTATGGTCTTCTCTCTCAAGGAGAGCTTGCGGGCGTGAGAAAAGTGCTTTCAGCGGCGGCCATGACGTATGTGGCCGCTGCCGCCTCGTCGATCATGACTCTGCTCTATTTCCTCCTGCGGGCGGGTCTGTTAGGAGGACGGGACGACTGATCAATTCACAATTTTTTCCTTGCAATTCGATCGCTTTTAAGGTATAAGCGCCCAGCGGGGCCGTTTAAAAATCCCCCGGTGGGGGATTGAGGGGGTTTTAGACGCTCTCATTGCCGACGGACGCAATAAAAATAGCATAACAAGGTCTGCAATTTTTCCGAAGTTCATATTCTTCATGAGCAGAAAAACGGTATTGCATAAAATACAACACCTGGTTTTAAAGCCTTTCGGGTCGATGAAAGATTTCATCCTCCTCGACCTGCGCGAGGTTATGAAAAATTTCGGTGAGCATGACGGCGAGCTGTCGACGTGCGCGCTCGCTTTTTTTCTGCTCATATCATTCATCCCCCTCTCCCTTGTGGTCATCTCGATCTTGAGCTTCTTCTATAAATCGGATGTCCTGGCGACGTTCTATTTCAATCAGCTGAAAAACCAGCTCCCCTCGATCAATATACAGAATTTCATATCGATCATAGACAGGATCATATATAAAAAAAGGCATCTGGCCTTCATATGGATACCCTTCCTGTTCTGGTGGGGAAGCTTTGTCTTCGACATCATTGAGCGGGGACTTGAAAAGGCCTTCAGGATCGGTAAAAGCCGTCGCTTTTGGAAAGCCAAAATCAGGCACTTTATTATCATATTTGCCATGGCGTTTTTCATCCTGGCGCTTACACTGTTCTCAAACTTTTTGGTCATCGTAAAAAATATGGATATAGCTCTTATGATCGAGCAGAATCTCAATCAACTCGGATTTCTGAATACTTTTTTGAATTATCTGGAGCATATCCCCCTCTACCTTTCGTCGACCACCACGCTGATTATAAACACGTTCTTGATATTTATCATCTACCGCTTTGTCCCCCCTAAAAAGCTTAACAACATGTCGCTCCTCAAGGGGGCTCTCTTCGCCTCATTAAGCTATGAAATCGTGAAGTCGGGTTTTTCGTACTATATCACACAGATCAACGATTATACGTCAATATTCGGCTCTCTCAACACCATCGTCATTCTCATGATCTGGATATGGTACACCTGCTTCCTCTTCATTATCGGGGCTGAAATGGCCTGGGTTTTTTACGAGAAGCATGCGAGCGGCAAGCTGCCACTTTTTTTGGAATGAAGGGGCACTTCTATTATTTATTTGACAAAAATGGCCGATTCGGGCGACGATTGGGTCACCGATTATCACGAAGTTCAAGAGTCTCATTTTTAGGAGATGAATTATGAAACGCTATGTTATGCCGTGCTTGTTCGCGGTAATTATGCTCGCTTCATGCGGCTTGATGAAAAAGCAGATTTTGATCGACGCCCTCGTCGATCAAAAAGCGCGGTTGGACGCGACGGTAAATCCGGCGATGAAACATGAGATTAATCAGGACCTGCTCAAAAGGAGGGTCGAGCTTTTCGGCGTGGTGGTGAAGGATGTCACCCTGTCGACCAATATAGATTATAACTTCTGTGTTATTGCCGATGTGCAGACCGGTAAGGGAATGGTTGAGTGCTATATCTATTCCGCGGACATCAAGACCGTATCCATGCTCGTGATGGGCAAATCCAGAATCGACGTATCAGGCGACTTCGGCAGATTCTTTTCCCTGTTGAACGATTACTATACAATGATCGAGATCATCAATGCTTCCATCAAAATCAGGGGCTGAGGCTCATCGAACTTGCAGCAGGGCCGAATTCCTGTATGATCCTATTTCCTGAACTGCCCGAGCCTCTCTTCAGTATCGCTGATCTCGAATTCGCTGCCGAACTCCAGCTCGAGGCTCTTGTCCAGAGACATGGCCTCATTGGTGTTATAGAGGTGCTTGTAGGCTGCTATGGATTGCAGGGAATTGGCGATGATCTTCTTTGCCGTTGACTGAAGGACCTCCTCGAGCTTTTCAGGAGGGACGGCCATGTTCACCAGGCCTATGCGCTCGGCCTCCTTCGCGCTGACGGCATCGGCCGTGAAGGAGAGCTCCTTGGCCTTGAGGAAGCCCACTCTGCGCGGCAGCCTGGCGCTCATGCCCCAGGTGGGCCTCAGCCCCCACTTCGCGTGAGTGTCCCCCATCTTCGCCTCCTCTGAGGCGATCACCAGGTCGCACCCCAGCACGATCTCCAGGGCGCCGGTGAAGCAGTAGCCGTTCACGAGCGCGATCACTACCTTGGGCACCCCGCGTATGGCCTGTATCAATTCCCGTGCCGGCACATCGAGTATGTCGCCGACTTTCCCCCGTATCAGCCTGCGGTCTCCGAGGGATTTCAGATCCACGCCCGCGCAGAAAGCCTTGCCCTCGCCCGTAAGCACGATGACTTTTACATCCTCATCCCGGCCTGCATCAAGCACGGCTGTCTTAAGCTCCGTGAGCATTGCGGGCGTGATCGCGTTCATGGCCTGCGGCCGGTTGATGCTGATCCTTCCTATTCCTGATTCCTTCCGGTAGATGATGGTCTCGAATCCCATGATTCCGCTCCTTTGTTTAGTGTTCACGAAACTTGTCGCTGATAGCTCGTACCGGTAGCAGGTGAATATATTTTATTAATATTGTCAATTAGTAACTCGAGTCAGCAACCTAAATAGGAGAGGCTCCCAACAGGATGTCCCGACATCATCAGGAATGGTAAACGCATTAATGTGCTTGCCATTCTCGTCCACTATATGTACGGTATGTCATCTTTTGCATTGTCAATGCCGATGAAGTATTTCATTGGTGTTGACCTCCTATAAATATTGATAGTTTCTTCTGACTGCTTATAGCGGCTCAACAACCCGCTATAAGCAGTCAGAAGATCGGGGAAAGACTATTGTGTCCTAAGCCATCAACGTGGCTGAATGTCCTTAGCTCCCCCGAACTATCAATATTTTTTTATCCTTATATTCCCAGTATACTATATAAGGATGTTAGCATATGCTGAACACCATGTTCGAATGCGCTGGTCAGGATGACCGGGTGCCTATGAAACTTGAGAAATCGATCAAGAAATTAAAAGCAGGCGAGACACTCACCATAGTTGCGCTGGGTGACTCACTGACCCACGGATGGCTGGTGCGTAAAGGATACCTGGATTTTATGTCGGAAATGATTAAAAGCAGATATCCGCACAGCACGGTTAAAATAATAAACAGAGGAGTTCCCGGCGATACGGCGGAAGGGGGGCTCGCGCGGCTTGAGCATGATGTTATTGACCTGAATCCTGATCTGGTGTTTATACAATTCGGCCTGAATGACGCATTTTCCGGCATATCCGCCGAGAAATTTAAAAATACCATCCGCATTATTGTGGCCGAGCTCAAAGCAGAGACAGAGGCTGAGATGCTGCTCCTTACATCAGTGCCCATCATGAACGAGCGTGAAGATTTCATTGCCGAACGGTTTTACCACTCGATTCTAACCGTTGCCGGAGAAGAGGATATTCCGGTTGTACCGGTGCACCGGTACTGGAAGAAAAAAATATCGGAAGGGATGGATTTCAGGAAACTCGTTCAGTCGGATCTGGTACATCCGACCGTTGAGGGGTACCGGCTTATGTCCGAGGCTATTATAGAGGTATTTTGAGACACTCTGAATGGTGAGTTTGCCATGCCGATATTTGAGCTTCATGACGAAATTATCTTTCCCCCCGTGCACCTGGCTGAAAAAAACGGAATTCTGGCGGTCGGCGGCGACCTGTCGCCGGAACGTCTCACGGCGGCCTACAGCCAGGGAATCTTCCCCTGGTATTCCGAGGGGGAACCGATCATATGGTGGTCGCCGGACCCGCGGTTTGTGCTTTTTCCGCCTGAACTGCAGGTATCCAGGACCATGCGGCAGGTGCTGAGGAGGAAAATTTTCGAGATCACCCTGGATGAAGATTTCAACGGGGTCATACAGGGATGCCAGGAGCCGCGCAAACACGAGCGGGGCACCTGGATCACCGTGGAAATGCTGGATGCTTACCTGCGGCTCCATGAAATCGGCATCGCCCACTCGGTGGAAGCCTGGAGGGACGGAGAGCTGGCCGGCGGGCTGTACGGCGTGTCCCTGGGGAAATGCTTTTTCGGCGAGTCCATGTTTACCAGGATGAGCAATGCCTCCAAGGCTGCTTTCATAACCCTTGCGGGAAAGCTTGATGCCATGGGATTTCTCATTATCGACTGCCAGGTGTACACGGATCACCTGGCCAGCCTCGGCGGCCGTTTTATCTCACGGGAGGAGTACCTGGATATATTGAATGAGGGATTGAGTTCCCGGACGATTCAGGGAAGCTGGAAGGGGAGATAAACTCCGGGATCAGAGCTTTTTCATCTTACGGTAATGCCTGCGCACGCCCGCGAGGAATTCCGTGCACCGCCGTATCTCGGTAAACACGGGAAGCCCGGCGTTTTCCGCCGCGGAGCTGAACATGCCGAGAGCGGGTCCTATGCCGATCGCCCAAACCGCCACGGGCTTGGCGTATTTTCTCGCGAGTCCGCTGATTGCCTCGATATAGCCGTACTTGCCGTCCGCCCTGGCGAAAGTCTCAACGATTGCCGAATCCACCCCCGGATCGGACAGGATTGCTTCAGCCGCGGCAGTGTACACGGTTTGAAAATCGCCGGCTTCGACTGCAGGCCAGAGGTCCAGGGGATTGTCGGTCCCGGCCCAGACGGGGAAGAGCTTCTTGAGGGAGGCGATGGTCTCTGCGGAGAACCGGGGGAGCGTAAGGCCGTTGTCCGCCAGAAGGTCCGCGGTGACAATCGCGGCGCCTCCGGAAAAGGTCATCACGGCGGTGCCCGCGACCGGGGTGAACGACCGGGTCATTGAAAAGCCCCGTGCCATATCCATGAGCTCGTGCAAATCATAAACCTGCACTATACCCGCCTGTCTGAAGGCACCCGTATACAGTGCGTCAGAGCCGGACAAGCTCGCCGTGTGGCTCAGCGCCGCACGCGCGCCGATATCGCTCCTCCCCGACTTGAGCACCACGACCGGCTTGTCCGTGCTCCCTGCCAGGTCCAGGAACCTCCTCCCGTCGATTATGGATTCGAGATAGCAGCCGATGACGCCGGTGCGCTCATCGTTGACGAAATACTCGAGAAGCTCGGTTTCGTTCACATCGCACTTATTGCCTATCGAGCAGGCCGTGCGTATGCCCATGCCGCCCCGCCCCAATACCATGATGAGAAAACCGGCGGAGAGCATGCCGCTCTGCACGATGAATGAGACGTTCCCTTCCTTGATGTACGGCGTCCAGTCGTCAAGGTGCATGAACGAAAAAGCGGCGCGCGAATGTCCGTCCAGATATCCCATGCAGTTGGGGCCCCAGAGCCGTATGCCATGTCGCCTGGCCAAGGCCAGGGATTCCTCCTGCAATGCCTTCCCCTCTTCTCCGGTCTCGGAAAATCCTGCAGACTCTATAATGATCGCCTTTACCCCCTTGCGGCCGCATTCCCGTATCGTATCAGGCAGGAACCTCGCGGGGATGAAGTACACGGCCATATCGAAATCTTCAGGGATCGACTGAATGTCGGGATAGCATGGCACTCCCAGAATTTCGTCGTATTTGGGGTTTACCGGAAAGAGCTTTCCCTTGTATCCCACCAGCGCGTTTTTAAGAAGGTAATATCCCCCCTTTGATGGAGCGGCGGACGCGCCGATGACCGCCACTCCGTTCGGATGAAAAAATTCCTCAAGCACTCTCTTTGTATCCTCCTTGAAAATGTCCCTGTTCGGTCTATTCGGGGCCAGGCCTAGTTCCCTGAACAGTATTTCTTCCCGAATTTCCCCTCAACGCATTTCCCCGAGCCGACGCAGTCTGCGTCACTAAAACACTCATTGCCGGTTTTGCCCGAGCTGCCCGCGTCAAATTCCCTTTTCTTTACGCACACGCCGTCCTTGCATTCATGATTAAATTCACAGTCAAAATTGGCAAGGCATTTTTCACCTTTCTTTTTATCGCCCGCCGAAACCATTATCGACATACTTGTAATGATGCAGAAAGTCGCAATAAGTAATCGCTTCATACGTCCCTCCTGATAATTATTGACTCGGCTTACATAACTTTTGTTAATGCCTCTTGCTCCCTCCCCCTTGATGGGGGAGGGCTGGGGTGGGGGTGATAAACTTACAGTACCAGATGATTTTATATGCCAAGGCTCACCCTCCCCTTGCCCCTCCCATCAAGGGAGGGGGACTACTTTAATTAAAATTCGCCTAACTCGAATTAATCTTCACCGGCGTAACTCCCCATATCTCATCGGCGTACTCCCGGATCGTTCGGTCCGCGGAGAATTTGCCCATGCTCGCGGCGTTCAGGATGGACATCCTCGTCCACCGGCGCGCATCCTTGAATGTTTCGCTCACCCTTTCCTGGCATCGTATATACGACTCGTAATCGGCCATGAGCATATAGTGATCGTTCTGGGCCAGAAGGGAATCCACGATCGGCTGGAACAGGCCGGGCTCCTTTCTGGAATAATAGCCGCTGCTGATCATGTCGATCGCCTGCTTCAGCTCCCGGTTTGAATTGTAAAAATCCCACGGATTATAGCCGGAGGATTTTTTTCCGGCGACCTCGTCCGCCGTTAATCCGAAGATGAAGATATTATCATCGCCGACCTCCTCTTTTATCTCGATGTTCGCTCCGTCGAGGGTGCCTATGGTGAGCGCCCCGTTCAGGGCGAATTTCATGTTCCCGGTGCCCGACGCCTCGGTCCCGGCCGTGGATATCTGCTCTGAGAGGTCGGCCGCGGGGATGATCTTCTCGGCATTGGAGACGCAATAGTTCCGGATGAACACGACCTTGAGCCGGTCCCCGACGCGGGGGTCGTTGTTGACGACTTCAGCCACGGAATTGATGAGCTTGATGATCTGCTTTGCCATATAATAGCCGGGAGCGGCCTTGCCGCCGAAGATCACGGTGCGGGGAACAAAAAATTTCTCCGGGTCGGCGGTAATGCGGTTGTAGAGCGTCACCACGTGCACCAGATTGAGGAGCTGGCGCTTGTATTCGTGCATCCGCTTGACGTGGCAGTCGAATAGGGAATCGACGTTCACCTTTATCTTATTGAGCTTCCAGATGTAGTCGGCGAGCATTACCTTGTTTTGCCTCTTCACCTTCCGCCATTCTTCCTGGAACGAGGCGTCATCAGCCAGGGGAGCGAGCTTTTTCAGCTCAAACAGGTCCGTGACCCATGATTCGCCGATCCGGGACGTTATGAGGGAGGCGAGGCCGGGATTGCAGAGCTTGAGCCACCGGCGCTGGGTGATCCCGTTTGTCTTGTTGTTGAATTTTTCCGGCCACAGCTCGTAAAAGTCGCGGAATATCTTATTCTTCAAAATTCCGGTATGGAGCGCGGCGACTCCGTTGACAGAGTGAGAGCCCACGATTGAAAGGTTGGCCATCCGAATTCTCTTTTCCGCCCCCTCCTCGATGATCGACATCCGGGCCAACCGCTCATTGTCGCCGGGATACGCCTCCCGTATCCTGTCGAGAAAGCGCCGGTTGATCTCATAGATGATCTGGATGTGCCGCGGCAGAACATGCTCAATCAGGCCCACCGGCCACTGCTCCAGAGCCTCCGGCAGGATGGTGTGGTTGGTGTAGCCGAAGGTCTTCTCCGTAATCTCCCAGGCGGCGTCCCAATCCAGGCCTTCATCGTCGATCAGGATCCTCATAAGCTCGGGGATAGCGATGGAAGGATGCGTATCATTAAGCTGAATGGCCACTTTATCCGCGAAGCCGTCAAATTCGGTATGCACTTTTTTATAACGCCGCGTGATGTCCTGAAGGCTCGCGGAAACGAAAAAGTACTCCTGCTTGAGCCGGAGCTCCTTCCCCTCGAACACGTTGTCGTTCGGATAGAGAACCTTTGATATGATCTCGGACTGGTCTTTATCGGCCACGGCCAGGTGGTAGTCGCCGTGGTTGAAATAGTCGAGGTTGAATTCCCTGGTGGATTTCGCGGACCAGAGCCGCAGGGTATTCACCGTATTATTCTTGTACCCCGGCACCGGAATGTCGTACGCCATGGCCATGATTTCCTCCGCGTCCACCCAATCGTTGCGCAAAACCCCCTTTGCTTCATGGTACTGGCGCACATGGCCGTAGAATTTCACCGCATACAGGTACTCCGGCCTGTCGAACTCCCATGGATTCCCGTACCTGAGCCAGTTGTCCGGGAGCTCAACCTGATAGCCGTTCACGATCTGTTGGAAAAAAATTCCGTACTCGTAGCGGATGCCGTAGCCGTACCCGGGGAGGGCCAGCGTCGCCATTGAGTCCATGAAGCAGGCGGCAAGCCTGCCCAGACCTCCGTTGCCCAGGCCGGCGTCCCATTCTATTTCCCGAAGCTCCTCAAGGTCATGTCCCATATCCATGAGTGCCTGATACGCATTCTCATACTGCCCGGTATTAATCAGGCTGTTCCCCAGTGTCCTTCCTATTAAGAATTCCAGGGACAGATAGTATATCCGCTTGGCGTCGTGCTTATAGTAGGCCTGCTGCGTTTCTATCCACCGCTCCACGAGCCGGTCGCGTACCAGGATCTCAAGGCTTTTCAGACGATCATGCTCAGTGGCCGAATACTCATCCTTCGCCAGGGAATACTCCAGATTATAAATGAACGATTTCTGCAAGGATTCGACGTCTCTTCCCTGGAGCTCGTTTGTCGTGGTAGTCAGCTTTTTTTTTCCGGATGATGATTTTTTTGGCATGGCCTTATCTCCTTTTCTAACACGTTTTTCCGCACTTTGATTTTAGCGGGCGACTCCGTTATGTATTTTATGCATGACGTACGGCGCAATGCTGATAAAAATCAATACTAACACCCACAATCTGCCCTCCAGAATATTGTGGGCACTGACGAGATCGGGCCAGGAATGCCCCAGGGCATAATGAAAGAACAGGAATTCAAAGGCCTCGGTGAGTGCGAGCCATATCAGCCCGACCGCATAATATGCTACCGCTTGGCCATCCGGGAGTCAAGAAAATTGTTTGGCTCCTGTCCCCGTCCTTTGACCCTCCAGGTACCGGTTCATATCCTCAGGCATCGAACTTGTAAAGGGCATCCGCTCTCCGGTAACCGGATGATTGAAAGCGAGACGAGCAGAGTGGAGGAGATGACGCGGCGTTTCCATCCAGGGAAGCGGAGCGAAGTCTCCCGATCGCGCTTTTCGGACAAATTCAAGAAATTGCTCATCCGATCTCCCATAGAGCTTGTCGCCCACAAGGGGATGGCCCGCATGCGCCAGATGAATTCTTATCTGGTTCGTGCGGCCGGTTGCCGGCAGGCACCGCACCAGCGTGGATGAAGCAAGCCGCTCAATGACCTCGAAGCACGTCAGGGCCGGGCGGCCGCCGGGCGAGCCGTCCGACACCACCCTTTTTCGGATGGAGATGCTGCTCGCGGGATCCGGGGCAATGGCGCCGCTTACCTGAAAGGCCGGCGGCGCGATTACGCCCCGTGCGACCGCCAGATATTCTTTTTCCACCGAGCCTTCCTCAAACTGCCGCACGAGCGCCCGATGCCCTGCGTCGGATTTGGCAACGACCATGAGGCCGCTCGTTTCCCGGTCAAGGCGGTGAACCAGCTTAACCGGACCGCGGTAATCCCGATCGGCCAGGATTTCCCTTAGAATAAAGATAAAGGTGTTCTTGATGAAATTGCCGTCCGCGTGAGAAGGAAGATTGCCCGGCTTGTCCGCAACGAGAAAGGTCTCCTCCTCGTATAAAATCCGTATTGCACCGTCAACCGGCGGCTCGCGAAGGACGACCGTGTATGAGACGATGTCGTTCCGGACGAGCGTACGGTCGGGTGAGGCGTGAGCGTGGTTCACGGTCACGCTCCCTTCGCGGATTATCCCTTCCCATTCCGCGCGGCTGTGGTACCTGAACCGGGAGCAGAGGAAGTCGACGAGCTTCTGCCCTGCGTGGCTCGGCGAAATACGGGATGAAAGTGTTGTTGCACCGGGAATCAAGGGTTATTTAGCCAGCATCAGAGATGCAAGGAATACAAGAATTCGATCGACCATAAATCTTATTTATGTTTCTGTAAAAATAATTTATCAATATGTTCATTAATAATCTTAATACAACTCGTAACAAGTACAAAAATCCATATAGCCATACTATACTATAATAGTATAATCCGTATGCTTAAGCAACCATTTTTTAGTCGAGTTAATTCCTTAGTCGGGAAGATTCTAGAGAGAATCTCCGGGTTGAGCAAGAAAAATTTTTTGCCTTTTCCCCTGATTCCTCTTACTATTATTAAAATAGTTAGGTGTCTCTAACTTAACGTAAAACCACGTCAAACAAAAAAGTAAGGAGTAAAAATATGGCGACGATTAATCCTTATTTGAATTTCCCGGGAAATACCGAGGAAGCATTCAATTTTTACAAATCGGTATTTGGCGGAGAATTCACCATAATACAGCGCTTCAAAGATACACCTGAAGCCGGGAAGCACGGGTTTCTTATGAACGCGCTCTTGCCCTCACGCGACAAGAGCCCGAACGAAAATTTCTGGAGGGAAGGATGCGGGGACTGGAATGAAAAAAAATCCGGAGCCATGTCGATTTTCACCCCCGCCAAACGACTAGTATAATTTCAGTCAGGCTCACAAAAATAAGGAGGCGCCAAAATGCGATTCATGATGCTTATGATCCCCGGTGTTTACCAGGGTGCAGAAAGCCAGAAGACCGGGGCGGATTTCACGCCAAGCGCGGAAGCGGTCGAAAAAATGATGAAATACAACGAAGAGCTGGCAAAAGCCGGGGCTCTCATCTCTCTCGACGGGCTTCATCCTCCGGTCGCCGGGGCGCGTGTTTCCTTTTCGGGAGGAAAACCGAAAGTCACGGACGGGCCCTTTACCGAATCAAAAGAGGTTCTCGGCGGCTACTGGATGATCCAGGTAAAGTCGCGGGAAGAGGCGATCGAATGGGCAAAGCGCGTCCCCGCCGACGAAGGAGACCTGATCGAGGTCCGGCAGGTGTTCGAGACGTCGGAATTTCCCGAAGATGTTCAAAAGGCGGTGAAGACACTTCGAGCGAAGCGGTAAGGACCTGGTCCGGCGCGCGGGAAGAATACACCTTCAGGGAGGTTGGCATCTCAACCGAGGTGCTGGTGGAGGTGGATAGTAACGACGAGCTAAGGGAGATGTTTGAAACCACCTGGCCGAAGGCGCTGCAAAGGCTTAAGGAGCTGGCGGAAAAACAGGAAGAATTATCCAGAAAGAAAAACCTGAAATCGAAAATCCGCGTTGCCCCCGGGCGGAGGAAGATGAAAAAATAAAATTTAGGTGCAGTTCACCTTCTCACCGGCAATATCGCTCCTCGTTAATTGCAAGACGCAGGAAGAAGTGGACCGGTTGTGGGAAAAGCTCTCCGAGGGCGGAGATGAACAGGCACAACAATGCGGCTGGCTTAAGGACAAGTATGGCGTGTCATGGCAGATCGTTCCCATTGCTTTGGGCGAGATGATGCAGGACAAGGACCCGAAGAGATCGGAACGGGTCATGGAGGCGATGCTGAAAATGAAAAAAATTGACATAAGAATTTTAAAGCAAGCGTACGAGCAAAAATAATCTCGAAGGAGGACATTATGAAAAAAATAGTAATTGGTGCACTGGTTGTAATTGCCGGCGTCGTCGCGGTCATTCTCATTATTGCCGCGACCAAGCCGGACACATTCCGCGTCGAGCGCTCGATCAGCATCAACGCGAGCCCGGAGAAGATAGCAACGCAGATCAGCGATTTCCACAAGTGGACATCCTGGTCGCCGTATGAGAAAAAGGATCCTGCAATGAAGAGAACGTACGGCGGTGCCAAACATGGCAAAGGAGCTGTCTATGAATGGGAAGGAAATTCCCAGGTCGGTGCAGGGCGCATAGAGATCACCGACGCTTCATTGTCCAGGATCAGGATGAAACTGGATTTTCTCAAACCATTCGAAGGGCATAACACCGCCGAATTCACTTTAGAACCGGAAGGTAAATTGACAAAAACGACATGGGCCATGTCTGGCCCGAACCGTTTCATCGGGAAAGTCTTTCATGTTTTTATCGACATAGACAAGATGATCGGCAAGGACTACGAAACCGGACTTCAAAGTCTGAAGTCCATCGCCGAGAAGTAGATCAGCCTGATCAGGAATATAAATAATGTTCAGGAAATGCGAGAACTATGAAATACCTGTTGCTGGTCTACCTTGACGAGAATGCGCTGAGCAAAAACGAGCGGCAGGCGTGTTACCATTGAAATCCGGCCGGTGATGGAGATCCCGGGCCTGCCGAAGGGGTAGTGTCCGCATCGCAGATAACGAAACGGAAGTGCACCAGTGAGACAGCTACGGCCGGTTGCGCTCCGGTGAACGGCCTCATGCGATTCCGCTCCGCCGAATCAGAATTTAAAGTTTTTTTCCGGTCAATTGTTAACTATTATTTTAATAATAACACAATAATATAATTCCCCGGACGCCTTCAGGCTTTAGGGTGAATTAGAAAAATTTAAAGGGAGGTAAAAAATCATGAACAAGTTTTCTTTATTCATTTCACTGGTGTTACTTTCTCTGGCGGCCGGCTGCGGAGGCTTTTACGGCCCGATGGGCTACGGCCCCATGGGCAGATGGGGCCATATGATGGATTACGGATACGGCTACGGATTCGGAGGTATGTTTATGGGGATACTGTTTTTAATCATCATCGGCGTGGCGATTTATTTTGTTTTTCAGAATATAAAATCGAGGAGCGGCGGTTTCGGAGGGGAAAGCGCCCTGGACATTCTCAAGAAGCGCTACGCCAAGGGTGAAATCACCAAGGAAGAATTCGATAAGATGAAAGATGATTTGAAATAAGGTAAGGGCGGTGAAGTAAATGAAAAAGATATTTTTCGTTGGTCTTCTGGTATGTGCCGCGGCTTTTGCCGTGTATCCGGTGAGCGCGCAGGCGCCGGCCGGCAAGGATGGAAGCGGCTACGGCCATGCTCCCGGTCCCGGGCAGGGCGGATACGGCCGGGGAATGATGTGGGCGCGGGGTTGGGTTGATATTCCTGCGAAGCTCCCGGCGCCCAAAAACGCCGAGTGGCTTCAAAAGCTTAAGGATATCCTGGTGGTCGAAAAGGAGTCTCTCGCCCAATATAAATCAGATGCGGGCAGGCACGACGTGTATATGCCGTACATGATGGTGATCCCACAGAAGGAAAACCACATCTACTGGATTGAGCAGTTGTTTGCGGCGTACGGCCTGCCTCCGGACGGGAAGGTCCCTCAGATCGTTCAGGCAAAATCATTGCCCCAGGCCTATGAGCTCGCCGTGAAACGTGAAGCTGGTTCATTGTCCCGGTACGAATGGCTGATAAAAAACGCCGAGGACCCAAATTCAGCAGCGGCATTGCATACGATACTCATTCAGAGCGGGTGGCACGGGGACATGTTTGAACATGCCCTGGCAGAAGGCTCCGGTTTTTGGTACGGCCGGGGTCCGGGTATGATGGGCCGCCGGCATGAGTATGGGTATGGGCCCATGAGCATTGTCACCTGGGTAGGGTTCCTGATAATCCTGGCGGCACTAATCTTTATCATTATCAGGGCCGTCAGATCGAGAAGCGAGAGAGATATATCCAGGGAAACGCCTCTTGAGAGTTTAAAAAAGCGCTACGCCAGGGGCGAAATAATCAAAGAACAATTTGACGCGATGAAAAAGGATCTGCAGTAAGGGTGAATAATGATTCACCCCTAACAAAAAATGGAACCAACCGCGAAAATAAAGGGTCTCACGTTCCGAAAATCAAAAAGAAGGAGATCCAAATGAAAAAAGGATTATTGGCAATAGCGATGGCTTCTATACTGGGGCTCGCTTCAACGGAGCTGTTGGCTTGGGGCGGAGGACCCGGATGGTGCAATGGACCCGGATACGGTAAGGGCTCTGGGCCCCGGCACGGCGGGTCCCGCGAATACGGCTATCTCGTGTTTCTTTCCGAGCAGATAGGCCTTTCCGACGAACAGATCCAAAAGGTCATAAAAATCGACGCCGACTATCGGGCAAAGTATTTTACCAGCCGGAAAGATTCCGAAAAGCTTGATGCCCTGAGAATCGAGCATAGAAAAGCGGTGGAAAGCGTTCTGACCGACGCGCAGAAAAAGAAGCTCGATGACTATTATAAAAACCGGCGGGGCCCCGGATACTTCCGCGGACACGGTCCCGGGGGTTACTAAAATTCATTCAACCAGCGCTGTCCGGCATTCAACCGGCAGCGCTTTTTTATTTTAAATTCATGACCGCCAGGAATCCGTCATGGATCGCCTTGTCGATCTGAGCCGGCTTTACCGAATCGCCGATGACCGTGAAGGGAATGCCGGTCTTGTCCATTGAATCGGCGATTCTTCTCACCGAGCGCGATCCCACCGCGTTTATCACGTTATCGAACTGGTATGAGCCTATCTTACCGCCCCGCTCGAATGTTACCAGGCCCTTGTTCACTGAAACGACTTTTGTCCCGGGAATCAGGTTTACGCCATAGCGGGTTACGTTTCCCAGAAGCACCCACCTCGTTGACCTGCCTACGTCCTTACCCAGCTTGGGGAGCATTTCAAACACCGTCACCTTCTTGCTCCCCCGGGTGGCAAGCTCGCGCAGCCGCTCTACGCTTTCCGCCTGGTAGATGAAAAGGAAGTGGAGCGCCTCAGGCGAGAGCGTGCCCTTGGAAGCCAGGAACATGGCGGTTTCAAGGCCCACTGCGCCGCCGCCGATGACGGCGATATCCTCGCCGAGGCTGGGGTCATCCTTCAACACCTCCCAGGCGGAATGAACCCCGGGGTCGTCGATTCCCTTAATCGGAGGCTTCAGGGGCTCTGACCCCTCTGCAAGGATCACGTGATCGGGCTTTTCATTTTGAATGAATTCCGCGTCGACTTCGCATTCCAGATGCACGTCGACATCATACCGCTCCAGCATCGCGTCATAGTAGGAGATGAGATCCCACAGCTCCTGCTTGTGCGGCGGCATGCCCGCTATCCAGAGCTGGCCTCCTATTGTTTCGGATTTTTCGTACAGATCCACCGTATGTCCGGCTTCGGCGGCGCGCACCGCAGCCTCGAGCCCTGCCGGGCCCGCGCCCACCACCATGATCTTTTTCGAAGGCCGGGCCTTCGCGATGTTCCGCTCCCCCTCAAACCCGGCCCGCGCATTAGCCAGGCAAAAGGCCGGCCTTCCGCTGAACAGGGAGTCGGTGCAGCCCTGGTTGCAGGCCACGCACGGGCGTATCAGCTCCACCTCGCCCTCCCTGGCCTTTTTCGGCCAGAAGGGATCGGCTATGAGAACCCGTCCCAGGTTCACCATGTCGCAGATCCCGTCCTTGATGAGCTGCTCCGCGGTAAAGGGGTCGGCTATGCGGTTTGACGCGATCACCGGCACGGCGACCGACCGTTTGATATTCAGGGCGAGGTATGAATAAGCGGAGCGCGGCACGTCCATGGGAAGCTGGGGCACGTGCGCCTCGTGCCAGCCTCCGGTAACGTTTATGAGATCGACGCCGGCGGCCTCGTAGACCCGGGCGACCTCCGGCGTTTCAATGCTGGTATTGCTTCCCTCGACGAAGTCGTTCCCCGCCATGCGTACGGATATGGGGTAATCGCTCCCGAGCCGTGCGCGCATCGCCTCTATTATCTCCCGGGCGAACCGGGTCCGGTTCCCGAAGCTTCCGCCGTATTCGTCCGTGCGCCGGTTGGTGCGGGGCGATAAAAATTGGGTTATAAGGTAGCCGGCCGACGCGATGATCTCAACGCCGTCAAAGCCCGCTTCCCGCGCCCGCTCCGCCGCCCTGACGAACGCCTCCTGGGTTTGTTTGATGTCCGCAAGGGTCATCTCCCGCGGAACCTGCTTCGAAAAATTCGAGTAGACCGGCGACGGCGCTATCGGATCCGGGCCTCCCAGGATCTTGGAATAGGAGTATGCGCCTGCATGAAAGAGCTGTATCCAGGCGCGGGCTCCCTCCCCCTTGATGAGGCTTGACAGCCGCGCGAAGTCCGGTATTACATCGTCGGAGCCTATCTGTAGGATGGCCGGTCCGCTTCCGACAATGTCGAACCCGACCGGGCCCACGGTGACGATGCCTGCCCCGCCCCTGGCGCGCTCAACGAAATAATTGACATACCGGTCGTTCAGCCTGCCGTCGTATGAATACAAAAGTCCCAGGCTGGGATACGCTATCCTGTTCTTTATAACGGTCTTATTGATAGTGATCGGGCTGAACAGTAGATCAAACATATATGTTACTTCAGCAGCGCGCCCATTCTTTTGTATATATCCTTGGCCTCTTTTATAGTCCCGTTTATGACCTGGGTCACGGTGGGGATATCGTCAATGAGCCCCTGAACCTGTCCGGTCAGGTGCACGCCTTTTTCCAGATCGCCCTCATCCGAAGCCTTCTTTATCTTGTCAAAGGCGGCGGCCATATGGGCGAGCTGGATCATGGTCTTGGGCCCCTGCATCATGGTGCCGATCGCAAGCTTGAACCAGGGAAGCTTCAGATCATTGGCTATCCGTACTGATGCGAGCGCCGCCCGGGGCAGATTCATTCCCTGTTTGATCGTTTCTTCAGCGGTCCGGGTCTTGAGCACGCGGCACCAGAGCCCGTCGAAGCGGTCCGAGTACAGGGTGTCGTCGATGCCGGCCTGGATCTGCGCCTTCTTGGTTTTCTCATGCACCGGACTTTCCCTGGTGAGGGAGAGGCGGGTGCCCATACCGACCGCCTCGGCGCCGAGGGCTAGGGCGGCAACGAACCCCTTGCCGTCCGCGAATCCGCCGATTGCGACCACCGGTATCTTTACCTTCTTCACGATGGCCGGCACGAGCACCAGGGAGGTCACCAACCCGCCGTGTGCGGCAGCCTCGTGGCCGGTTACCTGCAGGGCCGTCCGCGCCCTGGTTCTGGGCAGCCAGTGCATGGCGCTCGTTGACCACCGTGGCAATAACCTTGCCGCCGTACTTGTGGGCGCGCTCCGCGATCCAGTCGCATTTGCCCAGGGAAACATTGATCACCGGCACCTCTTCCTCGAGAAGCACCTGCGCGTTCTCCCGCGCGCCGGGCATAAGCAGGGTCACGCCCGCTCCGAAAGGCTTCCTGGTGAGCTTCCTTATTTTCTTGATCGATTCCCGTGTTTGTTCGGTATTGAGCGGGCCGGTTGCGAGGTATCCGATGCCGCCTGCGTTACACACCGCAGCCACCAGCTCGGGCACGCTGATCCAGCTCATACCGGGAAGAATTATAGGATATTTGATCCCGAAGAGCTTGGTAATCCTGGTCTGCATGATATTCTCCTTTATTAGATTTAAATTACAAACGTAGATTATAGCGGCATCCGGTTAAAATATATTCCGTACCCGCTCAATCTCCTCCCTGGCTTGAGCCGCCATCCGCTCAATGAGCTCCTTGCAGGTAGGGATATCCTTCACCATGCCCACGGATTGTCCCATCATCATGGGAGCGATATCGATATTGCCGGTTTTCCATGCCTCTTTAACCCTTTTGCCCGAGATGAGCGGAATCAGCTCTTCAAAACCGCATCCCCTGGCCTCCATGGACAGAACTTCTTCAACGACCTTGTTCCTGATAGCCCTGCCTTGAAGACCGATGGATTTGCAGATAAGGGCTGTTTCAAATTCCTGCCGCTTGATAAGCTCCTGTTTAATGTTATCGTGCACCTCGCATTCCTGCGTGGCCGCAAATCTGGTGGCCATCATGACGGCCGCCGCGCCCAGGGCAAGCGCTGCGGCGAGGGAGCGGCCGTCTGCGATGCCGCCGACGGTCACTACCGGGATCCCCACGGTCTCGGCGATGCGCGGCGTGAGCACCATGGTGGCGACGTCATCGTTTAAGGGATGGCCCCCCTCCTCGATGCCGGCGGCATAGATGCCGTCGTAGCCCGCCTTCTCCGCGTGCACGGCGTGGCGCACGGACCCCACCTTGTGGAAGAGCCTTACCCCCGCCTTCTTCAGCATATCAATGTATTCAATCCCCGCCGCCTTGTCGAGCGGCGTGCCGGATACTTCAAGGCCGGCCACCCTCTCCTCGGCGCAGATTGTCAGATAGGAGCGATGGTGTTCAGGCGTAATGTGGACCGACGGCAGCAGGGTCACATTGACCATAAAGGGCATATCCGTAAGCCTTCTGGTCTCCCTGATTGCGCCGCGGAACTCATCGCCGGTGGGATAGTTGCCGGCTGTAAGGTTTCCCATGCCGCCGGCGTTCGAGACCGCCGCACAGAGCTTCGGCGTGCAGAGCCACATCATGGCGCCGCAGATGATGGGGTACTTGATTCCGAACATTTCAGTGATCGCGGTTTTCATTATCGTTTATTCTCCGAATAATATTCACTCCCGAGCGTTTGACTTGTCATCGGACGCTTGAGGAGAAACCGATGCAAGAGACGGGATCACGGGTAATTACCCGATTCCGGCGTTTTCCCGTTCAATGCCCCTGCCGGTGATCTCGGCCATGAAATGCCTGAAGTCGGCGTCGCTGATATTCAGGTAATCGAACATTCCGAGCTGCTTGAGATGGAGCATACCTTCGGTCACTGCCGCGAGCAGAATGGCCAGCATGCGCGGGTCCAGGTTCCGAAACGTTCCCTGTTTGATGCCCACCCTGACGGTCTCTTCCATGAGATCGGTCATCTGGCACATCTTTTTCATGATTTCATAGTTTTCGGCATGATCTTCAGGATGAACATGCGACTTGTATTCCATCAGGATATTATAGTGATCCCGGTGCTCATAAAAAAACGTAATGTATGAATCGAATGTGGATATGAGCTTCTGTCCGGGATTCTCCCTGCCGCCTATCCCCTCCCTGAATTTTTCCACAAGCATATCAATCGCTTCATAGCATATCGTCCGGTAAATTTCATTTTTGTTTTTGAAATGAAAATAAATCGCGCCGGTGGTGAGCTTCGCCTTCATCGCTATGGCGCGGATGGATACGCCGCTGTATCCGTATTTCGGCAGGAGCCTCCGGGCCGTTTTGAGTATCTGTTCCCTGTTATTCGTTCTCATCGCTTTTATTTATATAGCCCGAAACGTCGAAAAAATTAATCGGTAATCATTAAAGAGCTCCTCTCGCCGGTTAACGGCGGATCGGCGGTGTCGATGATCCTGACGATCTCCTCATGCAGCCGCTTCTTGATTTCCCCGAAGATTCCGCGCTTCTTCTGGAAGGTCTTGGCAAAAGAGATCGCCTCTTTCATGAGCTCTTCCGCGTTGGCGCACGCTTTAACGATGATGTGGTGCTGTTCAAGCTCCGGCGCGGTGTAGCGGTTTCCGGTGAGCTGCATCTCCATCAGCTTGTACTGGGGAACGGCCTTTTTAATGAAGGCGTTCATACCGTACCGGAAGGGAATACCGAGGTTCACCTCGGGGAAGCAGAAAAACCCCTTGTCCGAGCGCATGAACCTGAAGTCACAGGCGCAGGACATTATAGAGCCGTTGCCGTACGCGTGGCCGTTGATCGCCGCGATGGTCGGCACCGGAGCAAGCAGGAGCTTTTTGAACACCTCATTCATACCGTTGATGAAATCCTGAACCGGTTGAAGCTCCTTGTTCTGCAGCCGCGCCGCGATCCAGTCGACGTCTATGCCCTGGGAGAAATTTTTCTCGTCGTTCGAGGTAATAATAATAGCGCATGCCGATTTGTCCGCAATGATCTCGTCCAGCACTGCGTTCAATGTATTCGAAAAATCAAGGTTCTGTTTATTCGCGCCGTTGCACATGGTGATGATGGCTACGGCATCGTCTTTGGTCCATGTCATGATCGCCATAGAGTCCTCCTCTACTGTCTTTTTTTTCAAACATAACGTTGTTATGTTTAGGGTCAAGCAGAAAAATTATTATTGCTAACCTTCTCCAACGGGGTGTATTTTTCCAGAAAGGTCTTGCTCGAACCGCCGAAGAGTATGGTCAATTTCACGTTATCGCCGCTCCCCTCTATAGTGAGAATGCGGCCGATGCCGTAACGCGGGTGGAGCACGCTGTCCCTCACCCTGAATTTAGATTCGCTGCCGGCGTCACCGGCTTCCTCCGGGGAAAGCGCACCCTTCGGCTCATCACCATACTCCGACACCGGCCCGGATCCCTCCTCATGCCGCTCTTTCCGCATCATCATTCCCGGGGAATAACCGTTCGAGTAATATTCCCGGACCTCCAGGAGCTCCGCCGGTATCTCATGGATGAACCGGGACGGCTCGTTGTGATAAACCTCATGGAAGGTTCTCCGAAGCTCCGCGCAGGTGACGAACGCCCGCTCCATCGCCCGGGTGAGTCCCACATAGCAGAGCCGGCGCTCCTCCTCGATCCCCTCTTCGGTGTCTGAGGAGAGGCGGTGCGGAAACATATCCTCCTCCATGCCGGTAAGAAATATCACCGGGAACTCCAGGCCCTTGGCGTTGTGCACGGTCATCAGGGTCACCATATTCCCCCTGTTGTCGGCATCCTCCTCCGGATTCTCCTCGGAGGTGTACAGGGATATGTCCTGTAAAAACTGGTCCAGGGACGCGTCCGGATAGGCGAGCTCGTAATCATACACGCTGTTCATAAGCTCGCTTATATTCTCGAGCCGCGTCCTGCTTTCGAGCGTGTCCTCCTCCTCCAGAGCCTGCACATACCCGGAAAGCTCCAGCACCCGGCCTACAAGATCGGAGAGCTTACGGCGCGGCATCTCTTCGGCTGCGTGCCGGCATTGGGCGATGATCCCGGCGAATTCCGCAACGCCTTTGGGAAGCTTTTCGCCGGCCAGGCCGTCCCTGATCACGGCCCACTCGGAAATGTTGCCGCGCTCCGCGGCGTCGCGTATTTTATCGACGGTCACGGCGCCGATCCCGCGCGGCGGCATGTTGATGATCCGCAGCAGCGACACGATATCCCGGGGATTGGCGATGAATTTCAGGTACGCGAGCGTATCCTTGATCTCCTTGCGGTCATAGAATTTGACGCCCCCGACGACCCGGTAGGGTATATTCTCGGCGCGGAGCCGGTCCTCGAACACGCGTGACTGCGCGTTCGTCCGGTAGAATACGGCGAAATCCTTATTCTTGAAGCCTTCCCTGCGCTTCAAATCCATGATCGTGTTCACCACGAATTCAGCCTCGCCGTATTCGTTATTGGTGCGGCAGAAGACCACGGGCTCGCCCTCCCCCTTGTGCGCCCGGAGGTTTTTTTCTTTGCGGCGGAGGTTATTTTTTATAACCGCGGACGCGGCGGCGAGGATCGGCTGCGTCGACCGGTAATTCGTCTGCAGGGTGACGACCGCCGCGTCGAGATAGTCCTTCTCAAAATTAAGGATATTGCGGATATCCGCGCCCCTCCAGGAGTATATGGACTGGTCGTCGTCGCCCACGACACAGATGTTTCTGCTCTTATCGGCCAGATGCCGGGCTATCAGGTATTGGGAATAGTTCGTGTCCTGGTATTCATCTATCATGAAATAGTACCAGTGCCGCTGGAGCCGCTCCAGAACGTCCGGGTCCGACCGGAGGAGCTGTACGGTTTTAATCAATAGATCGTTGAAGTCGAGGGCGTTATTGCGCGCCAGCAGTGCATGGTATTCGGCGTATATAGCGGAAAAATCATACGGAAAATTTTTATTGATGAGCAGCGCCGGATCCATGCCGTCGATAAGCTCCGCCTTGTCCTTGATCTCGGATATTTTTGAGGCTATTGCCTCGGGCCTGATCTTTTTCGGATCGAGATGCATGGCGACCAGTATCTCCTTAATGAGAGCGGCCTGATCCGACTGATTGTATATTGAAAAGGACGGGGCTATCCCGATCCGCTCACCGAATCTTCTCAGGATATACACTGAAGCGGAATGAAAGGTTCTGATGAATACGCTTTTGCCCTCCGGACCGATAAGGCTCACGATCCTGTTTCTCATCTCCTCGGTCGCCTTATTGGTGAAGGTCACCGCGAAAACGGCCGTAGGCGGGACGCGCTTTTCACTCACCAGATAGGCGATCCGGTGGGTTATGACCCTCGTCTTTCCCGAGCCCGCGCCGGCCAGTATGAGGAGGGGCCCCTCGGTGTGCATGACGGCTTTTTTCTGGTTCGGGTTGAGATTTTCCAGGATTGTAGTTTCGGACATGGCATCCCAGATTCTTTCCGCACGGGGATTGTGACAAGAAGAAAAATACGGAGGGTGATCTTTTTTTATCTATTTCTTAACCACGCCCCATCTTACGGCAGGACTGAGGACGTGCGAAGGCGGTTTCTTCATTCATCCTTATATTTCCCGAAATTAGATACGAGGCCGGAAAAGGAATCTGGTTTATATTTATTAAAATCTTCTTCATCTACAAATACAAAATCAAAAGATACTTTTTTCTGTGATTGATTAATATCTTTACACCATTTTTTCAGCCGGGCCATTTTTAACGGGACATCAAGATCTTCAAGGCCTTTCGTTTCAACGATATACATACTTTTTGGATCGGTTTTTACTATAAAATCCGGGTAATAGTTCGAAATGTTTCCGTCCGCATTTACATAATCGATATTGAAGTGAACAGCCATATAGTTTTTTGTGTAAGATACCACGTCCGGGCATTTTTCAAGAAAAGAAGCGAACAATAATTCAAGATGGCTGTCACCGATTATTTTATTGAAAATGCTTTTCAGAGGGACAAGAAAGCCCTGCTCTTTCACGACGAACGGCCGTGTCTGCTTTAATTTAATATAGTCCCGTATTTCAGCGCTCCCTTTATCAACCACGGTGAGCTCATTTATTCTCTTTTTAAATGAATCCATTATTGTTTTGCACGATTCAAGCTCTGATAGATTTCTCAACGTGTTCGGGTCATCGATTTCAACGTATTTATTGAAAAGATAATTCGAAACGAAATCTTTTACTTTGCCATAGAGAACGTCATAACCGCTTACAAGCCTGAGGTCTTTCATAATCACTTGTGAAAAATACCCGATGACGCTTTGGTAATCGGCCACGGTATTGGAATCCAATAATGTCGTATGGTTTATTTCTCCGGTCGTGATATCTTTAAATACGATTTCACGTTTTTCCTCTTCTGAAAACTGACGGTATTCGACATGCTTATTCCCGAACGATGAAGGATCGAGATTCTCAAGCCGTTTATATTCACGATAAATACGCGGGGAAAGAACCGGTATTTCAATATCGAGTTTTTCTACATCTTTCTTTGTGTTTTCGTTGTCAACTTCAATGATAATCGGGGTTTTCGGCCCGGTGCCGGCGCCCATGGGTTTGCGTTCCAGCTCGACTCCTTCGCTCTGGATGGATTCGACAAAATCAATAAAGGCGTCCGTTCCCACCACGCTGACATATTCCATGGTATCGGTTCCGAAATACATGCGCCTGAGGCCCCGGCCGAGGGTTTGCTCAGGAAGGATATTGCTCTGAGCGGCATAAGCACGGAGGCCGACTATAGTGGTGACATTACGCACGTCCCAGCCTTCTTTCAGCATAAGAACGGAAATTATTACTTTATAAGGACTTTCCCAGGAATCAATTCGATTGGAGGCCTTGCGGAGTTTTTCAAGCTCATCCTTGTCCTTCTTCGAGTCAGCTTCGGATATTTCCCCGTTGTTTTTAGTATGGATGACAAGGATGGAATCTTTCAATTCAGGGTATCCACTTTCAAGATATTCCGCAACATCATCGCAGTTTTTGGTATCATCGGTCATTATAAAAAGCACCGCCTTTTTGCCGAGCTTTTCATGCTCAATATACGCTTTGCGCCACTCCTCGATGCCGAGGGCGATGTAATCGGCGTATTTTTCCGTATAGCGCGAGCTTTTTCTTTCTTCGAGTTTGGCGCGGCTCGCGGAATCCGGCAGTACCGGATGTTTGACCACATTCTGGGTAATTGCTTCTACCAGCGGGTAGTCACACACCGTTTGCACGAAGATAGCTCCGTTATTATGCTTCGGCGTGGCGGTGACATCAACCTGTAATGACAGAAAGTGATCTTTCTGTTTAAGACGATTATGAATATCCTCGATTGATTTGAACCACGCAAGGCGGCTGTCGTGTATATGATGCGCTTCGTCGTTTATCACGATCAGCTCGTCGATCTCACGCACAATGACGCCCAGGTCTACTTTGGAATCGGTCGTTTTTCCGACCGGCCTTTTCCCGAGAAAATAGTCTTCGAGGTTATTATCGTCAAAACTCGGCTCCACGTCGTTTCCGGCATACACGCGGTGTATATTGGTTAAAAACAGGTTCCCTGTTTTGCGGACAATAGATACGTCATCCTGAATGTGCAAGGTCATCTGAAAATCGTCCTGCCAGTTCCGGCCGTCATAGCCGTTATCGGGCAAAAGCGGGTCATTAAAGAATATTCTCAGGCCGTCAAAGTCCGTGCGAAGCCGGTCAAGGACGATGATGTTCGGCGCGATGAGAAGAAAATTTGTGGAAAGCCCGGAGTTTTCTTCATACAGTTTATGAAAATAACACCAGGTAATGATTAGGCTCATTACTTTAGTCTTACCGGTGCCGGTCGCCATTTTAATAACTAACCTGAGCCATTCTTCGTCGAACATTCCGGTCGATACCGCGCCGGATGAATCGTATCTGATGAGATCATATTTATCTTTAACGCGGGCTACTTCATACAGGTAAAGTATGGTCTCTAGCGCTTCCCTTTGTGAAAAGTAATATTTAAATTCAGACATACCCTCACCCCCTGCCCCTCTTCCGGAGGGCGAGGGGAGGAAGTGGCATGTATTGAACCACCAGTTGAGAAGCGCCTTTGACGTTACCGATATGCCGTCATACCTGCTATCGCGCCATTCTTTGACTTCCTTTCTGACTTTATGCACCAGAGGGGGGAGGAGTTTTTCATAGCTCGATTCCCGAAGGGTCTCGTCTGCCGGGAACCAACGATAATCCGGATCGAGTATTTCGTAGGGGGAGGACGGAAATTTTTTATGAATTGCCATTATAATATCCTGCCAATAAAATCACATTTAAATTTTAAATAAATATCTGTAAAATAAATGTAATTCATTTATTCCTTCCCAGTTTCTTGACCCCATGCTCCTCGATCAGCAATTTCATCTGATGAATCGCGATTTTATTTAGCCTGACAAGACGTTCATTCTGCGGTATGGCTTCATTGATAAAATGCGCGTTTAGATTTTCAAGGTTGGACAGACACACAAGCTGGGATATATCCGCGTAGTCCCTGATATTCCCTTTCTTATCACGATTGGCATCACGCCACTGTTTTGCGGTCATCCCGAACAAGGCCATGTTCAACACATCCGCTTCAGTGGCGTATACCAGGTTCACCTGTTCTTTCGATAGTTCCTTTGGTATCAGGTTTTCCTTAATTGCATCGGTGTGAATGTGATAGTTTATTTTCGCGAGGTTTCGGCGAATATCCCAGCCAAGCTGTTTTCTCTCCTCCTCTTTCAGCCGCTGGAATTCTTTTATAAGGTAGAGCTTGAATTCTACTGAAATCCAGGAGGCAAACTCAAAAGCGATATCCTTATGCGCGTACGTGCCGCCATAGCGTCCCGCCCTTGAGATTATGCCGATGGCGCCGGTTCGTTCAATCCATTGTTTTGGAGTAAGTGTAAAACTATTTAAGCCCGCCTGTTTTTTAATCCCGTCGAATTCGACGGGATTAAAATTCGAATTATTGAGTTGTTCCCAAACTCCGAGAAATTCTATGGTATTCCTGTTTCGGAGCCAGTTTCTGATTAAATCGTCGGTACTATCCCGATTCTTGTATTTTGCAATATCGGTAATGCAGATATAATCGTCTTCATTCTGCGCATAAAAACCGATTTCAAATCCCTTAACATCGATTTTGCCCATTAATTCCCTCCAACATTCACCTCAATAATCTTCATGGTATCATTGCCGAAAATGTCTACTACCTTGACTGCCACCTTGTACCGTCCGGACGGGCACTCGTGAAACGGGGTCTTGAGTTCAAGGGAACGGTCTTTTTTGGTGCGGAAACTCTGCCATTCATTCTCAAAGATGAAGTCTCCGGTCCATTTCTCCTCATATGCGCCCTCACCCCCGGCCCCTCTCCCGGAGGGCGAGGGGAGTTCTTTGGGAATTCGCACGACTTCCCGCTTGCTCGCGAAATCGAAATCAACGCTCCAGTAGTCGATCCAGTCCGTCCATTTTTTGGTCAAAACCTCGCGGGTCACGATGCCGTTCTTGTCCTTGCTGACCTTGATGATCTTTCCGTTTTCGACTACGATTTTATTCTTTCCGTTGCCGAGGGAAGCGGCAGCGTTATCGACCGTGTCCTGGTTATAAAATACGGAAAAATCCGTAAGCTCCACCGCGATCTGTCCCATATCCTCCTTTTTTTTCAGCGGTTTCACATGGGGCTTCACCTCGATATAGCTGACGTCATGGAACACGACCTGGTTTTTTTCCACCGCGCGGCGGTCGAATACCTCGCGGGGAATGTACTTTAAAGCAAGGTCAATGCCTTTGCTTTTCGCTTCTTCCTGGATGTTGGGGAACAGGCCCATCTCGAATTCAAAGGCGAGGATGTCCGCGCGCGAGACGCGCTTTTCCCGGCATTCAAGGATTATCTCCTCAACGAACAGGCGCGTGACCGGCAGGTTGATAGGGCCTACCGCTACCGCGCGCCCGGCTTTTTTGCCGTGGAAACACTTAAAGTTATCCGCCGGTTCGGCCTTGTATGCTTTGAGAATAAGGGCGACAAAGTCCTTTTCTTTTTGTTCGAGCTGTTTCTGCCGGTCTTGCTCGCGCAGGTCCATATTGACGCCGATGTAATGCGCACGCTCGTATTTACCGAGGTTCAAAATCTCAAAGGCCCGGAAGTCTTTTCCCTCTTCTTTGAGCTTGCGCTGTACCTGGATCATTCGCTTGCGGGTGGTGTGGACCGCGAACTTGCCGAGGTCAGATCCGATCCACTTGCGGCCGAGCTTTTCGGCCACGGCAAGGGTGGTGCCTGAGCCGCAAAAGAAGTCGGCCACGATGTCGTTTTCGTTGCTGCTGGCTTTTATGATGCGTTCGAGGAGGGCTTCGGGTTTTTGGGTGGGGTAGTCTAATCTTTCAATTGCAACTTGATTGACAATATCAATTCTCCAGTAATCAGGAGGAGCAAAACCTTTTCCTAGATAATCCCTTACAACTAATTCAGGATTACTAATTTCCCATTTTGGGTCAACATCTTTTGCTGATTTAATTGGGCTTCCACTAATACCACGACCACACAGGCGATAATATCCATTTTCATCATGGAGTTTATACTTCTTTATTGTGTTTTCAGAATATGGTCCGAGAACACCATCAACATCCCAATTGAATATATGCTTGTTTGGAACTTTTGTATATGCAATGATATCATCATGCTTTCGATTCCAATATCTTTTTGAGAATTGCCGAGTTTGATAACACCAAACAATTTGATTTAAAAAATTTTCTTGTCCGAATATTTCTTCCATTACTAAACGTAGAACTGAATTTAATCGCCAGTCTACATGCACATAGATACTCCCATCCTCCGCCAACAAATCCCTCATTAGCACCAGCCGTTCATAGATCATGGCGATGAAGCTATCCGCCCCCTTTCCCCAGGTGTCGCGGTAGGCCAGCTCTTCCAGCACATTCGGTCTTTTCGTAAATGTTTCGGTCCCTGAGCCTGTCGAAGGGTCGCCGATCTCGATGTCCATAGAAAAGTCTGCGCCCACGTCAAAAGGCGGGTCTATGTAGATGAGCTTGATGCCGCCGTTTTTCTCTATTTCTTCGCGCATGGGGCCGTTTTTCAGGCTGGAAAGAATGAGCTTGTTGTCTCCCCAGATGAGCTTGTTGGTCCATCCGGTTTTCTGGCGGCCGCGCTCGTCGAAGAGAAACCCCTGGTATTCCTCATCGCCGCCTTTCACCTTTGACGCGCCGCCTTTTGTTCCTGAGCCTTCCTTCACTGTATCGCTTTTCTTCTCACCTGCCCCGATCCGCGGCTCGTCTATCTGCTCGATGATCTGAAAGGGAAGCACGATGTTGCACACTTCGTTCGTTTTGCCGCTCCAGACCAGCTCCACCTCGCGTTTGTCGTCGAAGAGGAGAAAGCGGTATTTGTCGGGAAGGGGCTTTCCGGCCTCGATGAGCTTAAGGATTTCGCGTTTTTCGTTGTCGGTGAGTTTCATATTAACCTATTTTAAATGGATGATAGCCTGTTTGCCCGTATTTCCGTTTGCCCGTAGAGACGCGATGCATCGCGTCTCTACGGGCAAACGGGCAACCGGAAATACGGAAATATGGGCGCACGCGAATACGGAAATACGAAATACGGGCATACGCGAATTCCGGCAAACGCAAATACGGTTACGGCACCCGGGACGTAAAAAATTCGTCGCTGTACCAATTCGCCGCATTGTTTTCGATATATTGACGGATTCTTTGACGTGATGCGTCATCTCGCATAATATGATCGTAGAACCGCGCCTGCCATTTAAAAACGATATTGTTTTTTCTCGCGTACATCGTAACCGCCGATTTATACCCGCGAATGATTGATGCCAGGTTTTTGCGTTGCGGGGAGAAACGGTTTTTCGTCCCCGCCGCCAATGTAGAGACGCGATGCGTAACCGTAGAGACGCGATGCATCGCGTCTCTACGGTTACGGCGGCGATTATATTCATTTTTCCCGATGATTATTATTCCATGAAAATGATTCGGCATTATACAAAAGGCGTCCAATTCAATATTCATATCCGGTCTGATATCCGGCGTCCTAGTCCATTCGGATTCCGCAATTTTCCCGATTTCAGATAGAATCATTGTACCGTCCTCAATATCGCCAAAAAAAGAAAACCTTTGATCTGTGCAAATTGTAATAAAATATTCCCCTTGCCATTGGTAATTCCAGTTCTGCAGGCGGGACGATTCTATACGGTAAATATCATTATATTTTTCTGACATCCCTCAACCTACGCTGAAATTAATACCCATATTTAAAATACAAAAAACCCGATCTGTCAAGGTTAAAATAGCGAAAACCCGCATCGGGAAATCACTCAATGTGCATCCATCTCACCCCCACCCCAACCCTCACCCATTTGTCATGGATGACAAGGTGCAGACGCGCAACAGGATGTTGCGAAAAGCGTCTGCCGTCAAGGGGGAGGGAGGCAGAAGAAAACCCCTCAGCTTATCGAAATGATGTGTAGAGTAGAAAGTGAAGCAAGTGAGCACACGGAAGTGCGAACGGCATGGGCTGCGGCCGAGGATCGTAAGGGAGGACGCTCCGCAGGCCGCATTGAATAAGGCTCCTGATGCAGTAAGCCCAGCCAGTCACAGGATAGCGAATGAAATCATAAAAAATAACAAGCAGGTGAATTCGACAAAGCCCTCAAACCGTCCGCCGCCATGCGGACACCTATCGGGGTGCATGTCTGAGGCG